>OFHJ01000676.1_pt1 | contig 12127 bp, 9 predicted proteins | sample 1522001 | NCBI WGS metagenome assembly OFHJ01 (sample SAMEA2464838, study PRJEB22497) | soil metagenome | biome: Grassland; feature: Farmland; material: Clay | place: Australia | collected 2013-02-01 | depth 1.2 m | reverse complement strand
CGCGTCCCTCTTTGTGCGTTCGGTCCGTGGTGGGGGGCCGCGAACCCAAGGCGCGGCGGGCTCCTGTCCACCTCGTTTTTTTGCCGCCACCAGCGTGCGTCGTCAATGTCGGCCGCGGGGCGTTGTTGGATCAAGCGGCGCTAGCCGCGGCTCTGGCCGCCGGGCGGCTGCGAGCGGCGGCGCTGGACGTCTTCGCCAAGGAACCGCTACCGCCGGATGCGCCGCTTTGGGATCTGCCGCAAGCCCTCATCGTTCCCCATCTCGGCTCCGCCACCGCCGCCATGTGGCCGCGCCAAGTCGCCCTCATCGCCGCCAATCTGCGCCGCCTGGCCACCGGCCAGCCATTGCTGGCCGAAGTCAACAAACAGCGCGGGTACTAGCCCGCCGCGAGTCATGAACCCGCGGGACGCCTCACCGCGACATCCGCCGCCATTGCAGCGGCAACGCCGCGCGTCTCCCCGCCCGGTGTTCCGCGTACACTGGCCAAGTGAACCCTACTTTGGCCGACGTTCAATCCGTGGAAGCGCAATCCCTGCTGCCGACCTATTCCCGCATCCCCCTGTTGCTGGAGCGCGGCAAAGGCCCGTATGTTTTCGCCGCCGATGGCCGCCGCTACCTGGATTTCCTGACCGGCATCGGCGTCAACGCCTTGGGCTACAGCCATCCCCGCATTAACCGCGTTATCCGCGAGCAATCCGCCCGCCTCATCCACTGTTCCAACCTTTACTATCACGCCTACCAAGCCCCCCTGGCGCAGCGGCTGACGGCGCTGGCCGGGATGGAACGCGCGTTCTTCACCAACAGCGGGACCGAAGCGCTGGAAGGCGCGCTCAAGCTGGCCCGCCTGCACGGCCGCACGCTGGCGGCGGACAAAGTGGAGATCGTGGCCCTGGACAATTCCTTTCACGGCCGCACCTTCGGCGCGCTGTCCGTCACCGGCCAGCCCAAATACCGCCTGCCCTATGAACCCGCCCTGCCCGGCGTGCGCTTTGTTCCCGCCAACGATCCTGCCGCGCTGGCCGCGGCGGTCGGCCCGCAAACCGCCGCCGTATTGCTGGAACCGATTCAAGGCGAAGGCGGCGTGGTGCCCTTGGAGGCGGCTTTTCTGACCGCCGCCGCCGGGCTGGCACGGCAGCATCAAGCGGCGCTGATACTGGATGAGATCCAATGCGGCCTGGGCCGCACCGGTCGTCCCTTCGCCTTCCAATGGACCGATGTCGTTCCTGACATTGTGGTAACGGCCAAACCCATCGCCTGCGGTCTGCCCTTGGGCGTCGTTCTGGCCCGCGGCCCAGCCGCCGCCGGTTTCACCCCGGGCATGCACGGGACTACATTCGGCGGCGGGCCGCTGGTCTGCCGCGTGGCCTTGGAGTTTCTGGACATTTGGGAGGAAGAAAACCTGCTGGCCAATGTCGCCGAACGGGGCGAAGAACTCCGTTCCGGCTTGGAGGCGCTGCAACGCAAGCAGAAGGCGATTCAAGTTGTGCGCGGTCGCGGCCTGATGTGGGGCATCGAACTAAATCGCCCGGCCAAGCCCATTGTGGATGCGGCCCGGGAGTTGGGCCTTTTGGCCAACGCCACGCACGAGACTGTCATTCGCCTCCTACCCCCCTATACCCTTACGCCGGCGCTGGTGCAAAAAGGTCTCCGGCTGCTGGCGCGGGCCTTTCGCGCCGCCAATCGCGCCACACCGGCCTGAGGAGACAAAAAAATGAGGGGGGCCAAACCTGCGCCACCCCTCCAACGCATACAGTAGCGACAGAGGCGATTCGCTACACTTAGATTCGCCCCCCGGTCCAGGGTTGCCCGGCCTTGCGGCTGACCCCTGAAGACGGCGTTTCCCAGCAATGCTGCGCGCCTCAAATCTCAGCACCCTTCCCTGGTTGGATCACGGTTTCACCACCCGGGCGGCCGGGGATATGCGCTGCGCCGCCGCACAGCGCCACTTGCGCCAGACCATCGCCACGGCCCATGGCGGCCGCTGGCAGTGGTCGTTCCTGGAACAGGTACACGGCTCGCTCATCTGGCGCGTGCCCCGCCCCGCCGGCGCGCCCCGCGCTTGTGTCGGCGACGGCCTAGTGACCGCTGCCCCGGGCCGCTTGCTAGCCATCCGCACCGCTGATTGCGTTCCGGTGCTGCTCGCCGACCCCGAGCACCGCGTCGTAGCCGCCATCCATGCCGGCTGGCGGGGTACGGTACAGCGCGTGGTGGAAAAGGCGGTGGGCGAGTTGCGGCGCCAATTTGGCGTCCAACCCGCGGCCCTGCGTGCCGCCATCGGGCCTCGAATCGGCGCTTGCTGCTACCGCGTCGGCGCCGATGTGGTCGAAGCCTTTCGCGCCCAATTCGCCTATGCCGAGGAGCTATTCCAGCCCGCCGAACCCGACCCAGTCCGCAGCCGTTACCCCATGTTGTTCATGACCGGCGCCCCGCCGGGACATCCCTACGATCCCCGGTGGAATCCCGACCGTCCGGTCACCCTGGACCTGGCCGCCGCCAATCGCCGGCAACTTCTCGCCGCCGGCGTTCCCACCAGCCAAATTCAGGTTTTGCCCTACTGTACCTACTGCCGGTCGCGTATGTTTTATTCGTTTCGCCGCCAAGGTGCCACCGCCGGCCGCATGGCCGCCTGGATCGGTGTCCGCAAAACCTTGCAGCATCGCGCCTCGAACCGATTCGGCAGATAAAAGAAATCTTGCCATCCGGCCCGTTCTGGGTTTAATCTAGGCTTAATTCGGGCAGTAGAGTCCCCACCGGGCGCGGATTGACCTCCCCGCGCCCTTTCTTATTTCTCGGCGCTATGCCCGCCCCTGAATCCGCTTCCCTGTCCCCTCCCCTTGCCGCCGGCGGACCGCCGTGGACGGGTAAATGGTCTGTGGGCATGGGTTTAGCCCTCGGTACGTGGCTCATCGTGGTGGCCGCCTATCGGTTGCTCCTGGGCCACGCCCTGGCCTTCACTGCGGTCCCGAGTTGGCTGCGTTGGTTCTCGCCGCGACTAGCTGTCGGCCATCTCTCCGGCGTCACATTTGCGGTACTGACGCTGGTATTGGGAATCACTTGGGTGGCTGCCGCCAATGTGTACTTGTTTCAAAACACGGTTGCGGCCTGGCGTGGCGTCATTCTCCTTGCGCTGGCGTCTTCCTGGTTTGCCGGCGGCCTGAACGTGGTTCTTGCCGCCCAAATCGTCCTGCTCTGCCTTCCCATAACCCGCCGCCAGCTGGCCGCCAGGTCCTAGCCGTCCCCGCTAGCGCTGCGGGCGCGCCGAGGGTCCCTGCGGGTTGGCAACCGGAAACGGGCGCCAGGCGGGGAAGAACCTCGCCGTTGGGCCGGACCTCGGTCTGTTCCGGGTCCGTCCTGGTGCGCTCCGGGATGGGCCGCCTACGCCGCCAGCCGTGGATTGGCGCCATTCAATTCCGGCGCTTGCGCCGTGGTCCCCACGGATTCCGGAGCCAGCGCCGCGCGCGCGCGCACGTCGCGGTTATACCGTTGCACCGCCTCCAGCAGCGGCGCGCCGCCCATCTGCCGTCCCAGCGCCACCATCGCGGCTAGATCCTTGGGCAAGCATCGTCCGCCGAAGCCCCTCTCCTCCGTCACCAGCGTGTGCGACCGTCCGACGCGGGGATCCTGAAGCCACAGTTCCCGCAGTTCGGTGAATTCAATCCCCAGCGCTTGCGCCAGCTCGAAGCATTGATTGGCGAACGCCACCTTGGTCGCCAAAAAGCAATTCTGCATGTACTTCGCCATTTCCGCCGTTTTCGCGTTCGTTAGCCAATACCGTGGCGCCGGACCCAAGCGCTCTTGGTACGCCCGCAGGACGCGTTGCGCCGCCGCGCGCGGGCCGCCGGCGACGATGAAGCCCGGCATCGCCACGCTTTTGAACGGATGCCATGGCGTCTCGCCCACGAACTCCGGGCTGAAGCAGATGGTCTTGTGGTATTTCCGCGCTAGCATGTCCGTCGTTCCCGGCGGCACCGTGGACTTAATGCAGAGCGGGCCCCGCACCCAGGAAACCACTTCCTCCACCTGGGCGATGTCGGCGGCGCCGTCATTGCTCTCCGGCGTCGGCACCGCCACGAACACCAGATCCCGCTCTTCCATCGCGGCTCGCTGCGCGGGGCTGTTGTAGTCCGGCTGAAACTTGTCGTAGATCGCCAGACGTTCCTCGCCGAATAGCTCGGCTACCGCGTGGCCGACCACCCCATACCCCACGAGCCCGAGCTTCATCGCGCTGCAATCCTCCGCCGCGGAACGGCGCGGCAAGCCATCTCTCTTAAAAGTATCCGATCCAGGTTAGGGGCCAGCAATCCTTCTGTGGAAGGATCCGCCGCTCCGGCGGTTGTAGGCCATCTCCTACCTTCGTTGTAGGCCCAACCGCTCGCCGCAAGCATCTCACCGCGCGCATGAAGCTCCCGGCGCCACGCCTGCCCCGCGAACCGGTTTCCGCGGCGCATCCGATTCGTCTTGTGCTCTGCTTCGAGTGCGCTCTATGGAACCAGGTTTTGCGCGAAGTCTTGGCGTCGGAGCCATCGCTGCACGTCGTCGTCGCCGCGACTCCGGAGGCGATCAAACCGGGGCTGCCGGCGGACTGGCGCGCCGAGATCGTCGTAACCCAGTTGCTGCCCTGCGCCCGCCATTGGCAGTGGTTTCCTCGCCTGCGCCGCCTCTTCGCCCCGGCGGCTTGGATCGTGCTGGGCAGTGACGACCAGCCGCACGCCGCGCGTCTTTTACGCGCCGGCGTCCGCGGTTATCTTTATGCGGACGCCGGACTCAAGACGCTGCTCAAGGCCATTGCGACGGTTCACGACGGACAGCTCTGGGCGGACCATCGTCTCGCCGCCGCCGCCTTGGACTACGGCCCGGGCAGCGCTCCCCACGCGGGCGGCGCCTTGACCGTCCGCGAACGCGGCGTCCTGGAGGCGGTGGGGCGGGGCAAACGCAATAAGGAAATCGCCGCCGAGTTGGGCATCACCGAGACGACGGTCAAAAGCCATCTCAACCGCGTCTACCGCAAACTGCGCGTCACCGACCGCTTGCAGGCCGGCCTGTTCGCCGCCCGCGACGGTTGGTCCTGAACCGGCCGCCGATGCGGGCGAAACCGGCTTCGGCCGCCTAGCGCCGCCGGGCGCGGCCGCATTCAGTTCCGCCTTCGCGCAAGCGGGACGCCCAGCCAGAGGCAAGGTTGGGGCCCGCGCGCGTCAACGGCTCAGCGCCATGGTTTCTTCCAGCGCCTCGCGCACCGCCTTGCGGGGCGGTCCAGCCATGACCTCAACCCGCCCAATCTCCGTCGGCAGCACGAAGTGCAGCACGCCGCCTGCGTTTTTCTTGTCCCGCTGCGCATGCCGCAGCACCGGTCCCGCCGGAACGCGAATCGGCGGCAGCGGCGCCAGCAGCGCCAGCGCCGCCTGTTCGATGCGCGCCGCTTCGGCGTGCGGCAACCGTCCGCACTTGGCCGCCAGCCGCGCCGCCGCAATCATCCCCCAACCCACCGCCTCCCCGTGCAGAAAATACCGGTACTGCGTCGCGCTCTCCAGCGCATGGCCCAGCGTGTGCCCAAAGTTCAAAATGCGCCGCAGCCCGCCTTCCCGTTCATCCGCGGCCACCACCCGCGCCTTGATCGCCGCCGCCCCGGTGACCGCCGCTTCCAGCGGCCGCGGAGCTCGCCGCCGCAGCTCCGCCGCATCCCGCTCCATCCGCCGGAACAGCCGCGCGTCGGCGATCACGCCGCATTTCAGCGCCTCCGCCAGCCCGCTGCGGTATTGCCGATCCGGAAGGCTGGCGAGCAAATCCAGATCGGCGATGACCGCGCGCGGCTGATGAAAGGCTCCCGCCAAGTTTTTCCCCGCCCGCAGATTGACCCCGGTCTTGCCGCCGATGGCGCTGTCCAGCATCGCCACCACCGTCGTCGGCACTTGCAGTACGGGCACCCCGCGCATGTAGATGGCCGCCACGAAGCCGGCGACGTCGCCCACCACCCCGCCCCCAAGGGCCACAATGAGCGCCCCACGGTCCGCCCCGGCGCGCGCCAGTTCCTCTGCCAGCCGCGCCGCCGTGGCCATGGTTTTGGCTGGTTCGCCATCCGGCATCAGCACCACCCGCGCTTCGATGCCCACGTGTTGGAGCTGCGCCGTCAACGGCGCGAGACAGTGCCGCCGGACGGTGGGGCTGGTGATGATGAACGCCCGCCCCCCCGCGCGCAGGTGCCTTCGCGCCAGCCCGCCGGCGCGCGCCATCGCGCCGTGGCCAATCAGAATCGGATAGGGCTCCGCGAGTTGAACCGGGACAGTGTGCACGGTCCAGCTTAATACGGTCCCATAATGCAGGTCCCATCCCCCGCGCCCTCGATCGCATTCGCGGCGTCGCCGACCCCGACCGCAGCGAGCGCGGTTTCCGCCCGGACAACGGTTCCCACGGCTAGCCGCGCCCCCGCGCATGGCGACCGCCCGCACGCACCCGGGCCTTTTCGTCCCCCCAGCCGTACGCCTCAGACCCTATACTTTGTAGTTCATGCCCGCCATCGAATTCATCGTCGTCGGCGCAGGCATTGCCGGTTTGCGCGCCGCCCTGGAACTCAGCGATGCCGGCCATGGCGGCATTCTCCTGCTCACCAAAGGCGAACTTGCCGATTCCGCCACCCGCTTTGCCCAGGGCGGTATTGCGGTCGCGGTCGGCGAGGACGATTCCGTCGCCCTGCATGAACAGGACACGCTCATCGCCGGTGACGGCCTCAGCCGTCCTGAAGCCGCCCGCATCTTAACCGAGGAGGGCCCCGCCGCCGTCGAGGCGCTGTTTCGCTGGGGCGCCGCGTTCGACCGCACCGCTGGCGCCTTGGATTTGGCCCGCGAGGGCGCCCATAGCCGCTCCCGCGTGCTGCATGCCCATGGCGATTCCACCGGCCGCGAAATCGCCGATACGCTGCTGCGGCAGGCCGCCGGCCGCGGCAACATTCAAATCCAGCCGCTGCTCCGCGTCTCTTCCTTATTGTGGGATGCCGCCGCCGGCCGGGTCACGGGCATCGAATGCCGCCACGCCAGCACGGGTGAGGTGGTCCGCGCCCAAGCCCGGGCCGTTCTTTTGGCGACGGGCGGCCTAGGCCAGGTCTACCGCGACACCACCAATCCCGCCGTCGCCACCGGGGATGGCCCGGCGCTGGCCGGCCGCGCCGGTGCCGTGCTGGCGGACATGGAATTTGTCCAGTTCCACCCTACTGCGCTGGCCGCCCCCGGCGCCCCCCGCTTTCTGCTCTCGGAAGCCCTGCGCGGCGAGGGGGCGATTCTGCTCAATCCCGCCGGCGAGCGCTTTATGCCCGCCTACGACGCCCGCGCCGAACTCGCGCCGCGCGACGTCGTGGCCCGCGCCATCGTCGCCGAAATCCGCCGTTCCGCCGCCGGGCCGGACGCGGCCTGCTTCCTTGATGCCACCGCCCTCGGCGCCCGGGAGTTGGAAGCCCGCTTTCCCCGCATCTTTGCCACCTTGCGGCAATTCGGCTGGGACCTGGGCCGCCAGCCCGTGCCCGTCCGGCCCGCCGCCCACTACATGATGGGCGGGGTCTGGACCGATCTCGACGGCCGCACCAGCCTGCCCGGCTTGTATGCCGCCGGGGAGGCCGCCTGCACCGGCGTGCACGGCGCCAACCGGCTGGCCAGCAATTCGTTACTTGAAGGCATGGTCTTCGGCGCCCGTGCCGCGCGCTCCATGGCTGCCGAATCCGCCGCCGCTGCGGTCCGCAGCGAGGCGGTTGCGCCCGCCGGCGGCGTTCTGCCCCGTCCCGAGTTGCAGCGGCGCATGGCGGAGACCGCCGCGGTCATCCGCGACGGGATCTCCCTGCGGGCTTGGCTCCAGGAGCTAGCCGCCGCGCCCGAGCCGGCGAGCGCCGCCGGCAATCTGGAGGACCGCAACTTGACCCTGGTCGCCACCGCCATCGTGCGCGCCGCCCTGGCCCGGGAGGAAAGCCGCGGGGCCCACTTTCGCTCCGATTTCCCGCGTCCCGATCCCGCTCTCGCCGGCTGCCATTCCTTCCAGCGGCTGGGCCATCCCGTCACCTTCAGCGGCGTTTGGGATCAGCGCGGATCGTCCCCGGCCTAACTTCCGCCCGCCGCCCCAGGGCTGACCTATCGTCGCCTGCCAACCGCTCGCCCCGCCCGCGGCGGCGGCCGGCTGCTGCGGCTTCCGCCCCTGCCGTATGCCCTCCTGCCGCCGTCCGCGGCTTTGCTCCTGGGGCCGTTTTCTTTCCTCGCTTCCCGTCGCTGGCATATGTTATAAACATGCAGTCCGGGCCATCCATTCCGGCCCATCCATGCCATGCCGCACCGATCCTACGTGCGGCATATTGTCTAAGGACAACGCCAACGTAAAATTCCGATCATTGCCCAGGAGACCCTGATGCGCCTCATGCTGGCTCGCCGCTTTGCGACCCTTGCCTGCCTCCTCGCCGGCTTTGCCGCCCTGGCTCTTCCCGCCGCCGCCGCGCCGGTCACCGGGGAAGCCGATCTCAAGGTCCCCGACCTGCATCAGGTCACTTTTCTCGGCATCAATGGCCACGCCCTCCTGATGTGGGGCCTGCTGTTTTGTTTCGCCGGCTTGGCTTTCGGCTTGGTGATCTATCGCCGCTTGGAGCGCCTGCCCGTGCACCATTCCATGCGCGAGGTCAGCGAACTCATCTGGGAAACCTGCAAGACCTATCTGACCAATCAAGGCAAGTTCCTGCTCCTGCTGGAAACCTTCATCGCCGCCGTCATCCTCATTTACTTCGGAGCGCTGCTGCATTTCGGCCTCACCCGCGTCGCCATCATCCTCGCCTTCAGCGTGCTCGGCATCTGCGGCAGCTACGGTGTCGCCTGGTTTGGCATCCGCGTCAACACCTTCGCCAACTCCCGCACCGCCTTCGCCAGCCTTCCCGGCAAGCCCTATCCCCTCTACCGCATCCCCCTCGATGCCGGCATGAGCATTGGCATGATGCTGATCAGCGTCGAACTGCTGATGATGCTGATCATCCTCCTGTTCATCCCCGGCGCTTACGCCGGTCCTTGCTTTATCGGCTTCGCCATCGGCGAATCCCTCGGCGCCGCCGCCCTGCGCATCGCCGGCGGCATCTTCACCAAAATCGCCGACATCGGCAGCGACTTGATGAAGATCGTCTTTCACATCAAGGAAGACGACGCGCGCAACCCCGGCGTCATCGCCGACTGCACCGGCGACAACGCCGGCGACTCCGTAGGCCCCAGCGCCGACGGCTTTGAGACCTACGGCGTCACCGGCGTCGCCCTGATCGCCTTCATCCTCCTCGGCGTCAAAAGCCCCGCCGTGCAGGTCCAGCTCCTGGTCTGGATCTTCGTCATGCGCGTGGTCATGCTGGTCAGCGCCGCCGCCGCCTACTGGTTCAACAACATCTTGGCGCAGCGCCGCTATGGCCACGCCGAGCGCATGAACTTTGAGTCCCCCCTGACCTCCCTGGTCTGGATCACCTCCATCGTCTCCGTCATCCTCACCTTCGTCATCTCCGCCATCCTGATTCCCACGCTGGGCGGCGATCCCAGCATGTGGTGGAAGCTCTCCATCATCGTCAGTTGCGGCACCCTCGCCGGCGCCATCATTCCGGAACTGGTCAAGTCCTTCACCTCGACCGAAAGCCGCCACGTCCGCGAGGTGCTTTCCTCCGCCCAGGAAGGCGGCGCCTCGCTGGGCCTGCTCTCCGGCTTCGTGGCGGGCAACTTCTCCGCCTACTATCTCGGCCTGGTGATGGTCAGCTTGATGGCGGTCGGGTACGCCGTCAGCACCGCCGGGCTGTCCAGCCTGATGGTCGCCTCCCCCGTTTTCGCCTTCGGCTTGGTGGCCTTCGGCTTCCTCGCCATGGGGCCGGTCACCATCGCCGTGGACTCCTACGGCCCGGTCACCGACAACGCCCAGTCCGTCTTTGAACTGTCGCTGATCGAAACCATTCCCAACATCGCCGCGGAACTCCGCAGCCAGTACCAGATCGAGCCCCAGTTCGAGCGCGCCAAGGAAATGCTGGAAGCCAACGACGGCGCCGGCAATACCTTCAAAGCCACGGCCAAGCCCGTGCTGATCGGCACCGCCGTCGTCGGCGCCACCACCATGATCTTTTCCATCATCATGGCGCTGACCAACGGCATCACGCAGAACGTCAGCAAGCTTTCCATCCTGCACGCCCCATTCCTGCTCGGCTTCATCGCCGGCGGCGCCATCATCTTCTGGTTCACCGGCGCCTCCACCCAGGCCGTCACCACCGGCGCCTATCGCGCCGTGGAGTTCATCAAGGCCAACATCCGCCTGGAAGGCGTGGAGAAAGCCTCCGTCGCCGACAGCAAAAAAGTCGTCGGCATTTGCACCCATTACGCCCAGAAGGGCATGCTCACCATCTTCATCGCCGTCTTTTTCGCCGCCCTCGCCTTCGCCTTCGTCGAGCCCTTCTTCTTCATCGGCTATCTCATCTCCATCGCCATCTTCGGCCTGTACGAGGCCATCTTCATGGCCAACGCCGGCGGCGCCTGGGACAACGCCAAGAAGATCGTCGAGGTCGAACTGAAGCTGAAGGGCACGCCGCTGCATGACGCCACCATCGTCGGCGACACCGTCGGCGATCCCTTCAAGGACACCTCCTCGGTCGCCCTCAACCCGGTCATCAAGTTCACGACCTTGTTCGGCCTGCTGGCCGTGGAGCTGGCCGTGCAGCTGCGCGCGGAGATCGGCGCCGTATGGACCGGCATATTGGCGGCGCTCTTTTTCCTCGTCGCCGCCACCTTCATCTACCGGTCCTTCTACGCCATGCGCATCCGCTCGGAGGTCCGCGCCGAGGAACCCGAGCCCGCCCGCGCCGCCGGCGATTAGCCGCCGCCAGCGTCAGCCGCGCAAAAAGCTCAGCATTTTTTTCTTTTTCGTCGGCCGCGGCTCGGGGAAGAACGGCAGCGTACGTCCGGCAATGATCGCCGCTGGATTGTCCGCCACCAGCGCCTGCGCGATCGCCGCCGTGCGCCGCTCCCGCGCCGCCTGCGCCGCCGCCGCCAAGCCGGGCGTCCGCCGTTTGGTCGAATGGGCATCCGACGCGATGACGTGCACCAAGTCCCGGTCCAGCAAATCCATCGCCGTCTTGAACGCCGTTTTGCCGAAATCCCCCGTCAGCGAACCCGAGGTGATCTGCACCACGCACCCCAGTTCCACGTATCGGTTGGCCAAATCGTCGTGCTGCTGGAAGACCGGATTGCGTTCCGGATGCGTCAGCACCGGAACCATGCCCGCCTGTAGCAGTTGGCTCAGCACGCCTTCCATCGCATCCATCTTGAAGCTTTCCGCGAACTCGACCAATTGATACTGCGTCTTGTTCACCGAGTATTTGCGCGGATTGTCGAGCGCGTCCCGGACGTTCTCGAAGGAGAGATGAAAATCGCAGCCGATCAGGATCGCCGGCGCCGGCCCAATCGCCGCTTGCAGTTCATCCCGCAGCGCCGCGATCTTCGCCGCATCGTAGGCGAACTGAAAATTCGCGTGCGGCGTGGCCACGATGTGGCTGGTTCCGTCTTCCCGCGCCATCCGCGCCATTTCCACGGAAACCTCCATATTGGGCGCGCCGTCGTCCAAGCCGGGCAGAATATGGCAATGAATGTCTACGTGGTAATCCATCAGCGGGCCTGACCTCCGCGCGGCATAGCCCGCGCGGCCTTTTCCCTATCTTAGCGGCGCAGGGCCGTGCGCTGCACCCGCAGTTGCAATAATCGCCGCGCGGCGTTGGCAAAACGCAGTTTGTACGGCTGCTCTCCGGTCAGAAAGTCGAAGTCCATCCCCGCGCCGACCGTGGCCCGCAGCGCGAAATACAGCAGCGTGATTCCCGGCGATGCCGCCGCCATCTCCGCCGCGAACGCCAATAAATAGCCATACCGCACCGGCGGCAGCAGAAAGGTCAGCAATCCCGCCGCCGGTATCCCCTCCCGCCGGTAGGCCCACAACCCCACCCCCGTTTCGCGTCCCAGCCCAACTATCTCGCCCAGCCACTCCCCCTCGCCGGCTTGCAGCACGTTCGTTTCGGCCCGCGCTTCCAGCCGCCGCTGCTTTTGCTCCAGCAGCCACTCCAGCAGGTCCCGCCTTTCCCCGGCCGTTTCCACCTTTCCCACCCAGCCCC
>OFHJ01000675.1_pt1 | contig 12133 bp, 13 predicted proteins | sample 1522001 | NCBI WGS metagenome assembly OFHJ01 (sample SAMEA2464838, study PRJEB22497) | soil metagenome | biome: Grassland; feature: Farmland; material: Clay | place: Australia | collected 2013-02-01 | depth 1.2 m | reverse complement strand
CCATAGATTCGTCCGCTGCATCGCGAAGCCGGGCGCTCCTCGCCCTCGGCCGCGTCTCCCGAGGTGTTCCCATCCAGTACAAGTGGACCGTGCTCCTGGTGACCACGGTCGGGGTGATCATGTCGGGGATCGACTCCCGGATCGTGATCGTCGGGTTGCCCCAGGTCGCTGCTGCGCTCAATGCGGACGCGGAGCAGGCCATCTGGATCACCCAGGCCTACGTCCTGGGGAGCACGGTGGCCCTGCTGCTCATCGGCCGCGTCTCGGACGTCGTCGGCCGGGTGAAGATCTACACGAGCGGCTTCGGCGTGTTCACCGTGGGCTCCCTGCTCGTCAGCCTCGCGGCGAATCCGAGCCAGGTGATCATCTTCCGGTTCATCCAGGGGCTCGGCTCCGCCATCCTGTTCACCAACAGCGCCGCGATGATCGTCGACGCGACGCCGGAGAACGAGCTCGGGTACTTCCTCGGCATCAACCAGGTCGCGTTCCGGATGGGCGCGATGGCGGGGCTCACGCTGAGCGGGATCATCCTCACGATCTTCCTCGACTGGCGGGCGCTGTTCTACATCAACGTCCCTATCGGGATCTTCGGCACCCTGTGGGCCCGGGGCAAGCTCAAGGAGATCGCGAAGCTGGAGAAGGGAGCCCCGATCGACTGGCCGGGGTTCGGCACGTTCACCGTGTTCATCTCCAGCCTCCTCCTCGCCCTGACCCTGGCCGCCCGCGCGCCAGCCGCGCGGATCTGGGCCGTCGACACCAACGCGCGGGCGCTCGCGCTCACCGCCGCCAACGCCGCCCGCGCCGGGCTGCCGAACGTCACCTGCGCGCTGCCCGGCGCGCCCGGCCACGCGTTGTGGAAGCGCGACTTCACCGGCGCCTGCAGCCTGTTCGGGGTGGAGTTCCAGCCGGAGTTCTCGGTGGAGAGTTCGCACGCCTTCGCGGAGGCGCTGGAGCTGTTCGGCATCGGTGCGTCCTGGGGCGGCTACGAGAGCCTGGCACTGCCCACCACCGGCTTCATCACCCGCACCGCGGGCAGTGGCCGGTTCGAGGGGCCGCTGGTGCGGCTGCATATCGGGCTGGAGGACGTGAACGATCTGCTCGCCGATCTGGAGCAGGGATTGGCGGTGATGCGGGGGTTCGGGAAATGAGCGCACGACAGGCTTGAGAAGAACGGGCCGATGCAGTCCCCCTCCCCTTGTTGGGGAGGGCAATCGCAGTTGCTGCTTCGTGTGATACGCGGGAACAGCGCTTTCTTCCTGCTGCTCACCAAATAAGCCTGCTCTATGGCGGCCCCGCGCCTCTCGGTGGCCGCCTTTTTCTAGGGTATACTGCGAGAGCTCATAACCTTGAATACCATGCTGCAAGCTGAACTCGCAGAACTAGAAGAGAAGGTGCAGCGCCTGATCGCCGCTTACCTTCAAATGCGGCTGGAGTGTAAGCGCGCCCAACAGGATCGTGACGAGTTGCGGGTCGCGAATGCGGAACTGAAGCGGCGTATTGAGCATGTGGTTTTGCGGATCCGGCAAATCGAGGATGACACAATCGGAGATGTTCAGGATCCGTTATGAAGAGCACTCCCCCCAGCGCCTCGATGGAAGTTACAGTTCGAATAATGGGACGTGAATACGCGGTTAATTGCCCAGAAAGCGAGCGCGAGGCATTAATTGCGTCAGCAGATCTCCTGAACGTGCGCATGAATACGGTGCGTCGCCGCGGCAAAGCCCTTGGCGCAGAACGCATCGCAGTTATGGTGGCACTCAATTTGGCACGCGAGTTGCTGTCGGGCCAAGGCGGGCATCTGACTAATGCGCAAGAAGAGGAGGAAGCGGAGCACATTCGGCAACTCGCGTTGGATATCGACAGTACGCTTCTGGGTTTTGATTGAACCCTAGCGAACGCAACCCGGACCGGTCCCGTTATGGTAGAGTAACCCAGTGTCTCCTGCGGTGTTCGATGTTCGTCGGGAACCCCTTGAGCCTAATTGCAATGACACGGGAACCAGACCCGCGTAGGGAGTGCAAGTCCGCACCATGGCGGAAAGCCCGAATACGTGGTGAGGTGCCCACTTGAGACTTTGTCTCAAGGTCGAAGACGAGCAATGACGCGAGTGGGAGACACTCATCCTCCAGCCTCTTCCCTAAAGAAAATGCTGCGTGTTCAAGCACTCCGCCGACGCACGGCCATTCCCCCCGATACACGCCGCCATGCCGCCCTTAAAGCAGCCGATGCGTTTCTTCGGAGTCGTTCAGTGCGCGTCGGCACTCGCATTGGCGTTTATCTCACCCACGCAAGCGAACTGGATACCGAACCACTAATTCGCGCGCTGCACCGTCGAGGCGCTCATCTATTTGTGCCCGTTATCCAGCCGCGGCAGGGCACGATGACATTTATTCGCCTTAACGAAACGACCCCCGTCACAAAAAGCTTCCTACGTGTAAAACAACCGGTTACACGCCGTCCAGTCTGCCCCCTAACCATGCTGGATATCATTATCATTCCAGTCGTCGGATTCGACTGCTCTGGTCGTCGAATCGGAAGAGGAGGCGGGTATTACGACCGAACCTTGCGCGGTATTCACGCTCGGCGGCACCCTCAAAAACTAGGGTTCGCTTATTGCGTTCAGGAACTGCGTGCGATCCCAAACGAACCTTGGGATCTAAAACTTGACGGCGTCATCACCGAGCGCGGGTTCCGGCGCTTTTAGCGCAAGTACCCACCCTTCTGCCTATCGGGACCAGTCGTCGCTGATCGCGCTTCGCTTCGAGATCCTGTCGCAGCAACCGTCCGGCCCGACTTGCAGCTCCGCGAAAAAGCGAACAAGGCGCGGGCCAATGGAAACAACAGAATACTCGAGCCGATAGGGCGATCAGCTATCGGCGAAAACGTAGATACGCTGCAATACAGCCAGAACCTAACCTAACGTATCATGCAGCCAACGAGCGTATAGCATGTGTCGCACATCAGGACTCTGCAGCGGGTTCTTTTGGGCAATGCCAACCCAGAGAAGAGTACTTTCCGCTACAACTTTTCCACATATGCAATCCTAATGGATTGCCCGCGTCGGAGGGTAAGAAGGGCATGCGTTACTGGTTGATGAAGTCAGAGCCCACAACTTTTTCCGTAGACGATCTGGCTACGAGACCCGAACAAACAGAGCCGTGGGACGGCGTACGCAACTATCAAGCCCGCAACTTCATGAGGGACCAGATGCATCCCGGGGACCGTGTTTTTTTCTATCATTCAAACTGCGCTACGCCGGGCATCGTCGGCGTGGCGCACATTTCCTCGGCGGCCTACCCGGACCCCTCGCAGTTCAACCCAAATAGCCGGTACTACGACCCCGCCAGTAATGAAGAAAAGCCGAAGTGGGTCATGGTGAACGTCTGCTTGGATCGCCGCCTCAAACGTATTTTGAGCCTTCCTGAGCTTCGACAGCACGCCACTCAACTGGATGGCCTCGCCTTATTGAAGCGAGGTAGTCGACTTTCGATCATGCCCGTGGAACCGGCGCATTGGAAATACATACTTGGGCTCGAATAGCAGACTGGTGAAAATGGTCAGGTCCCAAGGAACATCTTATACGCGGGGTTGTCGGTTTCCTCTGCCCAGTCATAACCAAGCGCATCAAGCGCTCGCCTGCACTCCACTAGTTCATTACCCGGAACCTGCAATCCGCAAAGCACCCGACCGTAGGCGGCACCGTGATTTCGGTAATGAAATAACGAAATATTCCATCGGCTTCCGACGGCCGCCAAAAAATCCTGACAAGCACCCGGTCGTTCCGGGAATTCAAATCGAAAAAGCCTCTCGTTGTCCACACCTGGAGAACGCCCCCCTACCATGTACCGCACATGCACCTTTGCCATCTCATTGGCAGAAAGATCCGATACCTGATAGCCCTGCCCATGAAGTTTTGAAATGATCGAGTCGCGCTCGTCGCTACTTGCAAGGTGGATACCAACAAAGACATGGGCTGCCTGAGGATTGGCGTAACGATAGTTGAATTCCGTGAGTACCCGACGACCTAACTGACGGAGAAAACGCCGAAAGCTTCCCGGTTTTTCGGGGATTGTCACCGCCAGCAAGGTTTCCCTCCCGTCGCCCAGTTCAGCCCGCTCCGCGATATGACGGAGTCGATCAAAATTAACGTTTGCGCCCGAGACTATTGCTACCAGAGTTTTACCTTGCACGCCCCTGTCGGTAACCCAGCGCTTTAATCCTGCTATACCCAACGCACCGGCCGGCTCCGCGATTGCCCGCTGCTCATAGTAAAAATCACGCACAGCCGCACAGATTTCATCCACGCTCACTGTAATGGCTTCATCAACGAACTCGCGCGCCAGTCTGAATGGTTCACGGCCGGCCTGACGCACTGCAACGCCGTCGGCAAACAGACCCGCTTCTGCAAGCTTGACACGGCGTCCTGCTGCGAGCGCTGCAGCCATGCAGTTCGAATCCTCCGGCTCCACGCTGACCACTCGCACGTCGGGACGAACAGATTTCATATAGGCAGCGACCCCCGCGAGCAAACCACCTCCTCCGGTTGGAACGAAAACCGCGTCCACTTTACGATCGCCAATCTGCCAGATTATCTCTTTGGCTAAGGTGCCCTGCCCCGCAATGACCGCCGGATCATCGTACGGTGGAATAATCGCAAAACCTTTCTCGCGGGCAAGCATCAGGGCATGAGCAGCCGCCTCGTCATAGGTATCACCATGCAGCACCATGTGAGCGCCGTGAGCGCGAACCGCCGCAACCTTGATGTTTGGCGTCGTTCGGGGCATTACAATCCACGCTTGAATACCTAGGCGCCGAGCAGCGAGCGCCACGCCCTGCGCATGATTCCCGGCAGACGCGGTGATGACGCCCTGCTTTTGGTTAAGGCTGGAAAGTGTAGCAATCTTGTTGTAAGCGCCGCGCAGCTTGAAGGAATGAACGCTTTGCAGATCTTCCCGCTTTAGCAGGACGGCGTTGTTAAATCGAGCCGATAGCTTGGGTGCTGGCTGCAGTGGAGACACAATGGCAACGTCGTAAACGTCAGCGGCGTCAATGCGGGTACGATATTCCTCGAGCAGTCGCGCGCGGCCCCGCTGACGGCGCCGTAGTACCTCGGCACCACGAGCAGATGACTTGTCCCTTATCATAGATCGCTAAGTCTAACGAACTTCTCGGTGAACCATCAGACATTGGCGACATGGAAACCTTAACAAATAGCGAACAACCGAAGGTCGCCTTCCTTGGCGGTGGTAATATGGCGGCGGCGCTCATCAGTGGTCTGCTTGCGCAGGGATGGCCTGCAGAACACTTTCGGGTAGCGGACAAGGATGTCGGGCGACGACATTTTCTGGCGGCTGAACTGGGCGTTAAGGTTTTTTCAGACGTCGTACACGCGGCGGAAGAGGCAGAAGTTCTGGTCATAGCGGTCAAACCACAACAGCTGGAAGACGCTATCACCAAACTTCGTATCGCTCCAGGCGCCCTAGTAATCTCCGTCGTCGCCGGCACAAGAATTGGCACGCTTCGACGGGCGCTTGGATCAGACTGCGCAATTGTCCGTGCCATGCCCAATACTCCAGCCATAGTGGGAGCAGGGGCGACCGGTCTGTACACGGAGAACCATGACCGCGATTGGGCACGGCCCCTCGCCACAACACTGCTAAACGCGGTCGGCGTCACGTACTGGGTTGATAAGGAGGATGATCTGGATATAGTGACGGCGCTCTCAGGCTCGGGCCCCGCATATTTTCTCTTTCTGACTGAAACTCTTACTCAGGTGGCGATTGATCTGGGACTGCCAAGCGAAATTGCAGCTGGACTCGCTCGACAAACTCTCATCGGAAGCGGGCGACTTCTGGAAGGATCTTCGGAACAACCGGAAATCCTCAGGAACCGAATCACTTCCAAGGGAGGGACAACGGCTGCTGCATTAAACGCACTTGAAAGTGGCGGATTTCGCGCCATCGTTGAAACGGCCTTGCGCCAAGCAGCAATGCGTGCAGCAGAGCTTGGCGGTTTGAACGACTACGTTGCCCGAGAAATTTGAATAAAGGAACTTAGAAAGCATTCTCATGGACGCCCATATCAATAACGGCGTAATTTTCCTAGTAAGCGCGCTTCTGCAGATCGCATTGGGGGTCATGTTGTTGCGTGTCCTCCTGCAGCTGGTGCGCGCCGATTTTTACAATCCGATTTCCCAGTTAGTTTGGCGAGTAACACAGCCAGTTGTGCGCCCTTTACAGCGCGTTATACCTAGGTATCGGGCGCTGGATCTGGCAAGCATATTCCTGCTTTATGGGCTCGCCGTTCTATACGTGAAGGTTATGATCGCCCTGTGGGGTCTGGAGGCGAGTTACGGCGTCGTACTGCTTCAATCTGCGCTGAAACTTATCAGCCTGACCTTCAACCTCTACACCCTGAGTCTTTTCGCCCAAGCTTTGTTGTCATGGGTAGGGCCCGGCGTAAGCAATCCAGCGGCCAATGTACTCTGGAGCCTTAACGAGCCATTACTTCGGCCCGTCCGCCGCTTCCTGCCTCCGATAGCCGGACTTGATCTCTCTCCGATCCCTGTCATGCTTGGCTTGCAGGTTCTTGATCGGATTCTTCCGTTGAGTCCTTACCTTCACTGACTCGACATGCGATGAATACCGCAAGCCCAGCGCTATCGCCCGATAACGTCGGACTGGTGAAACCACGCAAGATTGCGATTGACCAGCCGCTTTCACTTGACTGTGGGCGTTTGTTGCAGCGATCGGAATTAATGGTTGAAACCTACGGCGAGCTAAATAATGCACGAGACAACGCGATCCTGATATGTCATGCACTTTCTGGTAACCATCATGCCGCCGGCTACTATGCACTGAGTGACAGGAAGCCCGGCTGGTGGGATCGTTATATCGGACCGGGAAAGCCCATAGACACCAACTGTTTTCATGTAGTCTGCTTAAACAATCTTGGGGGCTGTCATGGCTCAACCGGACCTAATGCTATCAATCCCGAGACAGGTGTACCCTGGGGTCCTGACTTCCCGATGGTCACGGTTCGTGACTGGGTCAGGTCTCAAGCACTTCTTGCCGATGTTCTGAACATTGAGTGCTGGGCAGCCGTCATTGGTGGCTCCCTGGGGGGGATGCAGGCAATGCAGTGGGCGATCGACCTGCCGCAGCGCGTACGGCACGCGATTGTAATTGCAGCCGCGCCACGATTGACTGCTCAAAACATAGCATTTAACGAAATCGCCCGGCAAGCTATCCTGTCGGACCCAGACTATCATGGTGGCCGGTATTACGCGTACAACGTCAATCCCGAACGGGGGCTTAAGTTGGCGCGCATGCTCGGGCACATCACTTATTTGTCGGACGAAGCCATGCGGGCCCGCTTTGGTCGCCTCCTACGGAATACCTCGGAGGGTCGTTTCGCGTTTAACTACAATGTGGAATTCGAGGTAGAAAGGTACCTTCGTCATCAGGGACAAAGCTTCGTAAATCGTTTCGACGCGAACACGTACCTTCTGATGACCAAAGCGCTTGATTATTTCGACCCTGCTCGTGACTACCATGATAATCTTTCGTCCGCCTTTGAGAAGACTCGATGCGCCTTTCTTGTGATTTCTTTTACGAGCGACTGGCGATTCCCTTCGGAAAGATCGCGCGAGATTGTGGATGCCTTAGTGAAAGCTAGACGCAATGTTAGTTACGTGGAGGTCAACTCGACACTGGGACACGATGACTTCCTGATGCCGATACCAGATTATCAGCATTGTCTGGCCAATTACCTTCGACGTATCGCCTCGGAGCGGAAACCATAAGCGCCCTTCGAACAGATCTCGCTTTGCTATCCGAGTGGATAGCGCCGGGATCCCGAATGCTGGATCTCGGCTGTGGCGATGGCGCCCTTCTGAGTTACCTTGCTCGTCACAGGCAGATAACCGGTTACGGTCTGGAAATCGATCCTACCAACGTTGCTTCCTGCATCGAAGCGGGTGTTAATGTCATTCAGGCCAACCTAAACCTCGGACTCTCGGGATTTGAGAATGACAGTTTCGACACGGTCGTGATGACGCAGGCCCTGCAAGCGCTGGAAAGGCCCGACCAAGCACTCGCTGAAATGTTACGGGTTGGTCGTCAAGCAATTGTCACCTTCCCAAATTTTGGCCACTGGCGCGCTCGAATGGCGCTCCTACTTGGCATGATGCCGATCACGCCGACTTTACCGTACCATTGGTATGACAGCCCCAATATTCACTTATGCACCGTTCGCGATTTTGAAACCTTGTGTCAAAAACGACGATGGCGGATCGCGCGACGAGCAGTTTTGGACCGCGCGCGGCGTGAGGGAAAGCTAAATCGGATTTTCCCAAATCTGCTCTGCGAGACCGCTATTTACAAACTCGAGCGAAACATCTAGGACTCAGTCTTCATCGCCATGCGCCCTAAGCTTCGCTCTAATGAAGTCGGGATCTTCAACATATAGAAGGTCAGCGATCTTTCGCAACTCGTGTTCCTCGTACGTATCGATCCGTCCGTCCGCATAGGCGACCTGCCACAGCATTTCAATAACGTCGCACCGTTCGGCGTAATCAAGCTGAGCATTTAGAGTCTGCACATAATCATAGAGAGAAACGACCTTTTCCGCCTTTGCTTCGGCACGCTCAAGCAATGAACACGCCTGCTGCCGATTCAGCTCAAACCGGTTAGTGAGTAGCTCGACAATCGTCCGCTTTTCTGATTCATCCACCCGGTGATCCGCTCGTGACAGCTCGGCCAGCAGTAAAGCGATAGCAAAACGACGCGCTTCGTCGGCATCAACCTGCCCATTTTCGACGGCGAACAGATCCCGTAATCGGTCAAAAATGCCCATAAGACCGGCTAAACGTCTGTTTGGGGGCGCTGGTCATAAAAAGTCTACTGCATATTTTCTTGTGTTAATTATGGCCGGATCATATTCCATAGAACGTTCAATCGATGCTCAGTGCGCCAAAAAGTGCAAATCGCCATACCAAGCCTGCGCGTGATTATGGGAATTATCACAATCGGTCATGATCCCCACCGCGTCCAGCGAACGGACATGAATCCCGAAAGCCTTGCGGAAATCTCGACCCACGTTTCGCCTCATCGTCTGCCAATGCCCGACGCCGGCCACACCATGGCGAACGGGCACCATCTTCTCCCGTCCTGTATACGGACTCGGCCAGTCTGATACGCCACCACTTCCATTGGACCAGACATAGCACAGCACCCTAAGCGTCCAAGGCAGCCAGCGAGTTCCCGTCACCAAATAGATACGGGCCGGAAAGTCGTCACCGCTCTCCTTGCGCTCGTTGATATGACGATAAATTCGGTTGATTTTCCAGCGCCATACCAGCACGGGCGTTTTATCAAGGCTGATCGATCCCCGCCACACCAGTCCCGATGCGCTGTTCTTGCATTCGGCGTGCACTACCCGCATACCGTCCTCAGTCACAATGGAGTAGCGAGTAAGGGGCCGGTGGTCAAAATCACGCTGCGACCAGCCTCGCAGCCCGCTGACAGAAAATGCGGGGGGGCGCGATGCGGCGAGCGCCACTATCGGTCTCGCGGAAAATATTCCCATCAGCAACACGACCGACGTTCCGAAACAAGTCCTCACCCAGGCAACCCCTGTTCAGTGAGAAAGTCGGTGACCGCCTTTTGCAGATCTGACAGATGACCTCCATAAAAATGCCCCGCATCGTTCAGTGCAACCAACTTGGGCGGCGGTCGGTACGCTAATAATTGGCGTTCAGTTTCGTCATAACTAACGATTTCATCGTCCCGGCTATGCACTGCCAACCAGGGGCAACCGGGTGGAGGGGGTGCGGGCATATCGGTCTGTCCAAACTCGGCGCGTACTCGTCCCAGCGGTATGCTGGCACTGATTAACCAAGCCGGCCGCGCCGTCGAGGCGGCGCATAAGCTGACGTAGGCGCCAAATGAAAACCCGGCCAACAGAAGCGGCAAACCGGGTTTCTGGGCCCGGAGCCAATTGACCACGGCAAGCGTGTCGTCGGTTTCACCCCTCCCCCCATCGTAATGGCCATCGCTGCGTTCAACACCGCGAAAATTGAAACGAACGGTTAGAAGGCCACATCGTCTGGCGCTCGAAGCAAGCGAGTAAACGACTTTGTTAGCCATCGTTCCGCCGTGCAATGGATGCGGGTGACAGATGACTGCCAAGCCCGTCAGTCCTTCTTTGGGTATGGCGATGAGCGCCTGAAGGCGGCCTTCCGGTCCGAGTAAAGTGACGTCACCGATCGTGCCAGGGGCCGGCAAAGATATGGGGGAGGAATGGGGCATGGTCATGTCCGGGCAAGGTCACTTCTGGCATTAAATTGCCAAGCTCTTGTCTCCAGAAGTGATCCGTTCAAGAATTTGCAATGCAGTTCCGCACTTATTCAAAACTTTCGATTATTGTAACCATCCCACTACAACCGGTAACTGATGCGATACCTCACTAACTGCTTCGCTAGGGGCGTACAAGCTACTACTTTCAATGCGCGATCTTCAAATCAGCGTCGCGTGCGCAAGCTGTCACGACAAATTATTATTTACAGTAACGCATGCACTATTGTTTTGCGAAAATAATGACCCTTGGAAAATTCCATGCGGCATCCTTGTCGCAAGCAAACCAGCGACGGGATTAACACATACGTGGCGCTCCGGAATCGAAGTCTGCAGAAAATCACCCCGATCCCCTGCCTGACCCTCTCCCGAAAACCGAAAACCGGAACCCGCTTACTGTCGATGGGCGCGAAAGGCTAAACGAAATGGATTGAAACAGTCGCAGGTGATAGGACATGCTGACAATTCCAATAAACTTCAGTGGGCTGTAACGCCATGATGAAAATGCCTGAAAATGCCGTGGCTATAAGGCACCGCTTGACTGACCGACTGGCTCGGCCAAGGCATTTTCCAAGATGCTAAAGCGCGGCCCGAAAGGGGCCATAACCGATAGCATACCTATTTTTCTGCCCCTTGAATCGAATGGCACTCCAAACTTAAACCAATCGATATCTTCGCCGAGCGCGGGCAACCATTCAAACACCAGACACCAGAGCATGGACGCGCCTCTGTAACAAATAATGGACGGGCGACCATACATACTCTGGTCCACATGGAGCAGCTAGCATGGGAAAAATCGCAACGCCACATTGGGTGCAGCGTACAACGTGCCTGCGTTCAATCGTAGCATTCGACTTGCGATCGCTTGCACTTTTCCGAGTGGCTTTGGGGATTCTGCTTCTGACCGATCTAACTGGTCGGATGCAAAATCTTTCTGCCTTCTACACAGATTCGGGGGTCTATCCGCGCAACCTTCTTGCAGGGCGAACAGGTCTCTGGAGAATCACCCTGCATGCAGCAAACGGCCAGATGTTATTCGAATTAGCGTTATTCCTAGCGGCACTGACCGCAGCGGCCGCCCTGTTGGCAGGCTGGCAAACGCGCCGGGCAACATTCATAAGCTGGATACTTTTCGTATCTCTACTCAACCGTGTACCAATACTGGTCACTCCCGGCGAAATGCTACTGGCGGCGCTTCTTTTCTGGGCAACATTTCTGCCGCTGAACTACTACTGGAGCATCGACGCAGCAATTACTGATCTTGCGACAACGCAGGCCGATAGAAACCACGCAAGTTGGGCCTCAGCCGCTCTGCTTCTTCAAATAACTGCGATGTTTATTCTGGTTACAGGTGTGACTGGAAACGGTTCGCCAGTCCACGGCGTTCTTGAGCGCGATGATTACCTAACCTTCGGCGGTTTGTGGCTTCAAAGTCATCCCGCACTAGCACGAATGGCCGGGGAAGCTGTGACGACTATTGGCTTGATTGCCCCGATTCTCCTTTTTTTCCCGACGCATAATCTTCGCCGACTTGCGATAGTAACTCTCGCGTTAATCCAGTTGTCCGCAGAGATCATCCTAAAGCAAAACATGCTTGGATGGACCGCATTGGCTTCAATGGTTCCTCTACTTGACTCAGGCGTCTGGACCCTGCTGTCGCGATCCCTGATCCGGACCTCCCCACTTCGCATCTACCATGATCGCAACCGTCCGCGCACCTTACGCACTCACCGGCTGCTACGTACCTTCCTAATACTTCCTACCGCCGAACTTTTAAC
>OFHJ01000674.1_pt1 | contig 12138 bp, 11 predicted proteins | sample 1522001 | NCBI WGS metagenome assembly OFHJ01 (sample SAMEA2464838, study PRJEB22497) | soil metagenome | biome: Grassland; feature: Farmland; material: Clay | place: Australia | collected 2013-02-01 | depth 1.2 m | reverse complement strand
TGGCCATCAATATCCTCAATTCCCAGAAATCCAAAATTTCCAACCGCCGCAAAATCAAACGCGCCGGCTGGAACAACGCTTTCCTCGCCACCCTGCTCGCTCAAATTTGAAATGCGATTGCCCTGCCTCACACCCCTCCCCCCTTTGACCGGCCGGCGGATTCCGCGATAGTCTCGAACACAAGAGTTTCATGGCGCGGGCCCGCGCCGCCGCCGGCGGCCGGCGCCGATCTCGGACAACCGGGCGCCCGCACAAAAAAGTTGGAGGACCGTTCGATGTCGGATCTGCCGAAATCCATCCGGATCAACGAGGAAGGGCCGCGCGAGGGGTTTCAGTTCGAGCGCGGGCCGATCCCGACCGGGCGCAAGATCGACCTGGTGGACGCGCTTTCGCGCACCGGCATCGACCACATCCAGGTTGCCTCTTTCGTCAACCCGAAGAACGTCCCCGGCATGGCCGACGCCGACGACGTGGTGCAGGGCATCACGCTGCACCCCGGCGTGCATTACACCGGCCTGTGGCTGAACGAGAAGGGCCTGCTGCGGGCACTCGCCAGCAAGCGGCTCGAGGTCACCGGCTCGATCTCGCTCACCGCCTCGGAAAAGTTCCTGATCCGCAACCAGAACCGCACGCTCGCCGAAAACATCGAGGCGCAGCATCGCATCATCGAGATGTACAAGGATCACGAGGTGCCGGTGGAGCGCGGCTCGATCATGGCCGTCTTCGGCTGCAATTTCGAGGGCGACATCCCGATCCCGACGGTGCTGAGGCTGGTGCAGACCATCCTCGATCTCGCCGCCGAGCATGGCGTCGGCATCAAGGTGATGAACCTCGCCGACACCATGGCCTGGGCGACGCCGCTTTCGATCAAGCGCGTGGTCGGCGCGGTGCGCGAGCGCTATCCCGATCTCGAACTCGCGCTGCACCTGCACGACACCCGCGGCATGGGCATCGCCAACGCCTATGCCGGGCTGGAGATGGGGGTGCGGATTTTCGATGCCGCCGTCGCCGGCCTCGGCGGCTGCCCCTTCGCCGGCCACAAGGGCGCGGCCGGCAACGTCTGCACCGAAGACCTGGTGTTCATGTGCGATGAAATGGGCATCGAGACCGGCATCGATCTGGAGGCGCTGCTGGAGGCCGCGCGTCTCGCCGAGGAGGTGGTCGGCCATCCGCTGCCGGGCTCGGTGATGAAAGGCGGCTCGCTGAAGGCGCTGCGGGCGAAGCTCGCCTGAGCCGGCGCGCCGGGTCGCTTGTCCGATGGCCTTGACCGCGGAGATCGCCAGCTTCGTCGCCGGTCTTGAGTATTCCCGCCTGCCCGAGGCGGCGCTGAAGGTGGCGCGGCTCGGCTTCGCCGATTGCCTCGGCGTCATGGCGGCGGGCGCGCACGAGCCAGCGCCGCAAAAGCTGCGCCAAGTGCTGCTGCCGAACGGCGGCGGCCAGGGCGAAGGCGGCGGCGCGGCGACGCTTTATCTGAGCAATGAGACGGCCCCGGCGCCCGAAGCCGCCTGGATCAACGGCGCCGCCGCCCATGCCCTCGATTACGACGACGTCGGGCCAGGCGGCCATATCAGCGCCGTACTGGTGCCGGCGATCCTGGCGGAAGCCGAGGCGCTGAACGCCTCGGGCGCCGACATGGCCGCCGCCTATGTCGCGGGCTACGAGGTCTGGGCCGAGCTGGTGGGCCGCGAGCGCGGCCATCATCACGAAAAGGGCTGGCATCCGACCGGCGTCTTCGGCGCCGTCGGCGCGGCCGCGGCCTGCGCCCGGCTGCATCGCCTGAACGCCGAGGAAACCGCGCACGCCTTGGCGCTCGGCGCCTCACAGGCGGCCGGCCTCGCGGCCAATTTCGGCACCATGGCAAAGCCCTTCCACGCCGGGCGCTCGGCCCATGCCGGGGTGATCGCGGCCCGCCTCGCCAAGGCCGGCATGACCGGATCATTGGACGCGCTGGAACACCCGCGCGGGTTCCTGATGGCGATCTCGCCCCAAGGCGACGTCGATCGCGAGAGCCCGTTCGACCCAGCGGGCCGCTCGCTCCGCATCGTCGAAAGCGGCCTCAGCGTCAAGAAATACCCGGTCTGCTATTGCGCCCACCGGCCGATCGACGCCGCGCTCGATCTCCTGCGCCGCCGCCCGCTCGCGCCCGAGGCGATCGCCGGCATCGCGGTCGAGCTGAGCGAGCGGAACGCGCTGATCCTGCGCAACCACTGCCCGGAAACCGGGCTTGCCGCCAAGTTCAGCATCGAATTCGCCATGGCCGCCGCCGTGCTCGCCGGGCGCGTGGGCTTGCGGCAGCTGACCGACGGCTTCGTCCGCCGCCCCGAGGTGCAGGACCTGATGGGCCGCGTCGCGACCCGGACCAACACCGATTACGACCCGGAGGCGCCGGGCTATTCCCGCGCCGATAAGGTGTGGATCGCGCTGTGCTCGGGTGAGGCGGTGGAAAGCGCGGCCATCGCGCGCGCCCGCGGCCACAGCTCGGTGCCGCTGAGCGAGAGCGAACTCTGGCAAAAGTTCGAGAGCTGCGTCGAGGCCGGCGATCTCGGCCTCGATCCGCGGCCCTTGTTCGAGCGCGCCATCGCCTTCGACAGCCTGCCCGCGGCCGGCGCGCTCGCGGCCGGCGGAAAATTCGCGGCGCCGCGCTGAACTGCCTGTCGCCAACCTGGTCGCCAACCGAAAAGCGGGGCGGTGCGCAAGACCCCGCGAAGGAGGAAGCCCGTCCGATGCTGCTGACCGAGGAAATCAAGGCCTTCATCGGCGTCGAGAGCGCCGAGGAAACGGCGCCCGAGCCGATCGAGCGCGGCGCCGTGCGCCGCTTCGCCCAGGCGATCATGGACGACGATCCGATCTATCATTCTGAAGCCGCGACGGCGCAAAGCCGCTACGGCGGGCCGGTGGCGCCGCCGCTTTATCCGACCTACGCGCTGCGCCGGCCCTTCGGCACGCCCGATCCCTTGACCGAGCGGGCGCACGATCCGGATTTCGACGGCATCCTGGCCGAGACCGCGGTGCAGGGCCTGCCGGTGCTGCCGCTGCCCGGGCTCGCGCTGCTCAACGGCGGCTCCGAGGTCGAGCTGTTCCGCTACGTCCGCCACGGCGAGGAAATCCGCATCAAGTCGCGCTATCACGACATCGTCGAGAAGGCGAGCAAGAAAGGGCTGATGCTGCTTGTCTATATCGACACCGAATACCGCACCGGCGCCGGCGAGCTGCTGCTCCGCGTGCGCAAGACCCAGATCCGGAGAAAGCGATGACGGCGCAAGCGAGATATTTCGAGGACGTCGCGGCAGGCGAGGAATTCGCGCCGCTCCCCAAGGGCCCCTTGACCACGCCGCATCTCATGCGCTGGTCGGCGGCGATGGAGAACTGGCACAAGATCCACTACGACTATCCCTTCGCCACCGGCCACGACAAGCTGCCGGGGCTGCTTATCAACGGCTCGCTGAAGCAGCAGTTCATCATGGAATTGCTCAAGGGCTGGGCCGGGCCGGAAGGCTGGGTGTGGAAGGTGCGGTTTCAGTTCCGCGCCATGAATGTCGCCGGCGAGAGCCTGAGCGTCTGGGCCCGCGTCGCCGAGACACGGCGGGCGGCGGATTTCGGCCTGGTCGACGTCGAACTTGGCATCCGCAACGACGCCGGCCTCGAATCGACGCCGGGCGGCGCCGTGATCGCGCTGCCCTATCGCGGCGGCCCGCCAGTTCCCTATCCCTTCGTGGCGCCCGAGATCGGCGCCTGAGCACCGCGACAACGGAGAACCCAGCCATGGCCTTGCCGCTCGCGGGCACCCGCGTCCTCGACCTCAGCCGGATTCTGTCGGGTCCCTTCTGCGGCTACCACCTTGCCGCCATGGGCGCCGAGGTGATCAAAGTGGAACCGCCGCAAGGCGGCGATACCTGCCGCAGCATGGGGGCCGACCACGGGCTCGCCGAAAAGCACATGGGCACCACCTTTCTCGGCGTCAACGCCGGCAAGAAGTCGCTCACCATCGACCTCAAGCGGCCCGCCGGGCGCGATCTGTTCAAGCTCCTGGTCGCCGGCGCGGACGTCGTGATCGAGAATTTCCGCCCCGGTAAGATGGCGGCGCTCGGGCTCGATTACGCGGCGCTGCGGATCGTCAATCCCGGCCTCATCTATTGCGCGGTGACCGGCTTCGGGCAGGACGGGCCGCTCGCCAAGCGGCCGGCCTACGACCAGATCATCCAGGGCTATTCCGGCGCCATGGCGATCACCGGCTCGCCCGAGACCGCGCCGCAGAAGATCGGCTTCCAGGTCGCCGACATGATGGCCGGCATGAGCGGCGCCTTCGCCATCGCCGCCGCCCTGGTGCGCAAGCGCCAGACCGGCGAGGGCGAGATGATCGACGTCGCCATGCTCGACACGGTGCTGGCTTCGATGAGCTGGATGATCTCGGGCTATTTGAACGGCGGCCGGCCGCCCGGGCCATCCGGCAACGAAAGCGCCACCACCAGCCCCTCTGGCACCTTCCGCGCCGGCGACGGGCTCCTCAACATCGTCGCCAACGAGCAGAAGCAATTCGAGAGCGTTTGCGACGTCTTGGGCCTGCCCGAGCTCAAGCGCGATCCCCGCTTCGCCAACCACCAGGCGCGCGGCCGCGCCAAGGCCGAGCTTCGCGCCCTGATCGAGCCCGCGCTCGCGACCGCCAGCGCCGCCCATTGGGAGGAAGCCCTGGCGGCCGCCGGCGTGCCGGCCGGGCGGGTGCTCTCGGTGCCGGAAATCCTCGACCATGCGCAGGTGCGGGCCCGCGGCACCATCCAGCGCTTCCCGGCCGATGCCGCCACCGGGCGCGAGGTCGCGGTGTTGAAGCCGGGCTTTCGCCTCGCCTCGGGCGCGCCGGAGCTCGCGACCCGGCCGCCCGATCTCGGCCAGCACACGACGGAGATCCTGGAAGCCCTCGGCCTGCCCGAGTCGGAGATCGCGGCGCTCAAGGCCGACGGCATCGTCTGACGCCGGGCCGGCCCGCGAATCACCGACTGCCACCGCGGCGCCCTCCACGCGATCATTACGTAAATCGCGCTTTATCTGCCCCCGCTTTCCTGATTCAATATGCTTGATGATGGCACCGAGCCGCCGCCCTGAAAATCTACCGGATTTCTCTGACCCGCCGGTGGTGGAGGTTGTTTTGTCGGTGCAGTTCGCATCGCTTACGGCATTTCGGACTATCCATGTGGGTCTCCTGTGGCAGGAGTTCCGGGATCAGTTTCCAGAGGCGTCCGAACATCCTCCGTTGCCCCCGGTATTCGAGACATTTGGATTAACCCCGGCCAGCGGATTCGTTATGCCGGCGCCAAGGCTGGAGTTTTTGCAAACGCCACCAATTTCTCGACAGTGGTTTGCAAAAAGCGATGGCTCTGAACTCATCCAATTTCAACCAGATCGTCTTGTGCATAACTGGAAAAAACGAGGGCCTGATCACAGTTATCCGCGGTACGAACATATTCGTGAACAGTTCGAAGCGGAAATCTTCAAGGTTAATTCATTTCTGGAGAGGCACGCTCTCGGTACGGTTAAGCCGAACCAGTGTGAAGTAACCTACGTAAATGCGATCCAGCTAAGGACAGATGCGGATCACAAGGCCCGCCTAAGCGAGATCGTGACGGTGTGGTCTGACAGGACAAGTGACAACTTTCTGGGCATCCTCGAGGGGGCTGACCTCCAGGCGCATTACCTAATGCGAGACGATGACGGGACACCGTACTGCCGTCTCCATATGTTGGCGGCGCCAGCGCTAAGACAGGACAGCGCTGAGCCAGTGGTTCGGATGGAACTTACTGCACGCGGCCGCCCCACCGCAGACACCATTCCGGCGGCACTCGACCTCTTGGATCGGGAGAGGGAAGTGGTCGTCCGGGGTTTTGCATCCGTTACGACATCGGAAATGCACGCAAGATGGGGAAGAAAAGATGCCGGAGCTTGATGCCATTGATCGATGGAAGGATGGGGATTTTCCATCTGCACGATCCGCCGGCGCCGATACCACTACAGCGTTCCGAGATCAGCTATGGCGCGATCAACTCATTCCCAGATTACATGAGTTCGCGAAAATGCCGGAGGACTGGGACAGCTACGGCGCTCCACGTATCAAGGAGGAAACGATTCTATTCGCGGTGTACGTTCTTGACTGCATTTTAAGGCCAGGGATACCTCTTCCGGAGGTCGTACCTTCCTCGGTTGGCGGCATACAAGTTGAGTGGCATGAGAAGGATATCGATCTGGAGTTCCACATATCCGCGCCTTACGAGTGCGAGATATGGGCTCACGATTATCGCGGTGAAAAGCCCGATGCTTCAGACGAAATAACGGCGGACTTTTCAATCGTACAGGAGTGGGTGGCGCTGTTAGCCGCGCGGGATCAAAGAGCGGCTGCCTGATCCCGGATGACGGTCGGCACGGGCGACATTGAGGTCTCGGACGAGGATATCCTCTTTCGCCGGATTCACCCCGACCAAGTCATCCACGATAAAAACACAGGCGAGCTACGGCCCTCGTCTGGTGCTTTCAAAGACCACGAAATGTCTGTCGATATTGAATCAAAACTCGCGGTCTACGGCTTAGACTGGAATTTTACGCTCCGCAACCACCCTGGCTACTCCCTTGTTCGGTTAACCGCAGGAACCGCACGCTCCTGCGGTCAGATGGTTACTTATCTACCGCTTTCTGATAATCCGGCTCATGGCACCGTAACCGGAAGGAAGACCCAAGGCACCGCAAACATTTTAATGAAAGCCTCAGAGTGGGTGAAGGTGCTGGCGTCAGGCTCACCGCAATCCCCCGCCGTATGAGGATGCATCCCCCTCGGCCTGCCCGAGTCGGAGATCGCGGCGCTCAAGGCCGACGGCGTCGTCTGACGCAGGGCTGGCCCGCGCCTTGGGTTTTGGCGCTTGCCTTGACGCTCGCCCCCCCGCGCACCTACATATAGCTCTAGCCTCCGCTCCCCGAGCCCCCAGCGCATGAGGAATCCATGGCCGCAACTCACGTTACCGATGCCACGTTCGAACAGGCGGTGCTCAAGGCGCCGGGGCCGGTTCTGGTCGATTTCTGGGCCGAATGGTGCGGCCCCTGCAAGATGATCGCCCCGGCCCTGGAAGAGATCTCCAAGGAACTGGCCGGCCAGGTCACCATCGCCAAGATGAACGTCGACGAAAATCCCTCGACGCCGAGCCGCTATGGCATCCGCAGCATCCCGACGCTGATCCTGTTCCGCGGCGGCCAGGTGGCGGACACCAAGATCGGCGCCCTGCCGAAGGCGCGCATCGCCGACTGGATTCGCTCCAAGCTCTAGCGCACGATGATTTTGCGTCCGATCGACGCAAAATCATGTCCGTGCGCTGTGTTGATGACTCTGAGCATGATCGCAGCCGAAAAGCGGGACCGCTTTTCGCGATCATGCGCTGTTTCGGGATTCCCGCCGGGGAAAGCCCGAACGAGGCCGGCCGTCAGTGGCCGGCGTCGAGGTCTTGGCGCAGCGCCTTGAGCACCGCGCCGGCAAGATAAAGCGAGCCCGCTATCAGCACCCGGCATGGCGCCGTGCCGGCCGCCTCGGCAATCGTCCGGAGCGCCGCCGGCACCGAGGGCGCGGCGCCGCCCGTCATGTCGAGCTGCGTCGCGACGCGCTGGATCGCTTCCGGCGCGAAGGCGCGCGGATCGTCCGGGATCGGCACCCCGGTGACGCTCACGGCGCGGCCGGCGAAGGGGCGGAGAAAGCCCTCGATATCCTTGTTGTCCTTCATCGCGACGACGAGATGAAGCGGCGCCGCCGCCGCGCCGAAGAAATGCGTCGCCAGCGCCTCGGCCGCCGCCGGATTGTGGCCGCCGTCGAGCCAAAGCTCGGTCGGTAGCGGCAACAGCGCGTTGAGGTCGGTGCCCTCGAGCCGTTGCAGCCGTGCCGGCCATGAGACCTGGCACAAGCCCGCCGCCAGGGCCTCGTGATCGACGCGAAAGCCGTCGAGCTTGCGGATCGCCGCCACCGCCGTGCCGGCATTGGCGATCTGGTGCGCGCCTTCGAGCGCCGGCAGCGGCAAGGTCAGGGTTTCGTCCGCGCCGCGCCAGACCAGGGCGCCGTTTTCGCGCGCCACCTGCCATTCGCTACCGTGGCGGAACAGCGGCGCGCCGATCAGGCGCGCCCGCGCCGCGATCGCCGCCGCCGCCGCGCGGTCCTGCGGCCCGATCACCGCCGTGACCCCGGCCTTCAGGATTCCCGCCTTCTCGGCCGCGATGGCTTCAAGCGTCGGGCCGAGAAATTCCATGTGATCGAGCGCGATCGGCGTGATCGCGCTCAACGCCGGCCGGGCGATGACATTGGTCGCGTCGAGGCGGCCGCCGAGCCCGGTTTCGAGCAGCGTCACGTCCGCCGGCGCCGCGGCGAAGGCGGCGAAGGCAGCCGCCGTCGTGGCCTCGAAAAAGGTGATCGGATCGCCCTGGTTCGCCCGTTCCACCGCGTCCAGCGCGCCAAGCAGCGCCGCGTCCGCGATCGGCCGGCCGGCCACGCGGATGCGCTCGTTGAAGTGCACCAGATGCGGCGAGATATAGGCATGCACGCGAAACCCCGCCGCTTCCAGAATGGCGCGCAGATAGGCGATCAGCGAGCCCTTGCCGTTGGTGCCGGCGACATGGATGACCGGCGGCAGGCGGCGTTCCGGATTGTCGAGCCGGGCGAGCAGCCGCGCGATGCGATCGAGCGAGAGATCGATCCGCCTCGGGTGCAGCGCCTCGAAACGGGCGAGCGCGGCGTCGATCGCGCCGCTCTCCGTGGCGGCGTCGGTCATGACGATGACGGTGCGCGCATCGCGGCCGGCGTTAGGGATGTTGCGGCCCGGCGGCCGGCTCGGGCTGTTCGGCGCGCGGGCCGGCGGGCAGCAGAAGGCCGACGATGCGGCTCAAGGTGGCGCGCAGGTCGCGGCGATGCACCACCATGTCGAGCATGCCGTGCTCAAGCAGATATTCGGCGCGCTGGAACCCCTCCGGCAAGGTCTGGCGGATGGTCTGCTGGATGACGCGCGGCCCGGCGAAGCCGATCAGCGCGCCAGGCTCGGCCAGCGCGATATCGCCGAGCATGGCGAAGGAGGCGGTGACGCCGCCGGTGGTCGGATCGGTGAGCACGACGATGAAGGGCAGGCCGGCCTCGCGCAGCCGCTGCACCGCGACCACGGTGCGCGGCATCTGCATCAGCGACAGCATGCCTTCCTGCATGCGGGCGCCGCCCGAGGCGGAGAACACGATCAGCGGCATGCGGCCCTGCACCGCGCGCTTCGCCGCGGTGACGAAGCCCTCGCCGACCGCAAGCCCCATCGAGCCGCCGAGGAAGCCGAAATCCTGCACCGCCGCGACGATGCGGCGGCCGTCGAGATCGCCTTCGGCGACGACCAGCGCGTCCTCGCCGTTGGTGCGCTGCCAGGCCTGGCGCAGGCGCTCGGCGTAACGCATCGAATCGCGGAAGCGGATCGGATCGGTCGGCACCGCCGGCACCGCGATGCGGGTATGGCCGGCCTCGCCGAAGAGGAGCGCGAGCCGCTCCTTGGCGCCGATCCTGAGATGGTGGTCGCATTGCGGGCAGACCCAGAGCGCCGCCTCCATCTCGCCATGAAAGATCATCTGGCCGCAGCCCGGACATTTGGTCCACAGGTTGTCCGGCGTGTCCTTGCGCCGGCCGAAGGCGCGGATCTTGGGCAGAACCTGATTGGTGATCCAGTTCATCGGCTACTCCGCGGTGATTTTGCGGGCATCGCGCACGCCTTCGGCGAGGCGCCTGACGAGATCGAGAACCCGGGCCGGCGCCGCCGCCGGGGTCGGCGCGGCGGCGATCTCGGCGACCAGGGCCGAGCCCACCACGACCGCGTCGGCGGCGCGCGCCACCGCCGCCGCCTGTTCCGGATTGCGGATGCCGAAGCCGACCGCGATCGGCAGATCGCTATGGCGGCGGATGCGGGCGATCGCCGCCGCGACGCGACCGACGTCGGGCGCCGCGGTGCCGGTGACGCCGGCGATCGAGACGTAGTAGATGAAGCCCGAGCCGTTGTGCAGCACCTTCGGCAGCCGCTCGTCGTCGGTGGTCGGCGTCGCCAGGCGAACGAAGGTGAGCCCGGCCTTGTTGGCCGGCAGGCAAAGCTCCGCGTCCTCCTCGGGCGGCAGGTCGACCATGATCAGGCCGTCGACGCCGGCCGCGAGCGCGTCGGTGATGAAGCGGTCGACGCCGTAGCTGTAGACCGGGTTGAAATAGCCCATGAGGATGATCGGCGTCGCCGCGTCGCCGGCGCGGAAGGCGCGCACCAGGGCGAGCGTCTGCTTCATCGACCCGCCGGCGGCGAGCGCCCGCAACGAGGCGGCCTGAATCGCCGGCCCGTCCGCCATCGGATCGCTGAACGGCATGCCAAGCTCGATGATGTCGGCGCCGGCCTTGGGCAGGCCCTTGAGGATTTCGAGCGAGATCGCCGGATCGGGATCGCCGGCGGTCAGGAAGGTGACGAGGCCGGCGCGGTTCTCGGCCTTGAGCGCGGCGAAGCGCCGCGCGATGCGCCCAGCGGCCACGTTCTCGCCGGCGCTCACAGCGGCATCCCCAGGGCTTCGGCGACGGTGAAGATGTCCTTATCGCCGCGGCCGCACATGTTCATCACCAGAAGATGGTCGCGCGGCAAGCCCGGCGCCATGCGCCGCACATGGGCGAGCGCGTGCGATGGCTCCAGCGCCGGCAGGATGCCTTCGAGCTTGGCGCAGAGCTCGAAAGCGGCAAGCGCCTCGGCATCGGTCGCCGAGACGTAGTTGACGCGGCCGATGTCGTGCAGCCAGGCGTGCTCGGGGCCGATGCCGGGATAGTCGAGCCCGGCCGAGATCGAATGCGCCTCGACGATCTGCCCGTCGTCGTCCTGCAACAGATAGGTGCGGTTGCCGTGCAGCACGCCGGGCCGTCCCTTGGCGATCGAGGCCGCGTGCTTTTCGGTGTCGAGGCCGAGGCCCGCCGCCTCGACGGCGTAGAAATCGACCGTGGCATCGTCGAGGAAGGGATAGAACAGCCCCATCGCGTTCGAGCCGCCGCCGATGCAGGCGACCAGGCTGTCCGGCAGGCGGCCTTCCTTTTCCAGGATCTGCGCCTTTGCCTCGGTGCCGATCACCGACTGGAAATCGCGCACCAGGGCGGGATAGGGATGCGGGCCGGCGACGGTGCCGATGATGTAGAAGGTATCCTCGACATTGGCGACCCAATCGCGCAGCGCCTCGTTCATCGCATCCTTCAAGGTGCGCGAGCCCGATTTCACCGCCCTCACCTCGGCGCCGAGCAGCCGCATGCGAAAGACGTTCGGCTTCTGCCGCTCGATGTCGACCTCGCCCATGTAGATGACGCAGGGCAGGCCGAAGCGGGCGGCGACCGTCGCGGTGGCGACGCCGTGCTGGCCGGCGCCGGTCTCGGCGATGATGCGCTTCTTGCCCATGCGCCGGGCGAGCAGGACCTGGCCGATGCAGTTGTTGATCTTGTGCGCGCCGGTGTGGTTCAGCTCGTCGCGCTTGAAATAGATCTTGGCGCCGCCGAGATGCTCGGTCAGCCGCTCGGCGAAATAGAGCGGGCTCGGCCGGCCGACGTAATCGCGCATCAGATCGTCGAACTCGGCCTTGAAGGCGGGATCGGCCTTGGCGTCGTTATAGGCGCGCTCGACCGCGAGAACGAGCGGCATCAGCGTCTCGGCGACGAAGCGGCCGCCATAGATGCCGAAATGCCCGTTCTCGTCGGGACCGGCGCGATAGGAATTGGGCGGGTTGGGTCGTGCCACGGCCATGCTTGCTACAATCCTCTTGCCGCTTCGAGAAAGGCCTCGATCTTGGAAATGTCCTTGACACCGCGCGCGCTCTCGACACCAGACGAGACGTCGACTGCGCCGGCGCCGCTCGTGCGCACGGCCTCGGCCAGATTGCCGGCGTCGAGCCCGCCCGAGAGCAACCAGGGCTTGGCGAAACGCCGCCCGGCCAAAAGCCGCCAATCGAAGGCGAGGCCGTTGCCGCCCGGAAGCGCGTCGGCGGCGGTGGTCGGCGAGGGCCGCCGCTGCCGGCGTGACCGCGCCGGTGGCGCTCAGGGCGCCGCGGCAGGGCTCACCGGCCGGTCCGGCGGGCCGCCGGCGCGCACGCCCGCCCGGC
>OFHJ01000673.1_pt1 | contig 12144 bp, 11 predicted proteins | sample 1522001 | NCBI WGS metagenome assembly OFHJ01 (sample SAMEA2464838, study PRJEB22497) | soil metagenome | biome: Grassland; feature: Farmland; material: Clay | place: Australia | collected 2013-02-01 | depth 1.2 m | reverse complement strand
TAGCCGCCTTTAGCAGGTTCTCGAACATGCACGCTGTAGTAACTGGTCCGACACCTCCCGGAACGGGCGTTATGGCTTTTACCTTGTCCTTGATGCTTTCAAAGTCCGCATCGCCGGTCAGCTTCCCGTTGGCGTAGTTTATTCCAGCATCAATTACTATGGAATTTCCAGTCACGTGATCAGGCGTAAGAAACCCGGCTTTACCCACCCCAACAACAATAAAGTCACTCTCCCTCGTTATCTTAGGGATATCATGCGTCCTGCTGTGGCACACGCTCACGGTAAAATCCCTGTTGAGCAGCATAAGGGCCAATGGCCTGCCAATAACAGGAGACCTGTTGATTATTGTGACCGTTGAACCCCTTTCAGGCTCCTGCAGTTCTATGAGCGTCCTGATGGCCTGTGCAGTGGCAGGCAGCATGTACTCTCTGTTGAGTGCAATCTTTCCCTGGTTTATCTCGGTTATGCAGTCTATGTCCTTCTGCGGGTCAATACGCTGTGCAATTCCAGTGTGATCAAGATGGGGGGGCAGTGGAGCTTCTATTACAATACCGTTTGTACTGCTATCCGCTGAAAATCCTGAGATTACCTTCCCCAACTCCTCTTCTGTAGTCTTTTCGCCAAGTTCCGTAAGCTCGACATTCACACCAAGCTTCTTCCCGTATCTCATCTTGGACCTGATGTATGATGCAGAAGAATCGTCTCCTCCCACAGAGATCAGTCTCATCGACGGAACTATGCCGGTTTCCGATCTTAGCGAGGCGATATCCCTTATCAGCTTCTCCTTCTTTTCAGAGGCAACAGCCTTACCGTCTATAAGCATCCTATTACCAGATCTGATAGCGTTCAGCTCCATTTAATGACTGACTTTATCTCTCCATGCGGTTTGCTGGTGAACACACCTGTATCAGCGGGATCGAATTTTGCTGTTATCATGTTGCTGAGAGCATCCCCGTGTATGTACTTCCATTTCCTCAGATATCTGATTGCGGTTTCATAGTGGGTCTTGGCAGCATCAACCACTCCCGCGACGGTTATATTCCTCTCAACAAGGTAATCTATGAAGCTTCCGTCAACCTGTGCTTCCGGGGCTTTTCCGTTTGTTCCAAAGAGGATGGCGACGGCGTTGTAGTTCAAGTACTTCATGAACCTGAATACAGTCCCCGGGTCCCCACTGGTGTCGATAAGCAGGTCAATCCCACCTTTGACAACCTCTCCCTCATTTTTTGAATAATCAACAAAATTCACTCCAAAGCTGTTCAGCATCTCGACGTTTGAATCTTCAATCGGATGTCTGTTCACGGCCATAGTGTCAAAACCATACTCTCTCGACATGAAGGCATAAAGGTAACCCTGCGTGCCGGTCCCCACAACTACGGAACGTTTCCCATCAAGAGTGGAGTCCTTGCCAGCGTAAACTGCTCGCCTGCTTACCACATCGAAAACTTCGAACCCCTTTACGACGTTCTTCAATGGCTCAGTCAGAACAGCAATGTCTGATATGTTGCTGTCAGATACCTTGACAAGATTCTCAATTCTGTCATAAAAATGTTCTCTCATGAATCCATGGAGCCCTGTAATTCCCGCTTCATGCTTGTCGCCGTCGGAGCAGTTGTCAGGCCTGCCTATGGAACAGTTGACACATCCTCCGGGCCTTCTCACAAGAGGGACAACATAATCGCCCTTCTTTATTCCGAGATTGTTATCTGCGATTTCCAGAACCCGGCATAATGATTCATGGCCCAGAACAAGTCGATCCTCTCCTTCAGGATTGTAAGCGAATGGCAGTGATCCTCTGACAATGCCCCTGTCTGTGCCACATATACCAGTGTAAACAGGTTTAAGCTTCACTTCAAAATTTTCCGGCTCTTCTAGGTCTATGCTCTCATAAGTTACTCCGCCCCTGGGAGCTCTAGTGGTAAGGGCCATTACAGAACTCATGATCCTGCGATCTGATATGATTATATAAAGTATGTTCAGATAATACTAAAGCAGATGCCCCATTTTTTTCTTCTTGGTTTCAAGGTAAAACTCGTCAAATTCAGTGGGTGAACTTTTCATGGGAATTATACCTTTTATTTTTATCCCCCGTTCCTCAAGATATTTTATCTTTGCAGGGTTATTGGTTATAAGCCTGACAGATTTGATCTTGAAATAATTCAGAACGTTTATGACATAATCATATTCCCTGTTGTCCGCAGGGAGGCCAAGCCTGAGATTGGCATCAACAGTATCATACCCCTCATCCTGGAGGCTGTAGGCTTTAATCTTGTTGAGAAGCCCTATCCCCCTTCCTTCCTGCCTGAGATAGATAAGCACTCCATAATCCTGTTTGCCCAGAAAAACGAGGGACTTAATGAGCTGATCCCGGCAGTCGCATCTCCTTGACCCGAATACATCCCCGGTGACACATTCCGAATGTATCCTCAGGGGCACTTCTTCCTTGCCTTCGACATCTCCCCTGACAAGCACTGCGTGTTCGGACTGGTCATCGGTCTCGAAGGTGTAAATCCTGAATTCTCCAGCCATCGTAGGAAGCTTTGCACTGGAATAATACTCGAACATCTTTCCCATCAGTTAGTGGTTTGTGGTATAAAATGTATTGTCATAAGTTCTTTGACACAGCACGCTAGACCGAATCTCCAGAGTGTGTGACCCATTGAAGCAGGTCACCCCACATGTGACATCACATCAGTCTGCATGGGCTTATCCAAGTTTTCTTCAATCTTGCTGCATACGATGTACCTGCCATCAACCCTGAAAATGTAGAGATCCACTTCACCTGTGAGGTCAGTTTCCATATCCCTCCGGATCGTATAGTATTCTTCCGGATCAACAGAAAACCTGATGATGGCGTTTCTGCAATTCCTTTCTTTCAGGGTTCCGGTAAGCTCGGATTCATTGACAGTATCCAGCACTTCGAAGGCTTCTCCCGGGAACATCCATTCCAGTTCATTGTCTGAAGTAAGGACAAATCTTCTTCTGTCTTTAACCAGAAGGGAAAATTCGCCGAGTTGTTTCACACCGTTAAGAAGCCTTGCATACTGCAGGGAAATATCCGGGACGTAAAGGTACCTGCCCACTCTCCCGGCTTTCATGAAGTCGGAGGGGGAAGGTTTGCCCCGGATTCTCACATTCCAAGGCAGGATAACTGCCGACGATTCTGAATGACCCAGGTCGCCCTGGTAAAGGGTGAGCCTGTTCAGGGAGCCTCCTATGGAAATGTATTCTTTCTCCCCTTCTAGTGTCAGGTTGTCCCATGAAATCTGTGGAGGAAGATCAAAAACAAATTTCTCAGTTTTTCCCGAAAGCAGTTTCCTGAGAACAAGTGGTGAAGGTATAAGTGAAGGGAGTGACCTTTCCGACTCTGTTTTCGGCCTGAGAGGATCGGAAAAGATTACAGTTTCCTCATCAACTTTCAAGTTTTCAATTACATTGGCATAGTCTGCATTTATCACCCGATCAGGTGAATGTCCATATACAGATCCGTTAAGTTTCGTCATTGTCGCCCGCAAGGCTGAAACCTCGATTGAGGTGACTGAGCAAGTCTTAGAAAAGAATACCGACTGCATGCCTGCGCCGCATCCAACATCCACCATATTGGAGGATTGAAGCCTACCTGCCCTGTACAAGCCAACGATCTCGGGGGTGGAGTAGCTTGCAGAGTATGAATCGAGCCAGAGCCTGTTCCATTTAGTGAACTTGCCCGAAACGCTTAGCCTGGATCTGGCAACTTCAATCGCACCTTCGAACATTATTGGCCCTTTGCCCAAGTTATTCCTGATTTTCTGTTCATCATGGCCTGACCGTAATGACTCTACGATATTATCGATGTACTCATTGGCAGAATCTAATTTTTCCCGGTCCCGGTATAGCTCATCCAGTTCTCTGGAGAACCTTCTTTCATTCTTCAACGGGAGCACATTACAGTATGCTTTTAAATTATAGCTTGTAGTGTTCAGTGAAAATTATGCCATCGACCAAAAATTAATTAATCCGCAGAATGTTTTGGCAGAGTGGATCCGGTAAAGGTTGGCAAAGTTAAGGAAATCTACGACGAAGGCGAAACACTGCTTTTTAAATTTACGGACAAGATCTCTGTCTTTGACAAGATCATCCCCTCGCTCATTCCACACAAGGGAGAATCTCTGTGCAGGACAGCAGCATTCTGGTTCAAGGTTGCCGAGGAATCTGCACACGTGAAAACCCACTTCAGGGAGATGCCTTCAAAAGATGAGATGAGAGTTACAAAATACTTTGTTCCAGACCATAAAGGAAATCCTTTCGAAGTTGAGTATGTAATCCCAATTGAGTTCATCACAAGGTATTATGTTGCCGGGTCCCTCTACGACAGGCTGAAATCAGGGGAGGTAAAGCCCATAGACATCGGACTGAATTCCATGCCTGAATACGGGGAAGAGCTGGACGACCCATTTTTTGAAATGACCACGAAATATGAGAAGTTTGATCGCCCGCTGACTGTCGGTGAAGCCATGGAGCTAGGGGGCATGAGCAACTCAGAGCTCGTCGAAATCAAGGAAGTGATCTACAAGATCGACAGGCGCATGAACAAGCAGGTTCGAAACAGAGGACTCATCCACGTCGACGGAAAGAAGGAATTCGCCTTCGGGATCAGGAGGGCGCCTGTTGTCATAGACACCTTTGGCACTGCAGACGAGGACAGGTTCTGGGACCTTGAGGAATACGAGAAGGGCAATATTATTGACCTCAGCAAAGAGTTCGTCAGGCAGTATTACCGGGATATCAGTTATCACGAGAGGCTTTACGCCGCAAGGGAAGCCGGAGAAAAGGAACCTGATATACCTGCCCTTCCGGATGAAATGATAAAGAAAACATCTGATCTTTACGTATCCATGTTTGAGAGAATAACCGGGCAGAAGTGGTAGGAAACCTCTACTCTATTGTATGCCCAGGTCAATCTGTGTTTCTATGTAATGCCAGAGATGGTGCTCGATCTCATAGGACCATAGCGCTTCGGGAACTTCAATAAAAGCAACCATGGGGCTGAGGAAGAACGCTTCAATCGAGGCGACACCAAGATTCTTAAGCCATTTTCCAACACCGATCCTGATCTTGAAATCGTTGTGATCTCCCTGTATTACAACCGTAAGTGCACGATCCATGGCAAGAAGTGTCCTCATTACTCCTCCCTTCCTGGCCTGTATCAGGGTGCCATGAGGGTGTTTCGAAGTCTGGGTTCTGAAACCTTCTTCCTTGAAAAAATCAACAATGAGCTCCGATAGGGTGTCTAGATTAACGTCTTTTGCCTGAAATTCCCTGATTGCACTCTTCATATAACTGTATCTTAACGGATTACAAAATATGATCGCAAATTGGTAGAAATCGAGAAATTCAGATTTCCAGAAAACCTAATATACCATGGATAGATATTAAGCTGATAAAAATGGACGAGGAAGTCAGGAACAATGAAGAAAAGGAAGAAGAAAGAGTGGAAGGAGAGAAGAAAAGCGTCTCAATTAAAGGGGTGAAGAAGGACGTATACAACAGAATGATACAGATGGCCAGAGACAGCGGAAGGACCCTTGGAGAATTGACCAACGACGCATACAGGACATTCATAGGGACAATAGACGGGGCAAAGAATGTCTCGCAGAGCTTCGTGGAAGGCACCAAAGCTTCTAGAATAACTGCCATTGAAAACATCAGAAACCTCACCCTGACAAGCAGGGATCTCGAGGAGATAGGACACAGGGTAGATCTTCGCAACATAGATGACCTTGATCTAAGCGATGTTGATGATGAAACCTTTGACAAGTACATTCACCAGATCACGGGAATAAAAAACCTCAGTATCTCATCCGAACTGAAAAAATCCAAAGTTCTCCTGAAAGCGAGATTTATCGATAATATCATACAGAGGAAATAAGAAGGTTTTCCCCTTATTTCCTGCATTTTTACCAGCCTTTGCCAGGCATGCCATTTTACTTCCAGTCAAATTCATGTGTTTTTGTTTTGCCGTATAAAATTTAATGCAGGATCAGCTATTCCATATCCTCATGGTCTCCGCAGATTACAGCATACTTAACAGAAATCGTATTTCAGGCACCAGCCTGGAAAAGGTGATGGCAATCGATCTGGAAACCCTTGTAGATAGGTATAATGGCTTCCTTACAGGTGAGAGGATCATAGCCATATCTGTGAGCATGGGCCATCCCGACATAGAGACCAGGGTCATGGTAGCAGAGGAAGACTCCAAGAGTGAGGAGGATAGAATTATCAGGGAATTTGACAGTATGCTGGAAGAGCGTGACCCGGATGTTCTGATCGGCTACAACCATACTGGATACGATTTACCCCTTCTTCAGCTTAAGATGAGAAACAGGCCCTATAGTCAGCAGTTCTGGAATCTCAAGTATTACCTTGGCACCGCATATACAATGGATATGATGTACGTTATTGCCCATGATCTCCATACCAGCGGCGAAAATTTCAGAATAAGAAAGCTTAGGGATGCAGTTAATCATGAGAAATATGAAAAACTCCCTCTTATGAGGGCAAAAGACCTTGTTGTAAACCCCAACATGAACGTTGGGGAAGCGATAAAGAACCTATGGCTTAACGACAGGAAAAATTTTGAGGCTTACTGCCAGGGGGATACCCATGACATTCTCAGGATATTCTATTCAATATTTGGTTAATCCGGGGAACTTCAGGCGATATTGTATCTATATGTCGCCAAACCTGCTTATGAGATCTGTCAGGTTGTCCATATAATCCCTGAATATTCTCAGAATGTCCTTAGACGTTATAACGCCAAGCAGTCTGCCATTTTTCATGACAGGGATCCTCCTGATGCCCCTCTCATTCATGACAGATACGACCTTTTCGGTTGGTGTATTGGGCTCAACCCAGAAAAGCTCCTTTTGCATGATGTCCCCGAGTGCTACATCATCGGGGTCTAACCCCTTAGAGATTATCTTCGAGATGAAGTCCCATTCTGTGACAATTCCCGCCGGAACTCCATTTATGTCAACCACAATGAATCCCTGGTGGTCATTTGCCATTATCTTTGCGGCATTTGAGGCCTTGATTGTCGAAGACAGTGTACTGTGAGCCTTCTGCATTATATCCTGGGCATACAGAACCATGTCAGGTAATTTATTCGAAATATTTAAGACAGATGTATCAGACTCCTTTGTGAACCGCGGAGTTTAAAATCGGACGGGGTACTCATGACTGAGTAGCATTTCATTCGCGCTGTCCAGGGCACCAACTACTTCTTATGTTCTCTGCAGACTCGGGTCCAGGGGGGGTCTCTTGGAAAACTTTCCCAGGAGCATCGGCTTACCTCATTCATATGCATTTTCGGCAGAACGTTCTGTCCGGCCTGTTCCGACGACAACGACGTCAGCTTGACGCGCAAAATAATAAGAAACTGTTTAATAGGTTGTTAAAATAGAGGAGCGTTATTATGGTGGACATTATGGACCAAAGGCTACAAACTGGAACAACCACTGTCGGCATTATCGTTAAAGACGCCGTTGTCATGGCAACTGAAAGGAGAGTGACAATGGATCACTTCATCATGCACAAGGACGGCAAGAAACTTCACCAGATCGACACACACGCAGCTATGACCATTGCAGGGCTTGTGGGCGATGCCCAGGTTCTTGTGAGATACATGTCTGCAGAACTTGAGCTTTACAGACTCCAGAAAAAGGTCAACATGCCTATATCTGCAGCTGCAACATTGCTTTCAAACATACTCAACCAATCCAAGTTCTACCCCTATATGGTTCAGATACTGATAGGCGGAGTAGACAAGGAACCACATATATTCTCTGTAGATGCTGCAGGAGGGTCGGTTGAGGACACATATGCCAGCACAGGTTCAGGATCCCCGTTCGTCTACGGTGTCCTTGAAAACGGATATAGAAAGGACATGACAAAGGATGAGGGTATTGAGCTAGTAGTGAGGGCCATAAGTGCGGCCAAGCAGAGAGATTCTGCCTCGGGCGGAGTAATAGACGTTGGAGTTATAGACCGTAAAAATGGATTCGTACAACTGCCAACGGACGATGTCCTGAACAGAATCAACAAATTTGACCTAAAACTTTAATCATTCCCCACCTTATATATATTAATCAATCAATGAAACGGAGCGTTTTACGCAATGTCTTTTAGAGACTATTTATCAGAAACAAGGAGCTTATTCGATAAGCTCTACCCGGACAATCAGATCACCGAGGTCGACTACGAAGGACCAACAATCGTCCTGTATACAACAAACCTTGATCTATTCTCAAAAAGGGATGATCTCGCCAGGCAAGTTGCACAGGAAATAAGAAGAAGGGTCAACATCAGGCCAGACCCTTCCATACTTGGTGATGAAGAAGAAGCAAAGAAACAGATTGAGTCAATAATTCCAGAGGATGCAGGTATTCATGACATTTATTTTGAATCAGACACCGGTGAGGTCGTAATAGAGGTGGATGAGCCTTCTATTGTAACTTCAAAGAATTCAAACTATATATCTGAGATCAAATCGGAGACAAAGTGGTCCCCTAAGGTCGTGAGAGCCCCTCCGATTTACTCCAGAACGGTAAAAGAGATGAGGGAGCTCCTCAGGGAATTCAAGACAGAAAGGAAGTCTTTCCTTCACCAGCTTGGAGAGAAACTTAATGCTCCTCCAATGCCAGGTGAAACTTGGATCAGGGCAACTGCCCTCGGGGGCCACAGAGAAGTTGGAAGAAGCGCCACACTTATTTCCACGAACAACTCGAAAATACTTGTGGACTGCGGTATGCTCAACGTGACTGAGGATGATCAGCCATGGTCAGAGGCCCCATACCTTTATCTTCCTGAAATTCAGCCATTTTCTAATCTTGATGCCATAATCCTTACTCATGCTCATCTGGATCATTCAGGCCTGCTTCCAATTTTGTACAAATATGGTTATGAAGGGCCTGTTTACATGACCCCTCCAACAAGAGATCTAGCAGCACTTCTTCAGAACGATTACATAAAGGTAGCCCACGCTGAAGGGAAAAAAGCGCCGTATGAATCAAAGCACATAAGGGATGAAATCAAGCACTCCATCGTCCTAAGATACAATGAAACAACGGACATCACAAGAGATGTGCGCCTGACATTCTACAACGCCGGCCACATACTAGGGTCAGCATCAGTCCATCTTCATTTTGGCGAGGGAATGTACAACGTTGTTCTCAGCGGAGATGTCAAGTTCGAGAAATCCTGGCTCTTCAACCCTGCAAACAACAAGTTCCCGAGGGTAGAGGCCTTTATGACAGAGTCCACATATGCCGGAAGAGACGATTATACAAATTCAAGGCCGGAGGCATCCAGAACTCTAGTTGATATAGTCAACAGGACATTTGACAGGGGAGGTTCAGTTCTGGTTCCCGTGTTTGCTGTCGGGAGGTCCCAGGAAGTAATGCTTGTTCTGGAGGACGCAATCAGGGACGGAAGGATAAAAAATGTCCCGGTATACCTCGACGGCATGATCTGGGAGGCCACCGCAATTCATGCAGCATATCCGGAATACCTGAACAGGGAACTGAGAGAATCCATAATGCTGAAAAGGGAAAACCCTTTTTTGAACCCGATCTTCAGGAAGGTAGAATCCAGGGACCAGCGTATGGAGATATGTGATTCCAACGAAAACCAGATCGTACTCGCAACCTCGGGTATGATGAACGGCGGACCTGTCATGGAATATTTCAGGAATTGGGTCGATGATAAGAAGCATTCGCTCGTTTTTGTGGGATACCAGGCGGACAGAACTTTGGGAAGAAGGATCCAGAGAGGTTCAAATGAAGTTTCACTATCAGAGGGCGGAAGGCAGAACAAGTATCCAGTAAACATGGCAATTGAGACTGCAGAGGGCTTTTCCGGGCATTCTGACAAGAGGCAACTGCTGGCATATATCGCAACAATGCAGCCCAAGCCACACAAAATACTCGTCAATCATGGCGACGGTGAAAAGGCAGCAGACTTTGCAAGGCTGGTCAAGTCAAGATTCGGTATAGATGCAGTAGCAATGAGGAATCTCGAAACTACAAGGCTCTACTGAACGGACTTTGAAGGTTTGAGGAACATTCGTGAAATACCTTAAAATAGCACATTACCCACGAGTACCCCAACCCTGAAAATGGTCCATTTTGGACAATTGTACCAATAAGTGAATATATACCATTTCGAATCAACTGACTATGGCTAACAAAATAGCGATCACAGCTATAGCACTAATAATGGTAGTATCCGCGGTCTCCGTGGTTGCTACAGCCGACACAAACAGTGGACAACAGCCAATAAAACTGGGAAACTACTCATTCAGCGACAACACATCGACTAGCGCCATTCTCAATCTGAGCTATAAAACAGACAGTGGAAACTCATTGATTGCCAAATCCATAGACACAATGGGCAACAGCGCAGCACTGAGCCTGCCATCAGGTTCAGACTCAAACAGCATAGTTTTGAACAATGTAACGGTGACATCAGCAGGAAGCGAGAATGTTATTCTCTTTTCTACCGTGGGCTCACAAATCACAGGGAACCCGACAATGGCCTTCAACCTTAATACAAACGTATCCCAGGTAAACCTGACCTCAAACCAGTACAGCTATCTGCAGAACCACTCAAGCAGAGTTCTGACAGACTTTGTTTCACATCCGATATACGATCTGCTGGTTAATGGAACAACCTTCTATCTGTTTTCGAATGCTAATTCAACAGCAACTAAGGACTCAGTAACTTACCATGACAGCACTATCCTGCTCGGATCAAAGCTCATCGTAGGACTCAGCTCAGCAAACGGAATCAAGGACAGAGTTGAAAAGGAAATGGAGCACCACAAGTCCGCCTCGCCGTTTACCTACAACAACACAACGGGGCAGCTGACCGGAAGGTTTGTCTCCATGCAGTACAACGCAACTGCTGGTACGATATACAACTACATGGACAGCATGGGTAACATGACAATATTCAACAGCATAAGTGCAGCAGGAAACGGATCCATAGGCAACACCTACCTTGGGCCGGTATTCCCAACGCTTCAGCCAATAGTGGCAGGCAGTGTCTTCTACTATTCGAACAACACAGTGGTCTATCAGATGCACGACAACCCCGCCATGGTTTCAAATTACTATCTGAGCAACGGCACCCTTACAATGAACGTATCCTCTGGCCTCAACGTAAGCACATACAACCCGCCAAAGGAAGACGTCTCACATCAGAGCCTTCCAGCGAACTTCTCGACAAACGTAGACCTTGGTGATCAGTACGATGTCCAATCCTCATCTACTATCGTGTTCCTTCACAACAATACATTCACGGGTTCAATATTCGTCAACGGGGCAAACGTTTCAGTGAACGGCAGTTCGGTATCTATCTCAACAAACCAGACAGCGCACATAACATTTGTCGCACCTCCAGGACTCCAGAAGGTCAAGAGAAGTGTTGAAAGCGATCTTCAATACGGCATAAACCATGGAAAGCTTGCAGCAGTCCTGGTCCTTGGGGCTCCTGGCCAAAGCAGCAGCAATGTTAGCGTCAACTACAATGGATCTATGCAGATTGCTGTTCAGAACGTGACGGCTAACAAGGTACTCCTGAAAGTCAGCTCCAAGATGCACGAAGGAAACAACTTCGCCATCTTTGTTCCAAACAATGTGATACAGAACAACTCAAAGATTACAGTCAAATTCGACAACCAGACAATAACACTCACCAGCGGAGTGGGGTCAGTCATAAATGCTACGAGCACTACTCAGGCATCATTCTATTACGTGACGACAAATGGCGGAACACTGGTAGTGATACACGTGCCACACTTCTCTACCCATTCCATTGAGATAGTGAACAGTGCTGTTAGTCCGTCCAGCCCATCAGGCTCCATGCCAAACGGAGAAATCCTGTATATTGGACTGGGCATAGTAGCAGTCATAGCTGTGATAGCAGGCGTGTCGCTAACAAGAAGAAAGAGATGATAAATAGATAATAATCAACACATTTGATCTGCCCCACCGGAATTTGGAACACTTTTTCTCATTTTTCATCTAGTGCTACCTCCATTTCTTTCGATTCAAATCTTTCCCTGAATGCCTGATCATCCCGGAACTTCCTCCTGAACTCCCTTGG
>OFHJ01000672.1_pt1 | contig 12159 bp, 5 predicted proteins | sample 1522001 | NCBI WGS metagenome assembly OFHJ01 (sample SAMEA2464838, study PRJEB22497) | soil metagenome | biome: Grassland; feature: Farmland; material: Clay | place: Australia | collected 2013-02-01 | depth 1.2 m | reverse complement strand
GTTCCAGCGCCCCTCGAGGTGATCGGCCGCCAGAGCGCGCGGTGTGTCATTGACGTCCGCTCTCATGCGACAGCACCGCTGCGCTACTTGATTTCCCGCAGCACACGGAAGCCGGTCACGGCGGACGGCGCGCCGCTTTGCGGCCGCGCCGTCGCCGGCGTGCACTCCGAGTAACTGTCCCGGTAGTCGCCCCCGCGCGCTTGCAGGCCGCTGCCGGTGCGCACCCATTGCTGGACATTGCCGTCGAAGTTGTAGAGCCCCCATGCATTGGGCGAGCCGGAGTTCACCGGCAGCACCGTCGCGGCGACCCCGGACTTCCTGCAGTTCGCATCCATGCTCCGGCCGCCGGAGGTTCCCGCATCGGCCGCGTACACATACTCGGCCGCCGTCGGCAGCCGATAGACGGCCCCGGACTTGCGCGAGAGCCAGTGAAGGTAGCCCTGCGCCCGGGCGATCGAGATCGAGGTGACCGGCATCCCGGGCGAGGCTGCGCTCACATGACACTTGCCGGTCGCGCGGCAGTAGCGCGCAAAGTCCGCGTTGCTGACGTCATAGCGGCCGATCGCAAACGGATGCCCGCCCGGCGGCGCGGGCACCACGACGAGCACCGGTCCGCGGCCCCCCGCGATCGCATCCCAGCAGCTGGCGCGCGGATTGGCGCCCTCGCCGACCAGCTCGGGATTGGCGCAGTTGTGCAGCGACAGCGGCTGGGATGCGGACACCGGCACGGCGGCGGCCTTGGCAGCGGTCTCGGCCTTGGGCGTACTCACGCTCGCGACGGGCGGTGCGGGCGCTTCAGGGGCAGCCGAGCCCGCCGCCTTGGGCGTTGCGGACTGGGGCGCAGTGCTCGTCGTGGCAACCGTCGTCGGCTTCGAGGACGCCGGCACCGCCGCCGGCGCCTTGGCGAACTGGCTGTCTTTCGGGAAGAGGCTGCGGCCGAGCTGCATCAGCTGACTCGCGGCCGCCGCGTCGGGGGCCGAGCGGATGCGTACCTCGAAGCGGCGCGCGAGACCGTGCACGAGCGCTCGTGCTTCCTGCGGCGCAAGTCTCGAGGCCTGCTGGATCCGCGCACGAACCTGACTGGCATTTTGCGCATCGACGCTCGCCATGTCGTGATCGAGGTTCACGTAGAGGGCGTACCGCTGCGAAGCCTCGGCGAGCGGCGCGAACGAAGGCGCCGTGGTGCTGCCCTTCTGCGCGAGGCGCTGCGCCGCATCGAAGCGGCCGTCGAGCGCGGCGCTCTCTGCCAGACGCAGATAGCTGCGGCCGATCGCAGCCGGCGCAACCTTCGTGAGGAACGGGTCGGTGGCCGGCACGAGCGCCTTGATCGCCGTGAGCGATGCGAGAGCATCGTGTATGTTGTCCGCGGCCGCCTGGACCATAAGCTTCTGCTCGAGAGCCTCGGTCTGCGCCTGCTGCTCCTGGACCGCCGCGGCCGCCGCCAGTTGCGTGCGGGCGCCGGCGAGGCGCTTCGCTTCGCGCGCGAGCTGCGCCGGCGCCAGCCCGTAGGCCCGCGCGTGCTCGAGCATCTGTTTGGCTTCGGTGAGCCGATCCTCGCGGCGCAACTGCTCCGCCTCCTTCAGGTAATCGGCCGCGGCCTGCGAGCGCACCTGGGCGAAGTACGGATCGTTCGGCCCCAGGTAGGCGCCGAGGGCGCCCTGCTGCTCGCTCAGCCGCGCGTCCCAGCTCGCCGCGGCGTTCCCGGGCCCCTGGCTCAGCAAGGCGGCGACCCGGGCTTTGAGCGCTGCGATGCGCTCCTGGCGCAGGCGCGCCACGTCCGCTGATTTGTGCTCCCCGGAGAGGCGCGCGTCGGTCAAGATCTCGCGCTGGCGCTCGACGAAACCCGCCGAAGCGAGCGCGGAGTACTCATCGAGCAGCGACTGCGCCTGCGGGTACTCGTGACGGCGCTCGAGCCCGTGCAGCTCGCTCTCGATCTCACCCTGGGCGTAGTGCTGGACTCGAGCGAGCACCGCGCTGCCGGGCGCATCGGTGCGCAGCTCCATCAGGTCTTCGCGGCGCGAGAGCAGATCGGCGAGGGCCGGACGGTGCTCGAGCAGCGCGGTGAGCGATTGCTCGAGGCGGGCCACCAGAGCGGTGGTCTGCGTCGAAAGGAGCGTTGCACGCACACGGTCGCGCAGATTGCGCAGCACGGCATTGGAGGGTGCGCTCTTCAGCCCGCTCGTGATCAACTCCTCGGCAAGCGAGGTGTTCGAGCCCTTCAGCGCGAGACGCGTCTGCGCCGCGAAGGCACCGGGCAGACGCGGGTCGTGCAGCAGCCCGCTGTGAGGATCGATGCGGCGCACCGCCGCGAGCACGGCCTCGATGTTGTCGGCTCCCTGCGCCGGGACCAGCCGGCCCGCCGCGAGATCGGCATCGAAGCGGTTGCTTTGCCGCTCGATCGCGTCGTTCGAGTCGCTCGTCACCCGCTGCGCGATGCGCTGCGCGTCGGCATAGTCGGGCAGATAGGCGAGCAGCGCTTTGGCGAACCGGCCGGCGAGGAAGAAGTCCCCGCGCGACTCCGCAGCGCGGATCTTCCCCTCGTAGTAGCGGATGAGGCCGTTGCGCGCGCCGCTGTCGGCGAAGATGGCGTCCCGGGCGGTCCCCGACAGACGGCCGATCGCCGGCAGAACGGTCTCGATTCTCACCGCGTTCGCGCTGCGCAGCGCGGCGAGCCAGCGCTGGCGCTTGTAGTGCTCGATCTGTCCGGGCACGAGGACGATCGCGACCACCACTATGGCGAGGACGGCGGCGCCGATGCCGACGTAGACGGCCGGCGAGCGTTTCGGCGGCAGCAGTCCGTTGAGCAGCTCGATCGCCGTGGCGCTGCGCTGCTCGCGCTTGAACGCCAGCCCGCGCCTGAGCGCCCGCCACTGGCCGCGGGACAAGCCGGCCGGACGCGCCGGCATCAGCCCCGCCGAGCGCGCTTGCGCGGCCGATTTGCGCCCGAACGGATGCCTTCCCGTGAGCAGCTCGTACGCCACACACGCGATGGCGTACACATCATCGCGGATGTCGGGCTCGAGGCCTTCGATCATCTCACAGCTCGCGTACGCGGGCGTGAGGCCGCCGAGCGTGCCGGCATCGAACACCGTGACCGTGCCGGCGGCCTTGTCGCCCTGTTTGGCCGCGCGCGCGATGCCGAAGTCGAACACCTTGACCACACCCGAGCGCGTGAGGAAGGCGTTGGCCGGCTTGAAGTCCGAATGCACGATGCCGCGCTCGTGCGCATAGGCCATCGCGCGGCAGATGTCGCGCGTGATCCGCAAGGCCTCTTGCTTCTCGAGGCCGGCGCTGCCGGCGCGCTTGATGATCCGATCGAGCGGCTCGCCCTCGAGCAGCTCCATCGTCATGAAGACGTTGGCGCCGTCCCGGTCAAAGTCCCCGACCGTGACCACGTTCGGATGCGCGAGGCTCTGCGCCTTGCGAAACTCGCGCTGGAGCGCTTTCAGCGATTCCGGATGGCGTTTGAACTCGTCGTTCAGGATCTTCAGCGCCACGAAGGGATTGCGGTCCTGGGCCTCCTCCATGCGCAGGTCACGCGACTTGAACACGATCCCCATGCCGCCGCGGCCGATTTCCTCCTCGAGCACGAACCGCTCCTTGAGGACGCTGCCCACGGCGAGGGGCACCGTTGGGGCGGAGGACCAGCGACTCGGATCGCTCCAGCCCGAAGAGCCGGTGCCGGTGAAGGAGTGCTCGCCCGTGAGCCCGCCGGTGCTCGGGCCGCTCTGCGAGCCGCTCGCCGGCGACCACGAGGAGTCCGCCCCGGCGGAAACCGCTTCCCGGGACGGCGCCGCGCGGGCATGCAGCCGCGCCGCATCGGCAGCGGCGGGCGTCGCTTGCCCGGGGCCCGGTGCGCGTGGCGCGCGAAAGCGAGTGGCCTCCGCCGCCCCTTCGACGCCCGCTGCGCCAGCGCTCCTTGGCGCCCGGAACAGGGTCTGGTCCCCTTCGGGCGCCGCGGCGGCCGGCCCGGGCGCACTCGCGCCGCGGGGCGTGGCGGCTTCCGAGGGGGCCGGATTCGCAGCCCCGGGGGCCCGGAATCTCGTCCGGTGCGCGTCGGTCCCGGTGCGGATGGCCTGCGCGAGGGCGAGGTACACCTCGCCCGAAATCCGATCACCCCGATACAGCGCCTCGATGCAGGCGCTGTGATCGGCGGCCAGGCGAGGCTCGCGCGCGAGGCTCGAAGCGAGCGCGCGCTGCACCGCCTCCAGATCGAGGCGCCCGGCGGCGTAGGCATCGAGGGCTTGGCGAAACTCGTTCATGCCCGCGAGAACTCGACCACGACGGCGGACACGTTGTCACTGCACACCCCGGCGAGGGCCTCCTTGAGGAGCGAGCGGCAGGCGCCCTCGGGGTCGTTCGCCGAGAGGTGTGCGCAGAGCCGGTCGTCGGCGAGCTCCTTGTAGAGGCCGTCGCTGCACAGCAGGTAGCGATCGCGGTGCTCGAGCTTTCGCAGCTCCAGATCGAGGTAGAGCGCCTCCGCTCCCCCGACTGCGCGGGTGATGATGTTCTGTGCGCTGTGCCGGCCGGCGGAGTCGGCATCGAGGATGCCCTCGTCCACCATCTCCTGCACTTCGCTGTGATCGCGCGTGATCGAGCTCAGCGCACCCGCCCGGGCGCGGTAGATCCGGCTGTCGCCCGCCCAGACGCTCAGACAGTAGCCATCGAACGCGAGCAGCAAGGCGACGGTGCTGCCGCAGAGGCCGCCGTCCTCGAGCGACCTGCGGTACAGCCGCTCGTTGACGAGCTGCAGGCGGTCTTCGACATCGTCCAGCAACTCGCTCGGCCGCTCGCGCCGGGTGATCGCGCAAAGCGCCTCGATGATCGACCGGCTGGCCACGTCCCCGGCATTGTGGCCCCCCATGCCGTCGGCCACCGCCCACAGTCCGGCCCCGGGCAGCTCGAGCACCGCGTCCTCGTTGTGGGTGCGCACATTGCCGCGCGAGGTGGCCGATGCCGAGCGCCATGTGAAGGCCGTGGTCTCGATCTCCCCTGACATGGTCTTGCGCCTGTGCTCCCGTTAGCTCGCTTCGCACGCCATGACTCGAGCCGCGAGCAGCATCAGCGGCCTCGCCTCACCGGCGGCTCCCGGTACGTGCCGAGCCAGCGCGCCCGAGAGCGCCTCGTCCAGGCTGCGCGACTCGCCCGAGCGGTCGGCCTCGGCCGGCCAGCTGCCCGAGAGCTCCTCGATGAGCGCCTGCGGAATCCCCTCCTGCGCACCGAGCACCCAAAGGCCGTTCCCGTCGAAGCGGTCATAGCGCAGGTGCACGGAGGGCGGCTCCCGTGCCGGCGCGGCGAGCAGCGCGAGCAGTCCGCTGTCCGCGCCGCCGGCGGGCTCGGGCACCCCCGCCTGCATCCCCTCCCCCGGGACATCCGGCGGCATCGTCGGCCCCACGTCGAGCAGCTCGGTGCTCGTGCCGTGCTGGACTCTGACGGCCCGTACCGCGCCACTCCACAGCAGCGCACACTCGGTTCCCTGGGCCAGCAGAAACACCACTGCGACCGCAGCGCTCGCCCCCCAGGCCGCGGCGGGGGCCGAGCCGAGCGCCCTTTGCAGCGCCTGGCGTGCCGCCTCGACCTGGGCGGTGAGCGTCGCTTGCGGCGCCAGATCGTGGGCGACATCGGTGATGAGGTCCGCGCGAGCGCCCGAATCGCCGCCGGCGACGACACCCCACAGCCCGATCTCCGGCCGCCTCACGAACCGAGGCTCCGAGGAGGCGCCGGGCCCGTGGCGCAGCGGGGGATGCGCGGCCGCGAAGCGCACCTCGGGCGGCCGCAGGATCTGCTCGAGGTCCGCAGGCGGCTCTGTGGCGCGCGGCTGCGGCAGGGGCGCAGCAACCTCGACGCTGTTCCAACCGCTCTCGCGCCATTGCCCCGAGAGCAGGGCCGCGAAGCCCGCCGGTGCCGGCAATCCGCTCGTGACGAGCCAGCCGGGCTCGAGCGTTTCGGAGCCCTGCGTCCACCACAGCGCACAGGGCCTGAAGGTCCTCTGCAGCTCAATCGATGCCAGAGCGTTCGCCGCGCGCTGAGGCGTCTGCCCGAGCATGGAGATGTGCCACGCCGAAGCGCTGCCCGGGAACGCGCCGTTCGCGATGCGCTCCATCAGCCGGCTGGAGGTCTCGAGCGCGTCGCGATCGAGCAGTGCCTCGAGCGACTCGACCTCGGCGTCGAAGTCCTCGAGATCGAGATCACTCGCATCGAGCGCCCTGCGCGCCAGGGCCTCCGCGGAGTCGAACCACGCCCGGCCGGCGCCGCAGGCAGCCTCCAGCAGACAACTGCCGACCTCGAGCGGCGAGACCAGGGTGAGCGGGAAGTACCGTCCCACGCGATCCACGCTCGGGAGCACCACCCCGGCGTAGGCGCTCTCGCCGCAGACGCCCTCGGCGAGTACGAAGCGCCAGACCGGGCTCGTCAGATACAGCTCGAGCCACTGCGGCCCGAGCTGCCGGCGGCTCGCGTGCAGGCCTTCCTGAAGCCACGCGTCCCAGGCGTCCAGGAACCCCTGCGGGACGCGCCGCTGCATGAAGTCCCCTCTGCAGGGAAGCTTTCCGTAGAAACCGCTCTCGGGCGCCGCAGCCATAGCCGCCTACGGAGCGCAGTGGAACCCCACCGCGGCGTCCTGCCCGAATGGGTTGCGAATGGAATCGGCCTCGAGCAGCACGCTCATCGACTTGCCGCCGGCACGGAAGGTCACGCGGTAGCGCGTGCCCGAGAGCCGCACGGTGCGCGAGCGGCCGAGCAGCCGGAACCATGCCCACGGGCCCTGCAGCGCAGGTCCGGGAATGGCCCCCGCCGGGGAGGTGAACTCGAACGAGGCCTCCCCGGAGGCGCCGGGCCACTTCATCGACACGCTGCGCACCGGCCCGTGCTGGTATTTGAACCTCTGCCCATCGAGGTTCAATCGAAAGCCCGTGACGGTCGGATCGAGCGTGTCGGCCATGACAGTGAACTGCACCCGCGGCAGGGAGGAGCCGGACCCGAAGAACACTTCGCGGATGCGCTGCGCGCGCTCGAACTGGCGCAGCATCGCCGGCGAGCCCGCGGCCGCGCCGCGCCGCCAGCGCCACGGCGAGCGCGAGGTGTCGACCAGCTGAGCCAGATGGTTGCGGAAGAACGAGTCGAACACGCCGCCCGGACCGAACACGTGCGCGAAGTCGCCGAGGGCGGCATCGGTCGTGCTCGAGGGAGCGAGCGGGTAGCGGCCGCCGACGAGCTCCCGGCACTGCCTGACCACCTGAGTGTCGTAGAGTCGCGCGAGCTCTCCCCTGGCCTCCGAGCTCACGATCGAGGCCGTGCGCACCGCGACCTGCGCCACGAGGTCGCCGAGCGGCGTGGGCAGCTGCTGGGCCATGAGCGCCAGCGACTGGCGGGCGCCGCGACTGGCGGCCTGAACCTGCGGAGCGAGCGCGCTCTGTTGTCCGACGCCCGAGCCCGTGGTCAGCAGCCGTTGGTACTGCTGGTTGAGCGCGGCGAGCATCTGGTCGATCGGCGCCTGTCCGGGAGCGCCCTGCACCAGCTGGCGAAGGGGGGCGAAATAGGCGGTGACGCGCGTGCCCGGCGGCGGCGCGCCCTTCGGCCCGGAGCCGATGACCTTCTCGAGCGCGCCGAGCTTCGAGAGCTTCGCGGCGGCGAGCGCCCCGGCGGCCTTGCCCGCGGCGGTGGCCGGCCGCAGCAGGTCGGTGTTGGCCGCCACCACGCGCAGGAAGCCCTTCAGCGGCGATGCCGGGCTCGAGATGATCCCCAGCGTGTCGATGAACTGCTGCGGGCTGCTCGAGGAGCGGATCCCGACATCCTTCACCAGCGACTTCCAGAACTCGAGGTAATCGGTCTCGTAGAGACTCATCACCTGGTAGGCGAGCGTGCCGCTCGCATGCAGGTCAGGCACGCTGGCGCCGAACACCCACGAGTCCTTGAGGAAATTCTCCACCAGCCGATAGCGGCCCTGGCTGTCGATGTGCTCGAATACGGCCCGCGTGTAGAGGGCGGGCACGGGCTTGGAGAGCGGCTCGCCGCTTCGGCGCACGAGCACCGAGGCGCCGGTGCCGATTTTCAAATCGAGCCGCAGCGCCTGGCCGGGGTCGTTCAGGTAGCGCAGCTTGAGCTGATCGTAGATCAGCACCGGGAGCGAGGCGCTGCGCAGGGCGATGCGCGCCTGCTGCACCGCCTGGTTATCGAGGGTGATCGAGCTCAATCGATCACCGGTGAGCAGCTGATCGAACTGGCCATCGAGGCTCTGCGCCGTCGCCGGGTCCTGCGGATACATCTCGCTCCAGAGCACCTGGGCGAGGTCGCGCAGATAGTCCGTCTCGCGGTGGCTCGCGCTGCCGAGCATGAGATAGCCCTTGAGGTAGGCGTACAGCCGGTCCGGCGAGGCGACGCTCGCCTGGAGCATCTGCTCGAGGCGCGCTCCGAGGGTCGGAACCAGAGTGGCGTTGAGCTCGCGGGTGTAGGCATCGCGGGCTTCCTCGCCGATCTGCCCGCCGCGGTACAGTCCCGCACGCATGTACCACGGGACTTTCCCTTCGTACTGCTCGGCGCGCGCCGTGAGCCGGTGCAGCGCATCGAGCTGCGGCAGCACGGCCTCGACGCTCGAGCCGGCGGGCGCGCCCACGTGCTCGTAGGATCGCGTCGCCGAGAGCACTGAGGCGATATACGTGGCATTGGCGTCGTAGCTCGCCACCAGCCACGAGACGGCGAGCGCGAGCACCACCAGACAGGCGACATAGGCACCCGAGCGCGCGGCGATCATCCGCGCCTGCAGCCCGCGATTGACTCCGGCCAGTCCCGACTCGGGGAAGATGACCGCCTTCAGCAGCCCTTCGATGAAATAGGCCTTGCCGCGCCCGGCCGGCGGCGGCGCGACGGCGCCCGTCACGCCGAAGGTGCGCGCGATCGCGCCCAGCATGCGGTCGATGGGAGCGCCCTCTTGGGTGCCGCTCGTGAAATACACTCCGCGCAGCAGCACGGGGCGATCGAAGCCGGAGGCGGTGAACACCCGCTGCAACAGGTCATCCAGGGTCGGCTTCAGCGCGCTCATCTGCTGCGGGAACGCGAGCACGCTCGTGCGCCGCCGCGGGTCGCGCTCGCTGTCCATGCGCGCAAGCACGCGCTGCTGCAGCCGCTCGGTGAGCGCGTCGAATTCGGCGGCGAACTGCCCGGCGGCCTCGCCCGATTCGGTCGACTCGATGGGGAAGGTCATGCCCCAGACCTGCGCGCGCGCGGCCGGCTCGAGCTCGTCGAAGAACTCGCCGAAGCCGCCGATCAGATCGCACTTGGTCACCAGGACGTACACCGGCGCATCGATCCGCAGCTCGCGCCCGAGCTCATCGAGCCGCTCGCGAATCGCGCTGACTTGCTGCTCGCGCTCGCGCTCGTTGAGGGTGATCAGGTCGGTCGCGCTCACCGCGACGACCACGCCGTTGATCGGCTGGCGACCGCGGAACTTGCGCAGCAGCTGCAGGAACGCGCTCCAGCCCGAGGCGTCCGCTTTCGCATTCGAGTCCTGCGTGGTGAACCGGCCGGCCGTGTCGAGGAGGATCGCCTCGTCGGTGAACCACCAGTCGCAGTTGCGCGTGCCGCCGACCCCGCGCACGGCCTCCTTGCCGAACTTTTGCGCAAGCGGGAAATTCAGTCCCGAGTTGACGAGCAAGGTCGTCTTGCCCGCTCCCGGCGGGCCGATGATGACGTACCAGGGCAGCTCGTACAGGCTCGCCGCGCCCTTCTTTCTCGAGCGCTTGAGGGTCTCGATCGCCTCCTCGAAGCGCTTGCGCAGCTGCGCGGCGTCCGCCGAGCCCGCGCCGGCGCCGGCCGCGGCGCCCTCCTGGCCCGCCATCTGCTCGGTGAGCTGGCGGCTCGCGCGCGCGCTTCTCAGTTGCCTCAGCTGCACATAGGCCGCGTAGCCGACCGCCAGAATCAAGATGGCCACGAGGCGCGCGGTGACGCTCGAGAGCGGCTCGTGGCCCGCAAAGGCGAAATAGGGACCGGCGAACCAGATGATGGCCGCGAGCAGCACCAGGCCGAGGGCGACCAGGAACACCCGGCTCTTGAGGAGCTTAATCACTTAAAGGCCTCGCAAGAGCAGGATTTCAACACGGCGGTTGCGCGCGCGGTTCTGCGGCAGGCTCGCCGGCCGGTACAGCGGATCGGAGTCGCCCTTGCCGATCGTCTCGATGCGGCTCGCGTCGTTCACCTGCCGCTGCACCAGCGCCGCAACGGTCGCCGCCCGGGCGCGCGAGAGCACGTAGTTGTTGGGGAACTTGAACGAGTGCACCGGGACATCGTCGGTGTGCCCCACCACGATGATCCGGCCCGGGACGGCGCGCAGCGCGGCGCCGATGGCCTCGATCAGGGACAGGTAGCGCGGCGCGACCTGCGCGCTGCCGGATGCGAACAGGTCCGGCACGGTGAGGGTGATGCGGGTGCGCGCCCCCTGATCCTCGACCGTGACGAGTCCGGCGGAGATCTCCCGGGCGAGGAGCGTCGTCAGGCCGCTCGGCGGCAGGCTGACACTCCCGGCCGGCTGCAGCGGCTTCAGGCCCACGTTGACCAGCACCGCGCTGATGGGCGCCGAGCGCGCGTTGAGCCGGGAATTGGAAAGCCACCACGTGCCGAACACGATCGCCGCCGCGGCCACCGCCACCACCCACAGCGGCACCAGCCGAAGGACGGCGTTGCGCCGGTCCTCGACCCCTTTCCAGCGCGGCGAGAGCGCCGCCTCGGGCCGGCCGCGCAGCGGCTCGATCCTCTGGATGAGATCGCGCCGGATGTCCGCGAGGCGCACCGCGCCGCGCTCATCGAGTCGATAACGTCCCTCGAACCCGAGCGACAGGCACACGTACCAGAGCTCGAGCAGCGCGAGGTAGCGCTGCGGCTCGGCGAGCAACCGATCGAGAATCTGAAAGAACTTGTCCCCTCCCTGCGCCTCGCGGTGAAAGGTGACCAGGAGCGACTGGCCGGCCCAACCGCTCTGCGCTCCCCAGGGCGTGTTGAGCACCGCCTCATCGATCACCGTGCACAGTGCGTATCGTGCCGCGAGCACGTCCGCGTCTGGGACTTCGGTGCGCCGGCACCGGTCCTCGAAGGCGCGGATCTCCTGAATGCACTGCTGGCGCAACCCCTCCACGTTCGCGTTGGCGATCTGCCCGCGCAAGCGCCCGGCGAGGACCAGCAGCGGCACGGCTGCCTGCAGGATCGGGTTGCGGCCGGCGCCGACGAACTCGCCCACGCCGGGACCGCCTGCGCCCGGGCCGGGACCGGGCTCGGCCCGCGCCCCGCCCTGCGGCGGCCCCCCCGCGCCTGAGGCAGGCTGCGCGCCGGGGGCGGCCGGCGCCGGACGCCGCCCGGGGCGCGGCCTCAGGATCGTCGCATCACTCGGGGCGAAAGGATCATCGGGTGGCGGCGTGCTCATCGATCAGCTCCGTATCGCCCAGAACTCCAGGGCGAGCCCCGGGAAGGCTCCGGACTGGTGGATCGCGATGCCGCCGGAGGCCTTCAGCGACCGCCACAACTCGCTCTGGCGGTCGAGCTCGAAGTAGGCGAACCCCGCGTGATACGGAATCTGCCGCGGAGCGACGGGTACGGCGTTGATCGCGATGCCCGGCAGCTGCAGGTTCACCAGGTCGCGGATTTTCTCGACCGGTCCGATCTTCAACTGCTGCGGGAACTGCCGCCGGAACTCCTCCATCGGCATCTCCGCGCGCGCGGCGAGGACGAACACCGCCGAGTCGAACAGCGTACGGTCGGCCACCGTGCCGACGCTGATGCCGAATTTCTTCTGCGCGAGTGGAATGGGAATGGCGTTCTGCTCGAGCACGACGCTGAGCGAGCCTCGAAGCGCCTGGATGAGCGGCTCGAAACTCCCCCGCAGCGCATCGTGGTGGTATCCGGGGAACTGCGGCGGGCGGCGCGCGCTCGAGGTGAGCGTGGCGAGGTCGCCCGCGATCTCCAGCCCGAGCCGGAACAGCTCCTCGGGGTGGCAGCGGGCGCCCGCGGCAAGATGCGTCACGAGCGGCTCGTAGCGGTTGACCGTCTGCAGCATCAGAAAGTCCGCGATCTCGGCCGCGCCTCCCCTGCCGCTCGCCACGGCGCGCGCCGCGAGCGCTTCTCCGCGCTGGTGCAGCAGCCCCTGAAGCTCCGACAGAAAGGTCGCCAGACGCGGCG
>OFHJ01000671.1_pt1 | contig 12196 bp, 7 predicted proteins | sample 1522001 | NCBI WGS metagenome assembly OFHJ01 (sample SAMEA2464838, study PRJEB22497) | soil metagenome | biome: Grassland; feature: Farmland; material: Clay | place: Australia | collected 2013-02-01 | depth 1.2 m | reverse complement strand
CACTCGACCGCAACGACCTCGACGTCCTCGACCACCTCGACCGGCAGGTCACCGTCCCCGTGCTCGACGGCCCGCAGGCATGTGGGGTCGAACTCGTCCGAGGGGGGCGGGCAACAACCCGCACACGCTCGTCGCCGACCCCTGGGTGGTGCGCCGCCAGCGGGCGTTTCGCGGCTCCCCAGGCGGGGACCGCCCGCATATAGGCCGCCGCCCCCTCGACCGGGGCCATGGGGAGGGAGTCGGCACCCCGGATGACGCCTGCCCGGTAGGGCCAGAACGCGGGGTTCCTGGCCTCGGCGAGGAACGCACCCCTCGGCCTGGCGGCCGGCCCCGTGGCCGCCGGTATCCTGGCCGGCGGCCTCCAATACCGTGCCGTGGCGCTCGCCGCCTTCGCGCTCTATGGCGCAGCGGCCCTGATCGCCGTGCCGCTCGCCTATCGTCTGGACCGCCGCGGCTTCAGTTGAGTGGATGCAGGTCGCGGACGCGCTGGATGGCGGTATTGCGCTCTCCGACCTCGAGTTTCGAGAAAATGTTCTTCAGGTGAAATTTCACCGTGTTTTCCGACAGGTCGAGGGCGCGGCCGATTTGCTTGTTCGACATCCCATGCATCAGCTCGCCGATGATCTCCCACTCCCGCGGGGTGAACGCCACCAGTACGGTGCCCTGCTTGTCCTTGCGCGAGAGCACCTTCTGGCCGAGGACGCCCTGGATCGTCATCCGATAGTGCGAGTCCAGTTGCGCGTCCGAGCCGAGCATCGCGGTCGTGGACGGATAGAGCAGGAAAGGACGATGGATCTGCGCGTCCACGCTGATCTCGAGCGCTTCCTTCAGTGAGGCGAGCGCATCGGAGCGCCGGCCCAGACGCCGCTCGACGTCCGCCTTGGTCACGAGTGCGGACAGCAGATACGGCGGTGAGCGCACGCTGCGCACGCACGCGATGAGGTCCTCGGCGATCACGAGGCATTTCTGCCTGTCAGAATCCTGATAGTGGCACATCAGGTTCAGTGCGATCTGCGCGTACGGCCGCCACCGGAACGGCTCGGAGCGCCAGCAGCCGAGCGGATACGTGGATTCGAGCTCATGCGCGATCAGGCACGCCTTCGCCGCCTTGCCCTCCAGGTCAAACAGCCGCAGGCGCTGCGCGGCGGCCAGATCGGCAAGCCGATCGATGCCGCGGATGGAGGCGATGCGCGAGGCCCGCTCGACGGAGTTGTAGAGCGCGGGCAGGTCGCGCGACTCCAGCGCGAGGCCGGACTCCACCTCGAGGCCGACGGCGTAAAGCTCGAACCAGCCGTCGTTCTCCTCGATGTAGGACAGCGCCCGCATGAAGTCCTGCCGCTCCTCCTCGGCGAGCATGCCCCGCCAGAAGTGCATGGCGCCCAAGAGCAGGTCGGCGGCGTTGCGCAGACCGCTGTCGGCGCCGAGGTTCTCTTCCGCCATGCGGCGGGCCTGACGCAGCGCGCGCTCCGCCGGATGCGCCCGCCCCTGGTAGAAGGCGGCAAGCCCGGCGTGCAGATAGCAGTAATTGAGCCCGAGCACGGTCGCGCCCTGGCGCATGGCGTGCATCGCCTCCTCGCTGGCTCGGTAGGCGTCATCGAATCGGCCGAGACTGATGGCGGCCAGCGCCCGCTGGCAGAATATGACGCCACGGGTCACGCCGTCATTGGGCGCGATCGAGCTCTCGAGCGCGGTGAGGCCCTCGTACCGCTCACCCGTCAGCCAGTCGTCCTCGTACGTGGCCAACAGCGTTCCGACGTTGAGCGCGTCTCGGCGGAAGGCCGCCGACTGTGCCTCCGCGGAGCCGCTGGCGGTCGCGGCGTCGAACAGGCTTCGGGCCGCGGGAATCTTCCCGTCCTTCAGGTTCAAATAGCTCTTCGCGAGCTGCAGGCGCGGATAGTTCGCAAATTCCCGCTCCGGCATGGATCTGAGCAGGTTGCGCAGGTAGCCGATTCCGCCGAACAGGATCAGCTCCCAACCGCCGGCCTGCTCGATCAGGTGGGCGCTGCGGGCGAAGTCGCCCGCAAGGCTCGCGTGATGCACCGCTTCGGAGACCCGGCCCTCGGACTCGAACCACACCGATGCGCGCGAATGCAGCGTCAGCAGCAATTCGGGGTGTCTGCGCGCCAGCAGGTTCTGCAGGCACTCGGCAAACAAGTGATGAAATCGGAACCATTTGTGCGCCGCGTCCATGGGGATCAGCAGGGCATTGAGATGCTCCAGGCGCCAGAGCACGTTCCACGCGTCCCGCCGCTCGCACAGGGCGTTCGCCAGCTCGGCGTTGAAACGCTCCAGGATGGAGGTGCGCATGAGGAATTCCTGCAAATCCTCCGGCAACCCCGCGACCACCTGTTCGGCCATATAGCTGGCCAGATGGCCGTGGTCCCCGCTGAGACCGCGAATGACATCGGCCTCGTCTGCGCGGCCGGCGAGCAGCAGCCGGGCGAGCTGGATCGCGATGGCCCAGCCCTCGGTTCGCTCAACGAGGGCGTCGAGCACTTCCTCGCGCAATTCGCCTGCGAACGCCGCGCGGGTCTCCTCCCGTGAGAACCGCAGCGTCGCGGCGGTGAGCTCCGATCCCTGGCCGGAAGCGATCAGGCGGGGGAGATTTATTGCCGGCCGGACGCGGCTGCTGATGGTCATGTGCAGATTACTGGGGGCGGAGGCGAGCAGGTCTCGTACCATGCGATCCACCTCCTCGGACTGCGCGCGGTGATAATCATCGAGAACCAGATGCACCCGCACCGGCTCGGCCGTGACGATCTCGAGAATGCGGACCAATACCGCTCGCGCGGACACGTCTTGCAGCCCCTGCCTGGCCTGATGCTCGAGATCCGCGATTGCGACGCCGGCGGCGCTGAGAGCGAAAATCAAGTAAATCAGAAACTGATGCACATCCCGGTCGCCCTCGTCGATATTGATCCATGCGACCCGGTCTCCGGCGCGAATTCTGCGGTGACACCATTGAGCCAGTAATGTCGTCTTGCCGAATCCGGCCGGAGCGATGGCAAACGTGACGCGCCTCTGAGCATGCGCGCTGAGGCTCTCGAGGACCTGGTCCCGCTCGATGTGAATGATTTGCTCTTGAGGAATATCAACCTTGGCGCGGATCAACCAAGAATGCGGACTCATCGCTGCACTCCCCCGAGACGCGAAATCGAATATTTGCCATTGCTCTATTCCATCGCGCCTGCCGGCTCCGGCGGACGATCCATCGCGGGGCGGCGGAGCTTAACATCACCGCAGGTGACCCATGCGGGCGTCCGGCCGGAAGCGGCTCGGGCGTCCGAACCGGGTCACACGTGGCGCGGCATGCCTCCTCTGAGCATTATTGGGCCATTATACGCAGCGGACGCTGCGCTGACGACGGCGGTGGCGATGGCATCGGCTCACCTGGAGTTGATCGGGATTCGCGCAAGCCGCCGGGGCCGGCGCTGGGAGGATTGGCCTCGCCTGAACATGACTCGGGCGGATGTCTTATGGCCAGGTTCCAGCTATGGCTCGTCGCTCGGATGACGGACCTTCGCAAGGGCCGGCGGACGCAGGTTGATCGGAAGGCTGGCCGCGCAGCCTCGGGACTCCTGTCCCGGCGGCCGAGTACGCCACACCGTCCCTGCCGCGACCCGCGGTTCTCTCAAACCGAAGCGTGCTTGAGCTTGTGCACGATCCATTCGTTGAGCAAGTGGCTGGCGGTATCCATCGCCTCGCCCGCATGGACCTGCGCGTGCCACCGGTGGATATCCGGGTCATGCGGCGCGACGGTGCGGAAGAAGTCTGTCAGAGGACAGACAGCCAGGTCGGCGTGCAGCTTCGGGCTGCCCGATGCCCGGCGGAAGCGCCAGTGGTACGCCAGGGCACCGAGTGGCGTGCGGATCTCCTCACTCCTTCGCACTTCGTCGTGGCCGCGCAGCCACGAGGCAATCTCGCTCAACGGCATCGGCTTGCTGATGCCGAAGCCCTGGCCGAGCCGGGCGCCCAGTACGGTGACGGCCTCTAGGATCCCCTCGTTCTCCAGGCCCTCCACGACAGCTTGTCGCTCGAGGTCGTGCACCATTTGGATCAGGGACCCGACCAGGTTGATCACGCCCTCAGGGTTCGCGTAAATGGTGGACAGCAGCGCCTGATCGATCTTGATCACGTCGAACGGCAGGCGTGAGAGTCGCTCCAGACTGCTGTAGCCGGAACCGAGGTCGTCCATGGCGATCCTGAAGCCCGCGCGGGCGAGCTCCTGCATATGCTTCTGCTGCGTCGTCGAGTGCAGGTCCTCGACTTCCAGAACCTCGATGCACACGCGATGCGGGGCGATGCCGTGCTTCGTAATGCCTTCATGCAGCCATCGGGTGCAGTTCGGGTTGAGCAGCGTGGACGGCGCGATGTTGATCGACACGTGCAATTGCGGGAAGGCGCTCGTGTGCCTGGCCAGCCACTCGAGGATCTGCTCGAGGCCCAGTTGGAACAACCGTTCCAGCTCGATGTCGCCCAGCAGCGGCAGGAATTGAGCGGGGCCCACGATTGTCCCGTCCGGCATGCTCAATCTGGCCAGAGCCTCCATCGAGTGGACCGTGCCATTGCGCAGATCGGCGATCGGCTGGGCAAACATGGTCAGGCCGCCCCCGAAGATGCGCTCGCGCATCGCATCGGCGACGGCCTGCGGAGTGGCGAAGTGGCTGATTCCGCGGGAGCGCTGCCACGTCTGCTCCCAACGGCGCTGCAGCCCGCGGCCGAACTCGCGCACCCAGCTCGACTCGAACTGGTTCGGGTATGCTCCGTACAGGTAGAGGCAGGCGATCGGGTGTCCCTCGGAGGTCAGGACCGGGACTGCGAGCGTCGATTGCACCCGAAGGCGCTGCGCCACTTCCGCCCAGAACTGAAGGCGCGGGTCGGTGGAGTAGGACGGCGTGCTCTGCATCTGGCGGGTGCGCCATGCCAAGGCGACCAGTCCTTGCCCGCGTGGCGATGCCGGATCGATGACCACGCCGGTCGCCGAGCTCTGCATGACTGCCGCGATCTCCGGCGCATTCGGGCCGGCGGCGTACTCGGCGATGAGGTCGCCGTCCTGATTCAGACGCAGCAGCAGCGCGGCGCGAATGCCGGGCAATTGTCCCAACACCTCCAGTTCTTCGGCGCAGGTGTCGGGCCAAGGCACGCTCGAGGCGGCGATGGGGCGCGACAGCGTCGAGAAGTAAGCCTCGATCACGCGCTCGCGGGAGTCCGCTTGACACTCCAAGTCATCTTGCAGGCGGTCATCGATGATCCGAAGGAGAGCATAGCGTTCATCTCCCCCTATCTCGCCGCGCTGAAGTGCGGCTGAAAGCAGGTTGCGATAGAGCGACTGCGAGTTCATCAACAGCGAGCTGCTCAACCCAACCAGCGCATGGATCTTGCCGACACTCGTGGCGCGCTGTATGAGCAGATCGCGAGTCGTCCGGGGAGAGGTCAGCAGTTTGATGTGCGCCACCTGTTGCTTCTTCAAGGCAAGCAATGCGGCTTCGCTCAACGTCGCCAGAATGGCGTCCGTGTGCGGACCTTCGGCAAGCGTGCGGTAGAAGGCATCGACGCACTCGTCAGCGAGATGCTCGAAGTGCCGCGCGACCAGATGCAGCGCTTCAGCCGCGTTCGAGTCATACGCGTCGCACAGGCGGGCGCAAGCGTCGATCGCAATCTGGTCGCACATTTGTTATTTGACGATGATTGGGATGTGGATGCCATCATTAGATCATGATATAAATCACATGGCTAGATTGCGGTGCTGAGCAATGGGATGAACCCCTCCCCTCCCGGCTCATTGGCATGCGCAAAAGAAAAGGTCAGGTTCGGCTCCCCCTTGGGCCGGGCTCATCCGCGACGCTCGATAAAGGTCAAAAAAGACGGTCGGGGGCACTATCGGCGCGAGCCGTCCGGGCAGGGCCGGCGGAGAGCGCGGCTCGGTATGGCTCGCGCGTCGCTCAGGCCGCGCTGCCGCGCAGCAGCCGCACGTCGATGGGCAGGGTGCGGATCCGCTTGCCCGTGGCGACGAACAGCGCGTTGCACAGCGCCGGCAGGACGGGCGGCAGCGCCGGCTCTCCAAGACCGGTCGGGTCATTGTCGCTGCGCAGGAAATGCACTTCGACCGGTGGCGCCTCGCGCATGCGCAGCAGGTGATACGTATCGAAATTGCGCTGCACGACGCGTCCGTTCTCCAGCGTGACTTTCAGGTGCAGCGCCTGTCCCAGTCCGTCGAGGACCGCGCCCTGCGCCTGATTGTAGGCGCCGGCCGGGTTGATGATCTGGCGGCCGATGTCGACCGCCGCCCATATCTTGTGCACTTTGGGCGTGCCGTCCGGGTTCACGCTCGCCTGGACAACCTCTGCGACGTAACCGAAGTGGCTGTAGTAGAAGGCGAGCCCCATTCCGATGCCCGCGGGCAACGTGTTACGCCGGCTCCAACCCGAGCTTTTCGCGACGTGCTCCAGTACCCCGCGGACCCGGCCGGTGTCGAAGGGGGGGATTCTCATCCCGAATCGCGGCGGCGGCGGCGCGAACACGCGCGGGGGACCGTACAGATCGAGCCGCAGCGCGAGCGGGTCGCGGCCGCCGGCGTGGGCCAGCTCGTCGAGGAAGGATTCGAAGGCGAACGCCAGGGCATTGCCGCCGGGGTTGCGCATCGGCCCGGTCGGGGCGTTGAGCTCGATCAGCGACTGGCCATACTCCAGGCTCGGGATGAAACCGGCCGGAAAGTGATCGCGCGGCAGGCCGGCCGAAGAGGCGACCCTGCCGTTCTGGCCGAAGGTGATGAAGTGATCCCGGAAGGCGATCGGGCGGCCCGATGCGTCGAGCCCGGCCTTGAAGTAATGAAACCCCGCCGGTCTGTAAGCGTCGTGCCGGATGTCCTGCGAGCGGTCCCAGAGCAGTTTCACCGGGCGGCCGGCGCGCTTGGAGATCATCGCCGCCTCGACCATGTAGTCGTTGTTCAGCCGCCGCCCGAAGCCGCCGCCGACCCGCGTCATGTGCACGCGGACGTTGTCCGGGCCGATGCCCAGCGTTCGAGCAACCAGCTTCGCGCCCGGGGCCGGGTTTTGCGTGGGCGCCCAGATCTCCACGCCCCCATGTCTGAAGTGCGCGGTGCAGTTCTGCGGCTCCAGGGTCGCGTGGGCGAGGAACGGGTAGGCGTATGAGGCCTCGATGACCTTGGCGGCGCGCCCGAGCGCGCCATCGACATCCCCGTCGCGGCGGATGATCGAGTGCGGCGCCGCTCGCGCGAGCCGCGCGGCCTGGCGCTCGAACTCCTGCGTGCTCTGTCCCGGGGCCGACTCGGACGACCATTGGACGCGCAGCTTTCTGCGCGCCTTGTTCGCGTCCCACCATTTGTCGGCGAGGATCGCCACGCCATCGACCAGTCCCATTTTGATCGCCGCATCGGCCTCGGCGCCGCGTACGATGAACGCGTCGCGAACGCCGGGCAGCTTCTTGATCTCCTCGATGTTGGCGCTCACGACGCGCCCGCCGAACACCGGCGACTTCTCATACACGGCGTAGCTCATCTCGGGCAGGGTCACGTCGATGCCGAAAAGCGGCTCGCCCGCGAGCACTCGCGGGCTGTCGACGCCGCCGGTGAACCGGCCGATGATGGTGTAATCCTTGGGGCTCTTGAGCGTGACGGACTCGAGGTCCGGCGCCGGCAGCGCCGCGGCCCTGCCCGCCAATGCGCCGTAGCTCAGCGTCCGCCCGCTCGGCCGGTGCCGCACCAGTCCCGCGCGGGCCTCGCACTGGGCGACCGGGACGCTCCAGGTGCGCGCGGCGGCGGTGATGAGCATCTGCCGCCCCGCGGCGCCGACCTGTTGCATCGGAATCCAGTTGAGCGGCGTGCCGAGGCTGCCTCCGGCGAACTGGGGTCCGTAGATCGGATCGAGCATCGCCTGCTCGGTGCGCACGTTTTTCCACTCGACGTCCAATTCGTCGGCGATCAACATCGGCAGAGTGGTCTTCATGCCCTGGCCGATCTCGGGATTCTTGGCGGTGATCGTGACGATGCCGTCCGGAGCGATTCTGACATATGCGGCGACCACTGCGTCATCCGCCCGGGCTTTGCCGGCGAATTTCAACGTCAACAGCAATCCGCCGCCCGCGGCGAGCCCGGTGGCGAGAAAGGCGCGTCGCGAGATACGCAGGCCCGACGGGCCCGCCGGCGTCGGCTTCTTCGCAATGCTTGCCTCGGTCATGACTGCGTCTCCAGCGTGTCAGTGGCCGGCAGGCCGGCCGCCCGCTTCACGGCCGCACGAATGCGCGTGTAGGTACAGCAGCGGCAGATGTTGCCGCTCATCGCCTCGTCGATGTCATGGTCAGAGGGTCTGGGATTGCGCGCCAGCAGCGCCGTCGCCGTCATGACCTGTCCCGCCTGACAGTATCCGCATTGCATGACATCGAGCGCCAGCCAGGCGGCCCTGACCTTGCGGCCCCACTCGCTCTCGCCGATCCCTTCGATGGTGACGATCGGTGCGTCGCCCACGCTCGAGACAGGCGTCACACACGCACGCGCCGGGACGCCGTTCAGGTGCACGGTGCAGGCGCCGCAGAGCGCAATGCCGCAGCCGAACTTGGTGCCCGTGAGGTGCAGATCATCGCGCAGCACCCAAAGCAGAGGGGTGTCCGCGTCGCTCTCGACGCTGCGACGCTTGCCATTGACCAGGATGGAATACCTCATGAGGCCCTCCGCTCACATCGCCTCGTGCGCGAACGCGATCTCTACACTGGCGCGACGAGTATACTAAAAACGAACAATCGCCCATGCGGGCCCGGAATCGCCTGCGCGCAGTGGGCCGCATGCCGTGTGGAAGCTCGAGCTTCCGCACGGTGGGGGTAGGCCAATCCGCCACCGTCGAGCTTTCGCCAACGCGTCATCGGCGCTGCCGGGCGCGGCCCTCTGTTGCCCAGGCGGTCACGGACGGTGCGCTGAAGACGGGGCGCCAGGGCCGGTGACGAGTCGCGCGGGCGCGAGCCAGCCGGGATCGAATCCGGCAAGCGCAGGGGGCAAGTCGTCGCCCCGGATCAGGGCCGCCGCGAGCGCGGCGGCGGCGGGCGAAGTCTGAATCCCGTAGCCGCCTTGTCCGGCGAGCCAGAAGAACCGCGGTGCGTGGGCGTCGAATCCGATGACGGGCGACCGGTCGGGCGCGAACGAGCGCAAGCCCGCCCATGCGCGGCGCACCTTGTCGATCGTCAACACGGTCGCCCTCTCGACCCGATCAACCGCGATCGCCACATCGATATCCTCGGGCTGCACGTCGCAAGGGTCGATGGGAGTCTCATCGGCGGGAGAGATCAGCAAGAGATCCGAGTCAGTCTTGAAGTAGTACGATTCGTCGATGCCGATGATCATCGGCCAGCGGCGCAGTGTGGCCGCAGGTGACACCTGCCCAAGGGCGATCGTTCTGCGGCGGGGCCGGATTCCCAACGGCCGGGTGCCGGCAAGGGCCGCGACGGGGTCGGCCCAGGCCCCGGCGGCGTCGATGAGGATGGACGCCTGCAGCTCGCCCGCGCCGCTTCGCACCAGCCAATTCGCGCCGATGCGCTCCACGCCCGTCACGAGCGCGTGGGTGATCAGGGTGCCGCCGCGCTGGCGCAACAGCCGCAGGTACCCCTGATGGAGCGCGTGAACGTCGATGTCCGCTGCGTTCTCTTCGTAAACGCCTCCAGCGCCCGCCGCTTCCGGCCGCAGAGCCGGGCAGAGCTCGAGCGCCTCGTCAGTGCCGACTCTGCGGACCCGGTCCGAGACATCGCACTGGAGCAGGAACTCATCGAGTGCCGGAGCTTGGGACGCGGTGGCAACCTGCAGCGCCCCGCGCCGCTTGACGATCGGGTTCGGACTGAATCCTTCCGGAGGATCGAAAAGGAATTCGCGGCTCGCCCGCGAAAGCGCTCGCACGGGCGCGCCGCCGTAGGTTTCGGAGAAGAGCGCCGCGGAGCGGCCGGTCGAGTGATACCCGGGAACGTCCTCGCCTTCGAGCAGCACGACCCGGTGCGTGCGCGCCAGCTCGGCGGCGGCGGATGCGCCGGCGATGCCCGCGCCGACGAGAATGATCTCCAGGGTGGAGCGGCTCACGCGGTCACTTCCCGGGGTTCATCGGCGGGCCGAATTCCCGAGCGTACGCCCAGTGGCAGTAGACATCGTTGACGATGACCACCGGAATTTTCCGGGCAGACGCCTCCGCGGCCAGCAGCCGAAAGTGCCTGGAGGTAGTGCCTGAAGTCGATGAGCACGATGCAGCATTTGGAACCCGAGTCGAACAGCGCGTCAATATAGCTTCCGTCACCGCCCTCGGCGACGTGGCACAAGGCACTCGTACGGGTGAGCGGGCTCAATTGAGGCCCGGAGAGGGCTTGCGGGTATCGAGCGCGAGCGCCTCCAGGTGCTCTTATTCCACCGGTGCGAGCGGCTATAATTGGCGTCCTCCGACGCTAGGGGACTCCCATGGCCGCGCCGCCGTTCTCCATTGCGGGTATCGATCACATCGTCCTGCGTGCCCGAAATCCGGACCGGCTGGTCGCGTTCTACCGGGACGTGCTCGGCTGCGTAATCGAGCGCAAGCAGCCCGAGATCGACCTCACCCAGCTGCGCGCGGGGCGCAATCTGATCGATGTAGTGCCGGAAGTGGCTCTCGCCGGCGCAAGTCCGGGGTCGGGCCCGGGTCAGAACCTGGACCACGTGTGCCTGACCATCCGGCCTTTCGAGGGGGAAAAGCTGCGCTCGTACCTGAGCTCGCGCGGGGTGAGCGTCGGGCAGGTCGCCTCGCGGTATGGGGCCGAGGGAGAGGGGCTGTCGCTGTATTTCCAGGACCCGGAGGGCAACGGGGTCGAGCTGAAAGAAGCTCTGGAATCCAGCCGGGACAGCTTCTGAGGCCGGCGCCGCCCCACCTCTGGGCTGCAATCCAGTCCAAGGGGCGGTGCCCAGAGTATTGCGCACCGGGGGTGCGTCCGTGCTAGGATTCGCGGCCCGGCGCAGCGGGGGTCGGGCGGAAGACGTTCCGGGACGACCCCCAGCCTGATCATTCCTGGTCAGTCACGCGCCGCTTGGGGCAGGGGCGCAAGGCGTCCCGGGAAAGCCCCAGACTGGCCATCGGCGGCCAGTCGCGCACCGCTTCGCGGCGCGCCCGTAGCTCAGTTGGATAGAGCGCATGGCTACGAACCATGAGGTCGGGAGTTCGAATCTCTCCGGGCGCGCCAATAAATCAAAGACTTGCGGCATATCGGTCGATCAAGCATCCCGTTGAGTGACCATTGAGTGACCAGCGTCGCGTGAGCAGGCTCGCTGATTCACCAATCGAAGCGCCGGCGATAGCCGGCCGTCAGCGGACACTGGAGCGCCGGACGATGACTTTGGGCGCCGCGCCCGATGCCCGAGATGCAGAAACGATGGGCTGCGAAGGCGGAATCGAGCGCAAGTGCACATTGTGCACGCGGCGGTGCCGTCAACAGGACCCCATATCACTGATGCGCTGCGGGCGACTGCACACAGGCGACGGCTCGACTGACGCCCCATGCCCGAGGGCGGTACGCTTGCGGGCTCGGGCGTTCACTCTTCCCGAATTCGGCGGGTCATCCACTGCATCATTTGCTGCATCGCCTGCAGGCGGGCCGATTCGTCCGGATCTTGATGAATCTGCCAGTGCCAGTGCAGTACCTGCACATCGTGGATTTCCTGCGCCTCAAGAAATTCGGTGAGCGGACACGATGCGAGTTCCCCCGGAAGGCGCAGGCTGAGCGAGTCGTGCATCGCCATCCACTGGCAAGCCAAGGCGCCGATCCAGCTGTGCAAGCGGCGTCCGTCGCCACCGCGGAACGGTCGCGTCCTGATCCCCTCCGCCAGAGCCGCCGCCGGCATCGGCCGCTCCGTCGTCGTCCCGGCCGCGGCCGTCGTGCCGCTGCCGGATCGCCTCACCTTCGAGCAAGGCGCCGCGATCCCCGTCAACTACTCGACCGCGTGGGCTGCGCTGATCGGCTACGGCAGCCTCAGACCCGGCGAGCGCGTGCTGATCCAGGCGGCCGCCGGCGGGGTGGGCGCTGCGGCGCCCGCATCGGCCTTGGCCGGGCCCTTGGCCGGTTCCGCGGGCTTGCTCGGCTCGGTGTCGCCCGCAGCCAGGTTGCGCTTGGCCTCCTTGTCGGACTTGAAGTCGGTCTCGTACCAGCCGCTGCCCTTCAGCCGGAACACCGGCGCGGAGATGAGCTT
>OFHJ01000669.1_pt1 | contig 12213 bp, 13 predicted proteins | sample 1522001 | NCBI WGS metagenome assembly OFHJ01 (sample SAMEA2464838, study PRJEB22497) | soil metagenome | biome: Grassland; feature: Farmland; material: Clay | place: Australia | collected 2013-02-01 | depth 1.2 m | reverse complement strand
CAGCCCGATGGATGTGGCGATTCCCGGCTGGGCCCACAGTTCTCGCCACGGCGCGAGGCTCAAGGCATGCCCGCCGAGCGCCGGGAGCCAGCCGAACGCCGGCAGCACCGTGCCGAGCAGGCCGGCGCCGACCGGCAGGAGAAACAACGCGCCCGTCAGCCGTGGGGCCTGGCGCAGCCATCCCGGCGAGCGCAGCGCCACCTCCACCTGGGGCCGCAGCGTCGCCGGTTCCGCCTCGCGCGTCATGGGGTGTAGCGCCGCTGCCAAGCAGCCGCAAGGCGCACCGCCCAGGACGGATTCGGCTCCGGCAGCACATGACGCAGCGCCGCGCGTGGTGGCAGCCAGGGTGCGCGTTGCTGCACGGCGAACAGCGCTCGCTCGGCATCGCTGAGCTTCGCCAGGTCGAGGACCGTCGGGCCCCCGAGGGCGTGAACTCGGCCCGCCCGGGCCTGCGCGGCCGGCGAGAGCAGAAAGTTGGCCACGACCATCGCGGCGGCCTTGTGCGCGGCGTTGTACGGAATCGCCACGAAACTGGTGTTGCCGATCGTGCCGCGCTCGAGCACGTAGGTCCGTACGCTCTTCGGCAGCACTCCCGCCTCGACGCCCGCGGCCCCGGCGGACGGGTTGAACGAGGGCATCATGTCGATTTCCCCATCCTCGAGGAGTTCCCGCTCGGCCGGACCGCTGGTGGGAAACTCCCGCCCATGGCGCCACAGGTAGGGCCGCAGCCGATCGAACCACTTCCACAGCGGGGCGGTGGCCCGCGCGAACGCCGCTCGGGTCACGGGATGCGTGAGCACCTTCGGATCGGGCGCCAGCGCATAAAGGGCCTGTTCGAGAAAGGCGACACCGAGGAAGTTCTGTACCTCAGGGAAGGTGAAGCGGCCCGGGTGGCGCTTCGCCCAGGCGGGGAACTGCCCGATCCGTCGCGGCACGCGCCGCACCTGCGCCGAATCGTAAATGAACACCAGCTGCGCCTTGCGCCAGGGCGACTCGTATCCGTCGACCGGCACGGTGAAATCGTACTGGTTCGACGGATCGTGGGTATCCACGAAACGCGTGTTGGGCAACTGCTGCGTGAACGGTCCGAACAGCAGGCCGCGGCGCTTCAAGGCGTAGAAGTTCGGACCGTTGATCCAGATCAGGTCGACGGTCCCGTCGCGGTTTTGTCCCGCGGCTTTCTCGGCGATCACCTGCGTGACCGCCTCGGCCGTGTCCTCGAGCGGTACTTCGCGAAGTGTCACATCGCAACATGCGGCGACTTGGCGCGCTACCCAGGCAATGTAGGCGTTGAATCGCTCGTTCCCGCCCCAGGCATCGAAGTAAACGGTCTGGCCACGGGCACGCGCGAGTACCGCCTGCCAGCTCGACGCCCATGCGGGCGTCGCAGCGCACAACAGCACGCATGCCACTGCAAGCGCCATGCGTGTCAGGACGGACGGCCTCATGCCCCTGCGCCCCGCACTGCTGCGCGCCGCAGTCGAGCCGCTTCAATGACGGGGCCGAGCACCGCCGCGTGGAACCGGTCGCAGCCAATGCACAGATTTGCATACGGCTGCCCCTGGGGCGTGACCGTGTGGCACTCGGCAGTGAATTGCGCCTCACTCCATCCGTAGGCGAGCCCCATGCGCTCGGGCCGCCCCGCGGAGATCTCCCTGAAGGCCGGCTCGGCGGCGAGGGACTCGAGGATCGGAATCAGTTCTTCCTCTCGCAGGTTGCCGAGCGGCACCCGGGTCTTCAGACAACACGGATACACATCGCCGCTCGGGTCGACGGACACTTCCGACCCACTGTAGCGGTGCTGCAGGAAATTGAGCCCGCCGGACCAGCGGTTGCAGAAGTTGTCCGCCAGGCCTGCCGTCGAGAGCCCATTGTCCCAGGCCCTGCCGCGCGGCCACAACCGGCCGATCCAGGTGTCGGGCGTTGCGCCGAAAAAATTGTAGCTCGGAGCGGATGTGCACACCGCCTGCTCTGCCGAGCGCAGTGGAGCGAGCGTCGGGCGCAGGCCGTGCGAGTCGAACATGCGGGTGAGACGTTCCTTGAAGGCACTCTGGCGGGCCTGGCCGCGCATGCCGGAGTGGAAATCGTCGACTCCCGAGACCGAGAGTGTCGAGAGGCCGTGTGCGAGGAGTTCCTCGATGATTGCATCGCTCAGCAGATCGCCGGTGGTCTGCACGATGATCTCCACCCCCCCCTGGTCACGGTACCGTTCCCGGATCCGCACCATGGACGGGTACAGCACGCGTTCGCGAACGGCATCGATTAACACCTCGCCCCCGGCGAGGATGATCCGTCCGCGACGCTCGGGCAGGGAGCCATCGGGGCCGGGATGCTCCCGGTCCAGGTAGGTCAGCCGCTCGGGCAGATGATCGATGATGCGCGGGAAGTTCCCGACCGCCTCGGCAACGACCGCCTCGAGCGCCGAGCGTACGTAGGGGCGAAAGCGCGGCTCATAGCAGTGACGGCACTTGCGATGACAGGCCCACGACAGAACGTAATAAATCGACTCCAATGCTGCAGCCCTACTCTCCCGTCCGACTGGTTCGTGCCTGCCGGTCCACCTGGCGCACCTGCCACCGGGACCGGTCCGTACATATTGCACGCTTGGCGCAACGATAACGAGAGGGGTGCCCCGGGGCGGAATATTTTCGCTGCTGCGTAACCTTCTCGGAGGTCGGTGCGAATTGACGTTCGAACCGTGCACGCGAGCCCAGCTCCCCGAGCGCGGGACCCGATCAGCAACCTACCTGGAGAAACTGCAATGTCGACTCGAACCGTCTCGCTGTCCGTGGCCGGCGCACTGGCCACCGCGCTCACCGCTCTCAGTGCACCCCTGGCCAGCGCCGCCGGGATGCCGATGGGTGCAATGAAGACCAACCCACGCGCGCACACCATGGCCGAGCTGCACACCGGCAAGTTCGTGCGCTGCTTCGGCGTGGCGCTCGCCGGTCACAATGACTGCTACGCCGGACCCGGCACCACCTGCGCCGGAACAGCCACACGCAACTACCAGGGCAACGCGTTCAAACTCGTGCCCACCGGAACCTGCACGGCCATCACGACACCGTACGTCACCATCATCCACGGTCACGGCAGCCTGAAGAAAATCACCGAGAGCGGCACCTGACCGGCGGTGCTTGAGGACGCGAGACGCCCGATGATCTCCACACGGTCAGTTCATCAGCTCGCAGCGTGCCCCGAAGCGCCCGATGCCGTCCCTCCCCGGGCCGGCGTCGGGCTCAAGGCCGCCCACTACCGAGCGATCCTCGAGACGCGCCCGCCGCTCGGGTTTTTCGAGGTCCATGCCGAGAACTACATGGGAGCCGGCGGACCGCCGCACCGCTACCTCACGGCGATCCGCGCCGAGTACCCGTTGTCACTGCACGGGGTCGGCCTGTCGATCGGCGCCGACGGTCCGCTGGATCAATCCCACCTGCGGCGAGTGGCGCACCTGGTGCGCCGTTACCAACCAGGCCTGTTCTCCGAGCACCTGGCATGGTCTTCCCATGGCGGAGTGTTCTTCAATGACCTGCTCCCGGTGCCATACACGACGCACACGTTGCAGCGGGTCTGCGAACACGTTCACCAGGTGCAGGAGCACCTCAAGCGACCGATCCTGCTCGAGAACCCCTCGACTTACCTTACTTTTGAACAGAGCCGTTATGCCGAGGTGGACTTCCTCGCCGAGACGGTACGCCGAACCGGCTGCGCGCTGCTGCTCGATCTGAACAACGTGTACGTTTCCTGCACGAACCAACACAGCGACCCGGTGCGGTACCTGGAGCGATTTCCCCTGGCGCAGGTACGAGAAGTTCACCTCGCCGGGTTCGCACCGGACCTCGATGAGCACGCTCAGCCGCTGCTGATCGATGCGCACGACCGTCCCGTCGAGCCGTGCGTCTGGCATCTGTACGCACGCACCCTCGCCGCACTCGGCCCGGTGCCGACGCTCATCGAGTGGGACCAGCACCTCCCGCCCTGGGACGTGCTGCATTCCCAGGCCCGCCATGCGCAGGGCTTGCTCGATCAATGCCGAGGCGAACAGGAGCCGATCCATGCCGCCGTGGGCTGAACTTCAGGCGCAGTTCGCGCACGCGCTGCGCGACCCTGAACGCCCGATCCCTGCCGGGTGCGTCGGTCCCGAGGGTCAACCCGACGTCATGCGCTTTGCGGTCTACCGCAACAATGTCGCCTCCGGACTGATCGAGTGCCTCGCGGAGAGTTACCCGGCCGTGCGACGGCTGCTCGGTGAGGACTGCTTCCGCGAAGTCGCCCGGCTGTATGCCGCAGAGCACCTGCCGGGCTCACCCGTCCTCATTGAATACGGAGCACAGATGGGCGAATTCCTCGGACGTTTCGCACCCCTGGCGGCGCTACCGTACCTGGCGGATGTCGCTCGTATCGAGCGCGCCTGGCTCGAGGCCTATCACGCCGCCGAGGCGCCGCCCCTGGGGCGCGAAGCACTTGCCGCCGTGCCGCTGGAGCGGGCCGCGGATCTGCACCTCGTGCTGCACCCGTCCGTACGCGTCGTGCGTTCGCGCTTTGCGGCCCTGTCGATCTGGCACATGAACATTGCCGGGCAGGACGTCGCACCGGTCAGCCTCACGGCGCCCGGTGAGAATGCATTGCTCGCCCGTCCCGACGCCGAGGTCCAGGTGCGCGCTGTGCCACCCGAATCGGCGAGTTTTCTGCAAGCGCTGGCCGCCGGGGCTCCGCTCGCCCGGGCGGCCGAGCACGCGAGCAACACGTGTGCAAGCTTCAGCCTGTCGGATCATCTGGCTGCCCTGATCGAGGGCGGCCTCGTCACCGCGGTGCGCCTGAACGGGCGCCGCTCAAGAGGTCACTGATCAATGTCCATCGCCATTGCAACCGATCCACCCCCCACCGCCCATCGCATCCACCGCTGCACGCAGCGGTTGGGCGCGGGGCTCACCCGCGGCGCCATCGCGCTGGCGCCGGTGGCGGCCCGTTTCGCCCTCGCGGTCCCGTTCCTGAAATCCGGCCTGACGAAGTGGAGCGGCTGGCTACACGTGTCTCCGGCGGCGGATTTTCTCTTCGAGTCGATCTTCCGCCTGCACCTATTCGGGCACCGCTACCCGTTCCCCGTGCCCGATCTGCTCGCGCACTTCGACGCGGTTGCCGAGGTTGCCCTGCCGCTGCTGCTCATCGCCGGACTGGGCACGCGGCTCAGTGCACTTGCCCTGCTGGTGATGACCGCGGTGATCCAGCTCACCGACCCGACCGGCTGGGCCAACTTTCACCTGCCCTGGGCGGCGCTGGCGCTGGCGATCATGGCCCTGGGTCCCGGCCCGGTGTCGCTCGACCGCCTGCTCGGGAGGCTGCTGCGCTCACGAAGTGCGAGCTGAGCGCGGCGCACCTGATCCGGGCGTGCGGCCTCTGAAAGGCTTGTGAGGCCCGGTACTGCCCGCCCCGAGGGCCGACGCACTGCTTCTGGAGGCAACCTCTGCATTGCTGCCGAGAGCCTGTGCCGGCAAGCTTTCCAAGCGAGCGACACGTACGCACGCTGTGCCTGGAAAGGCACCACCTCGAGGCGCCGCCGCGGCTACTGCCCGCGCGTCTCTGCCCCGCCCGTGGCCGCCCGGTGCCGATGAGGCCGCGGCCCATCAGCCGCGCGCATACGGGCCCCCGCGCCGTCCCGCACCGCTCTCGAGGCTGCCCGGCGGCCGGTAGACGCCTGCGGCGCGCGCCATCAGCAGGTATTTCCTAAAGACTGCGTTGGTTTCAGCCTCGTGCTCGCTGACCGTCGTGCGATCGAGCGGATCGAAGAAGCACGTCGGGTCCTCGCCCATGTAATCCCCGGTGTGGAAGTACGCCATGGCACGGCAGCCGCCGCAGGTGTACTGGTAGCGGCAGCGCCCGCAGCGTCCCTTGAGTTTCGATCGGTCGGTGATGGTGGCGAACAGTTCGCTCGAGCCCACCAGTTCATCGAGCGGCCGCTCGCGCACGTTGCCCCCGCTCAGCGCATCGAGCAGCACCGGGCAGACCGACACGTCGCCCTCGGCATTGATCGTCAGCCAGGTGCCGGCCCAGCAGCCGATCGCCGGGTTCTGTGGCACCGTGTTGTTGCACGCTCCGCCGGACACTTCCCGGTGCAGCTCCGGGGAGAGAAAGAACGGCGTGTAGCTGACGTATCCGTGCGGGTGTCGGCGCAATGCCGGATGAAAGTGCTGACGCAAGTCCTCCCGGTCGAAGCCCATCTGAGTGAAACATTCCGAACCGGAGCCGCGCGGCACGAGCGGCGAGCGGTTGTAGGCAATGTTGTTCTTGACGATGAACTCAATGGTCTTCGCAAAGCTCTGCGCGTTGTACTTGCCGATCGTGACCACCACATGCTGGCCGAGGCCGAGGTCCATGCAGTCGCGCAGTACTTCGAGAGTGCGGTCCGACTCGTTGTCGCGGCTCCATCGATTTTCATCGTCCACCGCGTTCAGGCCAACGACAATTCGCGCCTGCCCTGCGGTGACGTCGCGGATGCGCTCGAGGCGGGCCCGGGTGAGCTTCTTGCAATTGCTCAGCACCGAGCAGCGGTAGCCGAGATCGACCGTGAGGCGCAGCAGCGCGAACGCGTCCTTGCGCAGCAGAAACTCCCCGCCGCTCCAGCCTACCGTGTGCACGCCCAACCGGCGCGCCGGCAGCAGGATGCGCTCGCGGATCTGCTCGAGCGTCAGTTCGCTGAGCACACTGCGGCGCACCTGCTTCGGGTCGTTGCTGCCGGTCATGCAGAACGGGCAGCGCAGGTTGCAGCGTCGGGTTGCCTCGAAGTAAACCACCTGGAACTGGTATGGCGCCATCGGCAGACTCCGCAAGACAGCCGCGAAGTTCTTAATGCCCCCCCGGCGGCCCTGTCAACGGCGTGCGCGGCCAAACTGAACAAATGTCAGCTCTGGCTGGCTCCGCCTGGATCCATCCCCGGCGTCAGTGGCGTTCCAGCTCCGGATAGTGGCGGAAGATGCCGCTGTCGTTGAACGGTAAGCGCCGCGGCGAGCGCAGGTAGGCGCCGATGCGCGCTCGACACTCGGTGCTCTCGCGCAGCGCCTTGACCCGTCGGTACCGCCGCAGCACGCGCTTCATGGTGACGGGAAAAGCGTACTGCAGCCCCGTCACCACTTGGAACAACGACAGGTCGGCATAGGTCGGCCGGGCCCCGACCAGCCAGCCGCTGCGGCTGGCACTGCGGGCCAGCACGTCCTCGAAGTAGCCGAGGAATCTTGGCAGGCGGTTCTCCAGGAAATCCGCGCTGCGCTGCCGGGCGGCGCGCTTCTGCTGCTCGTAGTACAGGCCGGAGGCGAGCGGATGGTGCGTCTGGTGAATCTCCTCGACCCAGTCCGCCAGGGTCAGCTGCAACTGCTGGGTCCACAGCCGGCCCGGGTCGCGCCGTGGCGCGAGCCCATGCCGCTCGCCGAGGAAGAACAGGATGCTCGCCGTTTGGCCGATCACGTGACCGCCGGCCTTGAGGAACGGCGGCGCAAAGGGCAGCTGCGCCTTCTCCTTGCCGCCCAGGTAGCGCATCAGTTGCGCCACGCCGGCCCCCTTTCCTGTCACGCGCGCGACATCGACGTACGCGCAACCGGCTTCTTCGAGGGCGAGCCGCACGAATTCCCCGCGTCCCTGGATGGTCGGCCAATAATACAACTCGTAACGCATGCATCCTCCTCGGCGGGTCGCGCGTACCGCGATACCTGCCTCACCCGGCGGCAGTCTACGCCCGCGGGTGGTCCTGGGTGTCAGCAGGGCGTACCGGCGCCCGTGTTATCCTGGCGGAGTGATTCGCCTCGACCGCCGCCGCAGCACACGGGTCCTGGTACACGAATTGACTGGCATGTCCGCTCCGGTACGCGTACCCGAAGTCTCCACGGCTGCACTGGTCAGGTGGGTGCGGCCGGCAGCGGTGCTGTGCACGACGGTAGCGCTTGCGTGTCTGCCCGTTGCCCTCGCTGCGGGCGCGCACATCGTGGCGGTCCAGGTCAGCCGCCGCGGCACGGTCTACTCCATGGCGATGCGCCTGACGCTCGCTGCCCCGCCGCAGGACATCTTCGCGGCGCTGCAGGACTACGCTGCCCTGCCGCGTTACAACCCCGATCTGCGCCGGGTGCGTATCGAGCCCACCGGCCGCCCCGACCAGGTGCGCCTGTTCGCCACGGTACATGCCTGCGTGCTGTTCTTCTGCCGCACACTGCGCCAGGAACAGATCGTGACCGCGAGCGCCGCCGCAGATGGGGGCGTGCTGCGTGCCGTCCTGATGCCCGGCGGTTCGTTTCGCTCCGGGGATGCCGAGTGGACCGTCGGACCGTGCGTGCACCGCCTGGCCCGCACGTGTCTTCAGATCCACATGACGCTGGAGCCGGCATTCTGGGTACCACCGGTGATCGGCCCGTGGATCATTCGGCACAAGATGTACCAGGAGGCGCTCCGTTCGGGCATCGGCCTCGTGCGGGTCGCTGCGGCGCTCGAGGCGAAACACCCTGTCACAACCAGAACTCCCGTGCCGGTCCACCGGGGCCTGCCGCCCGGCCCCTAGCCCACGGCGCAAACGCCAGCAGTCCGGCGCCCTGATGCCGGCATGTGCGTATTGTCCGCGCACCCGATACCGCGATCATGGAGCGCATGCTGCCCTGCGGCACTCCCAGGAGCGAGATGCCTCCGTCGACCGATACTGCGCTGCTCATTACTCTCGACGGGCTTGGACAATTGCTCGAAGCACTGCGCGCGCGCGGCTACCGCACCGTGGGCCCGACGGTACGCGACGCAACCATTGTTTACGAGGAAATCAGCTCGATCGAGGACCTGCCGCGCGGTTGGACCGACGAGCAATCCGCGGGACGCTACCGGCTACACCGGCGTGACGATGAGGCCGTGTTCGGCTTCGCCGTCGGTCCGCACAGCTGGAAGGGGCACCTGTTTCCCGCGCGCCAGAGGCTGTGGAACGCCCGGCGGGAGCCCGGCAACGTGCAGGTGCACAGTGAATCACCCGCCGAGGCGCCCCTGGCGCTGATCGGCGTACGCGCCTGCGAGCTGCACGCCATTGCCATCCACGACCGGGTCTGGCTCGGCACTGCACCCGGCGATGCGCAATACCGCAGGCGGCGCGACGGCGTGTTCATCGTCGCCGTCAACTGTACATCCGCCGGCGGCACATGCTTCTGCGCCTCGATGCATACCGGGCCGGCCGTCACCTCGGGCTACGACATCGCGCTCACCGAGTTGATCGGTGCGCCACAGCCCGAGTTCGTGTTGTGGAGCGCAACTGAGGCGGCCCGCTCCGTGCTCGAAGCCGTTGCGCACCGACCCGCAACACCCGAACAGATCGCACAGGCCCGTTCGGTAGTGGCACGCACGGCCGAACACATGGGACGGCAGATGCCTGAGGCAGACCTGCCACGGCTGTTGCTGGGCAACCGCGAGAGCCCGCGCTGGAACGCAATCGCCGAACGCTGCCTGGCTTGCGGGAACTGTACCCTGGTCTGTCCCACCTGCTTTTGTACGACCGTCGAGGATGCAAGCGACCTCGGGGCGGGAGAGTTCACCCGGACGCGACGGTGGGACTCGTGCTTCAGTGTGGACTTTTCCTACGTTCACGGCGGTAGCGTTCGACAGAGCGTCGCGGCGCGCTACCGCCAATGGCTGACGCACAAGCTGGGCACCTGGCCGCAGCAGTTCGGCACGTCCGGCTGCGTCGGGTGTGGCCGCTGCATCACCTGGTGCCCGGTCGGGATCGACATCACCGAAGAAGTTGCCGCCCTGCACACCGGCGGTGTCGCCTGAGGAGAGGCTCGTGCGCACACTGGAACAGATCATTGCCGAACATCCCTTCTTCGAGGGCATCGCACCGGCGTACCTGGCCTTGATCAGCGGCTGCGCGCGCAACGTGCGCATCGACCCGGATCGCTATCTGTTGCGCCACGGCGAGCCGGCGCAATTCTTCTACCTCCTGCGTCATGGACGGGTGATCCTCGAGCTGGCAGCACCCGGACCCGGCACGTTGACCTTCCAGACGCTCGGCCCCGGCGAGCTGGTCGGGGTCTCCTGGCTACTGCCGCCGTACCGCTGGACGTACGACGCGCGGGTGCTGCAGCAAGTGCGAGCGGTGAGTATCGACGCGGCCTGCCTGCGTGCCAAGAGCGAGGCCGATCACAACTTCGGCTACGACATGATGAAGCGCTTCATGCCGGTGCTCGTGCAGCGCCTGCAGGACGCGCGGCTGCAGTTGCTCGATGTCTATGGAACCGCTCGCTGACCCGCTCGTGCCACGGGTGCTGCGCGTGCGGCGACGACGCCGCGACGGCCCCGGGGTCTGGACGCTGGAGCTGGAGGGCAGCGAAGCGGCCGAACGGTCGTTCACGGCCGGTCAATTCAACATGCTCACCGCGTTCGGGGTCGGGGAAGTTCCGATCAGCTTCTCCGGCGACCCGGCGGCGCCGCAGCGCATCGTGCACACCATCCGCGCCGTCGGTCCCGTCTCGAGCGCCCTCGCTGCGCTCACGGCCGGTGATCTTCTCGGGGTACGCGGCCCGTTCGGCAACGGTTGGCCGCTCGAGAGCGCGCTCGGCCAGGATGTTCTCATCATCGCCGGTGGGCTGGGGCTCGCCCCGCTGCGCCCGGCGCTGTACCGGCTGCTGGCCGAGCGCGAGCGCTACGGACGGATTTCCCTGCTGTACGGCGCGCGGAGTCCGCGGGAGATTCTCTTCGAGCGGGAGTTGGCCTCCTGGGAGCGCAACGGCGAGCTTGCGGTCGAAATCACGGTCGACCATGCCCTCGAGCCGTGGCATGGCCATGTCGGCGTGGTCACCACGCTGATCTCGCGGGCGCAATTCGATCCGCAGCGCACCGTGGCCTGGGTGTGCGGCCCGGAAATCATGATGCGTTTTGCGGCCGAGGCACTCGGCGCGGCCGGCGTGCCGGCCGGGGCGATTCACCTGTCGATGGAGCGCAACATGAAATGCGGCGTGGGCACCTGCGGTCACTGTCAGTTCGGCGGCTGGTTCATCTGCCGCGACGGCCCAGTGCTGAGCTACGCGACACTTCGCGAGCCGCTGCGCATCCGGGAGCTGTGATGCCCAGAAAACACCGAAAACCCCGCCTCGCGGTCTGGAAGTTCTCCTCGTGCGATGGTTGCCAGCTGAGCCTGCTCAACTGCGAGAGCGAACTGCTGGCGCTCGGCGAGCAGATCGAGATCGCCTATTTCCCAGAGGCGCTCAGCCGCCCGGTGCGCGGTCGCTACGATCTGTCGCTGGTGGAAGGATCGATCAGCACGGCGCACGACGAGCAGCGCATCCGCGCGGTGCGCGAGCGCTCGGTGCACCTGGTCACCATCGGGGCATGCGCAACCGCGGGCGGCATCCAGGCGCTGCGCAACTTCGCCGACCTCGAGGATTTCATGGCGGCCGTGTACGCCCGACCGCAATACATCAAGGCACTGCGGACCTCGACGCCGATCGCCGCGCACGTGGCGGTGGATTTCGAACTGCGTGGCTGCCCGGTCAACAAGGCGCAGCTGCTGGAGGTCATCGGCGCATTTCTCACCGGCCGTCGTCCCGGCATCGCCGCACACAGCCTGTGCATCGAATGCAAGTCGCTCGGGCGTGCCTGCGTGCTGGTGGCCGAGGGCAAGGCCTGCCTCGGGCCGGTGACCCAGGCCGGCTGCGGGGCGATTTGTCCCGCCGCGCGGCGCGGCTGCTACGGCTGTTTCGGCCCCCAGGAGACGCCCAACACCATCGCGCTCAGCCGGGCGCTCGCAGCACTCGGCCTCGATCGGAAGCAGTTGCTGCGCCTGTATCGCACGTTCAATGCCGAGGCGCCTGCCTTTCGCAGCGAGAGCGAACGCCATGCCCAGTAGAACCATCCGGCTCGAGTACCTGACCCGCGTGGAGGGCGAAGGCGCCGTGCGCTTGCAGGTGCGCGACGGCCAGGTGCACCGGGCGCAACTGCGCATTTTCGAGCCGCCCCGTTTCTTCGAGGCGCTGCTGCGCGGTCGCGACTACAGCGAGGCACCGGACATTACCGCGCGCATCTGCGGCATCTGCCCGGTCGCCTACCAGATGAGCGCGGTGCATGCCATGGAGCATGCCCTCGGCATCGAGGTGCCCGAAGCGGTGCGCGATCTGCGCCGGCTGCTGTACTGCGGGGAGTGGATCGAAAGCCACGCACTGCACATCACGCTGCTGCATGCGCCGGACTTTCTCGGATACGACAGCG
>OFHJ01000667.1_pt1 | contig 12242 bp, 11 predicted proteins | sample 1522001 | NCBI WGS metagenome assembly OFHJ01 (sample SAMEA2464838, study PRJEB22497) | soil metagenome | biome: Grassland; feature: Farmland; material: Clay | place: Australia | collected 2013-02-01 | depth 1.2 m | reverse complement strand
ATCCAGATCTATATCTAAAGCTCTTTCCAACCTTCCTTCCGTGAATTACCCACCGGTTATCATCTCGCACATTAAGTGATGCCCAGGTGCCGCCGGCGCGCCGGCCTTTATTGCCCCAGCGATTCCGTGCTAGCCAACCAACTTATGGCCACGTCGGCGGTTTGGCGCTTTCGAGGCTTGGCGGTCCCGAGTTAGATTGAGCAAGATGGTTACGATCGCCAAAACCCCACGCGAGCAGCCAAAACGGCCCGGCGCCGACCCCGCGACACCGGGGCTGCGCGCCTAGGGATCACCATGGATCACTCCGGAACCAGCCCGACGGCCCCCGCCCGTCTCCAAGTCGCCATGATTACCGTCGGCGCCATGCTGGCAACCGCCATGCAGGCGCTGGATACCACCATCGCCAATGTGGCGTTGCCCTATATGCAGGGGACGTTCTCGGTCACCGCCGACGAGATTACCTGGATCCTGACCTCCTATATCGTCGCCGCGGCGATCATGACCCCGCCGACCGGTTGGCTCGCGGCCCGCTTCGGCCGAAAGACGCTGTTTCTCGCCTCGGTAACCGGTTTCACGGTCACATCGGCGCTCTGCGGCCTGGCCGGCTCGCTGACATCGGCGGTGCTCTTCCGCATCCTCCAAGGCTGCTTCGGCGCCGCCCTGGTGCCACTGTCGCAGGCGACGCTGCTCGACAGCTATCCGCGGGAACGGCATGGCTCCGCCATGGCGATCTGGGGCATGGGCATCATGCTCGGTCCGATCCTCGGCCCGACGCTGGGCGGCTGGCTGACCGAGCACTATACGTGGCGGTGGGTCTTTTTCATCAACGTGCCGCTCGGGATCCTGGCTTTCCTGGTCATCGCGACCTCGGTAACAGAGACCAGCCGCAAGGCCAAGCTTCCCTTTGACGTGTTCGGCTTCGCCACCATCAGCATCGCCATCGCGGCGCTGCAAATGCTGCTCGACCGCGGCGAGCTGAAGGACTGGTTCGGCTCTTATGAAATCATTGCCGAGGCCATCATCGCCGTGGGCGCGCTCTATGTTTTCCTGGTCCACACCTTTACCACCACGAAGGAGCCGTTCATCCGGCCAAGCCTGTTCGCCGACCGCAATTTCGCCCTCAGTGTCGTCTTCATCTTCGTCGTCGGCATGATCCTCTATGGCACCATGGCGCTCTGGCCGCTGCTGCTGCAGGAGCTGCTGAATTACCCCATCATCACCGTCGGCGTTCTCCTCGCGCCGCGCGGCGTCGGCACCCTGTTCGCGATGATGTTGGTCGGGCGGATCATTCGCTGGATCCAGCCGCGGTATCTGTTGGCCTTCGGCTTCCTAGTCAATGCCTACGCGCTCTGGTGGATGTCGGGATTTTCGCTCTACATCACCCCTTGGTACGTCTTCTTCTGGGGCGTGATCCAGGGCTTCGGCCTCGGCTTCGTCTTCGTGCCGCTCACCACTGCGGGCTTTTCCAGCTTGTCCGCAGCCCGACGGACCGAGGCGGCCGGCGTCTACAATCTTCTCCGCAACGTCGGCAGCTCGGTCGGAATCTCGATCGTCGCGACGCTCCTCGAGCGCAATACCCAGATCAACCACGCCTCGATCGCCGCCGCCGTCAACCCGTTCAATCCGCTGTTGCGGCTCCCGGCGATCACCCGGATCCTCAATCCGAATACGGCTCAAGGCCTCGCGCTGCTCAACGCCGAGGTGACGCGGCAAGCCGCCATGATCGGCTATATCGACGACTTTAAGCTGATGACCATCCTGGCGCTGATCGCGGCGCCCTGCGCGCTGCTGATCAAGGCGCCAATCAACGCCAAGGAATTCGACCAGACCTCGGTGGTGACGGAATGAACCGCGGCCGAGCGTCGCTGCCGCGCGGCCGTGCCTGCCAGGTCGCGGACGCGCCGCCCGCGGCCGCTTAGGGCCCAGCGGATCGAGAAGGATGCATGGCAGTTCCTCAAGCGGAGCCTGGAGCCGATCTCACGCCGTTCAATCGCGCGATGATCACGGCCGGCATCATGCTGGCCGCGACCATGCAGACGCTCGACACCACCATCGCGACCGTCGCCCTCCCCCACATGCAAGGCGCGTTTTCCGTCAATCTCGAGCAGATTACCTGGGTCCTCACCTCCTACATCGTCGCCGCGGCGATCCTGATGCCGCCGACCGGCTGGCTTGCCGCGCGCTTCGGCCGCAAGCGTCTCTATCTGGTCTCCGTCGGCGGATTCACCGTCGCTTCGGCCCTCTGCGGCACGGCCGGCAGTCTCACCGCCATGGTCGTCTACCGGTCGCTACAAGGACTGTTCGGGGCCTCCCTCATCCCGCTCTCGCAAGCGACCCTGCTCGACAGCTATCCGCGTGAGCGGCATGGCCCGGCGATGGCCCTTTGGGGTATGGGGATCATGGGCGGCCCGATCCTGGGGCCGACGCTGGGCGGCTGGCTGACGCAGAACTACACCTGGCGTTGGGTGTTCTATATGAACGTCCCGGTCGGCCTTCTCGCCGCTTTGATGATCGCCGTGTTCGTCACCGAGACCGGGCGCAACCGCACGCTCAGCTTCGACGTCTTCGGTTTCGCCGTGCTCAGCGTCGGGATCGCCGCGCTGCAGGTCCTGCTCGATCGAGGCCAAATCAAGGATTGGTTCGGATCACGCGAGATCGTCATCGAATCCATCATCGCCGCGATCGCGTTTTACGCCTTCGCGGTCCAGACCTTCACGGCCGAGAATCCGTTCATCAGGCCCAATCTCTTCGCCGACCGCAATTTCTCGGTCGCGCTGCTGTTCCGCCTTTGCAACGGCATGATCCTGTTCGGTTCGGCCGCGCTGTTGCCGCCGTTTCTTCAAGAGCTTCTCAATTACCCCGTCCTCGCGGCCGGCCTGCTGCTGGCGCCGCGCGGCATTGGTGCCTTGGTCGCCATGATGATCGTCGGCCAGCTCATCCGCCGTATCGAACCGCGCGTCCTGATCGCGATCGGTTTCCTCATCACCGCCTATGCGCTGTTCTGGATGGCGCATTTTTCGCTTTACGTTCCGACCTGGGAAATCTTCGCGAGCGGCGTCGTGCAAGGCTTCGGGCTCGGCTTCGTCAATGTGCCGCTCGCTACCATCGCCTTTTCCACCCTGGCGGCCGAGCGGCGGACCGAGGCGGCGGGGGTCTACAACCTCCTCCGGGCCATCGGTTCCAGCGCCGGGATATCCATCGTCACCACCTTGCTCGACCGCAATATCCAGATCAATCACGCGATCATTGGTGCCACCGTGACTCCGTTCGATCCCTTGCTTCGCGGCGGCGTCGCGGCGAAGCTGTGGAATCTCGGCACCGCCAGGGGACTGACGCTCCTCAATGCCGCGGTTACCCGCCAGGCGACCATGATCGGCTATCTCGACGACTTCAAATTGATGATGATCCTCGCCATCGCGGTGGCGCCGTTCGCGATCTTTTTCGGTCCGATTCACCGCCGCCGCGAGCCGTTGAACGAGCCGGCCACGTAGGGCGGCAGGCGCCGGGCGGTTCCCGGCACCGCAGCCAATCGTTAACGCTGAACCAGATCTTCGAGATTCCGCCCGCGCCATGCGAGGCCGCCGGGACGGGACTTTCGCGGATTTTTGGCCCCGTGGCCGCCATAATACGACTGAATCTCTTGCCATTGTCTTTCGGATTGCGACAGTATAGGCGCTGCGACGGGCACTGCTCCGACCTCGCGAGCGCGCGTCATCGGATGACTTCCAGTCGTGTGCGTCCCTTACGCCATCCGTGCCCGAATACAAACCACCGGCGCCGCGCCCAGCGGCAGACCTCAGAACGCTTCGGCTTTCCTAACTGGGAGGAGATAGGCATATGACCGAATCCAAGAACATCTTTAATGCCGCCAGCAAACGGCGCATCAGCCGGCGCAGCGTACTGGCTTCCGCCGCTGCGGCGGGCGTCGCCGCCGGCGTCGGCCCGAATATCGTCAAGGCGCTCGGCGAAGTTCCGGTGAAGATCGGCGAGGACGATCCCTTCACCGGAACCTACGCGGCCCTCGGCCACAGCCAACACGAAGGGGCGATGTTGGCCCTCGGTCAGATCAACAAGGCGGGCGGTATCCTCGGACGCAAGGTCGAGATCATCGCCGAAGACAACGCCGCCGACGTCGGCAAGGCGACGACCAAGTTCCACAAGCTTGTCGACAAGGACAAGGTCGACTTCGTGGAGGGATCGGTGTCGTCGGCCGTCGCCCTCGCCTGCGAGCATGCCGCCGCTCTCAAGGGCGTGCTTTATGTCGCGACGGGCGGGCATGTCGATTCCGTGACCGGAACGCACTGCAACTGGACCACGTTCAAAACCTGCTCCGACACCTGGATGCTGAACAAGGCGCTGGCGAGCGTCTTGTTGTCCAAGTACGGCAAGCGCTGGTACTTCTCGACCCCGGACTATGCCTGGGGCCATTTCCTCTATGCCGGCATGACCAAGATCCTCAAGCAAGCGGGCGGTACCAATCTCGGCAACCTGCTCATGCCGCTCGGCACTACCGATTTTACTGCCGGGCTGATCAAGATTAAGGAGGCGAAGCCGGACGTTTTGATCGTCTTCAACGCTGGCAACGACTTCGTCAACCTGATGAAGCAGGCGACGCAGTTCGGCATGACCGAGCAGATTCCCTTCGGCTACAGCCTGATCGAACTCGAGCCCTTGGCGGCGCTTCCCGCCGTGGCTCGGACCGGTTGGGGCGTGATGGAATGGTGGTGGGATCAACCCAACAACCCGCACGTCCAATCCTTCGTCGCCGAGTACCGCAAGCTGTATAAAAAGACCCCGAGCGCCCGCAGCTGGCTCGGCTTCGCCACCACTCATGCCATCGCGATGGCCGCGAACGACGCGAAGACCCTCAATCCGATCAAGGTCTCGCACTCGATGGCCGGCATGAAGCTGCCGCCGGAAGTGGCTCTCGGGCCGTATCAGCCCTTCTACCGCGCCGCCGACCACCAGTGCATGATCACTGAGTTCGTCGGTCAGGTGAATTCCAAGGGCACCTACCCGAACCTGTTCACCGTCGATAAGGAAATCCCCGGTGTCAAGCTCGCGGCCTCGCCGGAGGAAAAGGGCTGCAAGATGACCTATCCGGCCTAGGTCGGAACGCGGCCTAAGACGACAGCCGGCCCCGGCGGTCGCAGCAAGACGGCGTCTTGCTCCGGCTACCGGGGCCGCAGCTTTTTCTGGCCTGCGCTATTCCGCGGCGCGGATACCGCCGGCGTCGCCCGGCCGTTTCAGGCGGCGGGCCATGTTGAGAAAGGTCTCGATGGTGATCGAGCCGAGCGTCGCGCGGCTAATCTCGTCGATCTCGACGAGAACGTCCTGCAGCGCGCGGCCGACCCCGGTCTCCTCGCCCGGATCCTCGACCTCGGGCGCGGGCGGTCCGATGTCCTCGAACAGCTCGATGATGTTGAGAAGCGTCATCCGCCGGGCGTTGCCGGCAAAGCGGTAGCCGCCGCCGGCACCGCGCACGGATTCAATCACGCGGGCCCGTCCCAAAGTCCGCAATACCTTGGCGAGGTGGTTGATCGATATGGCGTATTTCTCGGCGATTTCGCCCGCAGAAAGCTGCTCCCCGGCGTTGGCGGCAAGCTCAAGCGTGGCATAAAGGCCGAAACGGGTCGCCTTCTGCAATTTCATCTCTCGCTCCGTCCCCCAGGGCCCGGGCAGGAATGACTACCCGCTGCCGGCTGAAGTCAATCCAAGCTCTTCTCGAGCTCGATGAAAGGTCCCGCCATCATCCCCTGACTGCGAAAGAACGACATCACCAGATTATCCTGCCGCGCCAGCATCGTCCGAATCTTGTCGACTCCGGCCTGCTTGAACTGGCGGCAAAGTTCGTCGAAAAGCCGCGACCCGACGTTCTGAACGCGCTGCTCCGGCACCACGCCAATAGCGAAAACCCAACCGCAAGGCGGCGAGCCGAATTCCCACGCGCGCACCTCGCCGATAATGAAACCGGCGAATACGCCGCCGCTCTCCCCGACGAGAAAGAACCGCGGTCGGCCCGGTGTCCGGTAGCGCTCGTAAAGGCTCCGCCAATATTTCGGCTTGGCCTTGCCGGTGTTGACTTTGTCGAGGGCCGTGATCGCCGCGAGATCGCTCTCGATAACCGGCCGGGCACGGAAGGCGTCGCCCTGATCGGCCAACCCGGCGGCGCTCTTGGCGCTGCTCCCGGCTTTTTGGCGGACACCCGACATCGGCCCTCCTTGGTTCACAAGGCGCTTCTGCGCGCCCGCATGGCGAACGTCCCTCTTTCTCTACCCCGGCGCGGCACGACGCGCAAGAGAACAGGCATTTCCGTACCAATTTATGCGCCGAGCGGGCCATCTACCGCTCTCGCGCGAATCGCGTGCCTTACCCGCGCCACAGGGCGCGTCGCCAGCCGTCCCCGCGAGACTCAGGCCGGAGCGAGCTTTCGTGGGTCCTAGGCAGCCCGCCAGGCGGGCTGCCGTTTGGCAAGAAAGGCTTCTAGTCCCTCGACCGCGTCGGCGGTTTTCATCAGGTCTTCGAGATAAAGCTTCTCGACCGCGGCAAGGCGGGCTTTCACCCTCGCCACCAGATCGCCGCGGGCCGCGCGTACGCCATAGCGCAGCGAGCTCGGGCTCAGCGGCGCCAGATGAGCATCGAAATAGGCCAGGGCCGCCGCCTCCGGATCGTCCGCAACCGCATTGACGAGGCCGAGCCGGCTCGCCTCGGCGGCATCGATGGTGCGGCCGCTGAGCAGCAGGTCCTCAGCCAGCGTCCGCGGCACCCGTTCGGGGAGGATGCACGATGCCGCCGGCGCAAACACGCCCAAGCGGATTTCCGGCTGACCAAGCTTGGCGTCGGGCGCCGCGAACAAAAGATGCGCCGCCATGGCGAGCTCCAGACCGCCGCCAAGACATTGGCCGCGAATCACCGCCAGCACCGGAACTTCGCTCGCAAGGACCGCCAGGAACAAGGCATGAAAGCTCTGCAGCATCGCCGCGCAAGCCGCCGGCAAATGCTCCTCGACACTGGCGCCAAAACTGAAATGCGGCCCGGCCCCATCGAGCAAGATCGCGGTCAAATTGGGATCTCGGCCGTGCGCATCCAATGCCGCGCGAAGGCTCTCGGTCATCGCCGCATCGAGGACATTCGCCTTGGGCCGGGCGAGCCGGAGGCGCAACAGGCGGCCGTCCCGCTCCTGCCAAGCGGTGGCTGGAGATTTGCTCATCAAAGGGCCTCACGCATCGCAGGAAACAGCATCTCATCCTCTCGGCCCATGTGCTCCGACAGAATATCGGTAAGCTGCGCAACGAGAGAGCGAATTTCGTCGGCCTCACCGCCATCCTCGACGGCGGCGGTCAAGCGATCGCGCAACGAGAGGATTTCCCGGTGCTCCTCGGCAAACAGGGCAAGAACCCCGGAATCGCCCCCGGCCGAGGCGTAGGCCGGAAACAGGACCCTGTCCTCGTTCAAGATATGTTCATCGAGAGGCCCGTTCAGCTTCGGCGCCGCCCTGTCGATCGCCGCCTTGAGAACCGCGAGCGGCGACATGGCCTCATCGGCCAGCCTCGCCATCTCCGGTAGCAGGTCCTCATGCTCGGACGCCAACGTGTCGATCAAGGAGGTAAATTTTCCGCTGCTTGCCATTGCACCCTCTCCCCAATTCTCCAAAGGTTCGCGGTTGACCGCCGGGTCGTCCGCCCGGCGCGGTCGTTGCTGCCTTGCCGCGGCCCGTGCTCACCAGGACGGCATCAAGCGCTGCTTCATTCGATCGGTTGCGCAAAATAAATAAACTGGTACTATAATACTTCTTTCGCATCGACCGTCAAGGGGCCGTTGCCTCACGCGGCCTTCGTCCTTCGCAACCTGAGCGGAGCCCTGCCCTCTCTCATCACAGCCTTGCCGCTGCGGCGCATCGCCGCCACCTGACGGAAATCCTGTTCGCTATTGACCCGGAATCCCTCCCCAAGCGAAGGGGCATGAACGGCGCCGGGTCCCGCAACTACGGAGAAATGCAAATGGCCTATGAAGACGTGCTCTACTCGGTCGCCGACGGTGTGGCACATATCACGATCAATCGCCCTAAGGTCATGAACGCCTTCCGCGGCCGCACCTGCATCGAGTTGATCGATGCCTTCAATCGCGCCGGCTGGGACAAAAGCATCGGCGTCATTGTGCTAGCCGGCGCGGGCGATCGCGCCTTTTGCACTGGCGGCGACCAATCCACGCACGACGGCCAATACGACAACCGTGGCATGATCGGCCTCCCGGTCGAGGATTTGCAAGGCATCATCCGCGATGTCCCGAAGCCGGTCATCGCCCGCGTGCAAGGCTACGCGATCGGCGGCGGCAACGTTCTGGCCACGATCTGCGACCTCACCATCGCCTCCGAGAAAGCCATCTTCGGCCAGGTCGGGCCGAAGATGGGCTCGGTGGATCCGGGCTTCGGCACCGCCTATCTCGCGCGCGTGGTGGGCGAGAAGAAGGCACGGGAGATCTGGTATCTGTGCCGTCGCTATACGGCGCAAGAAGCGCTCGCCATGGGCCTCGTCAACGCGGTCGTGCCGCATGACGAACTTGACGCTGAGGTCGCCCGCTGGTGCGCCGAGATCTGCGAGCGCAGCCCGACCGCCATTTCCATCGCGAAACGCTCTTTCAATGCCGATAGCGACAACATCCGCGGCATCTCGGCCCTCGGCATGCAGGCCTTGAGCCTTTACTACGACACTGACGAGTCTCGGGAAGGCGTGAGCGCCCTGACAGAGAAACGCAAGCCGCGCTTCCGCGAGGTCATGAAAAAGGACTGATCGCCAGCTTTGCTTAAAGCATAATCCCGAACGCGGACCCATTTCTCGCGCCAGATCGAGCCTCAAGTCACTGGAATATTGCGCGAGCATGATTTTGGGTTGCTTTGACCCAAAATCGTGCCCGCGCTAGATGTCCAGAACCATGCCGTCATAGGCCGGTTCAACCCCCGGCGGCAACTCGCGGCAGAGCCGCCGATAGTCGAGGTCGATGTGCATGTTGGTGAGGATCGCTCGCTCCGGCTTGACGCGGGCGATCCAACCCAGCGTCTGCTCTAGATGCGAGTGGGTCGGATGCGGCCGGTACCGCATGGCGTCGACGATCCACAGCTTGACCCCCTTCAGGATCGCGAACGCCTCTTCAGGAAGCTTCACCACGTCGTTCGAATAGGCCGCGTCGCCAAAACGGAAGCCGAGCGAGCGTGCGCCGAACCCGTGGTCCTGCTCGAAGGGCCGGAAATCGATATCGCCCACCATGAGCGGCCCGGAAATCGGCGCCAGGTCGACGATCGGCGGATAGCCGGTTCCGGCGCTGGCGGCGAAGCAATAGCCGAAGCGCTGTGTCAGAATCGGCAAGGTAAACGGCGAGGCATAGCCGGGCAGCGCCTTGCCGGTGCGGATATAGAGACCGCGCAGATCGTCGATGCCATGCACCTGATCGGCGTGCTCGTGAGTCCAGATGACGGCGTCGAGCTTGGTCACTTGGGCATCGAGAAGCTGCTCCCGCAAATCCGGAGCGGTGTCGACCAGGACGCTGGTCTTGTCGGACTCGACAAGGATCGAACAGCGCCGGCGGCGGTTTCTCGCTTCCGTCGGATCGCAGGCGCCCCAATCGCCGCCGACCCGTGGCACACCGCCAGAGGTGCCGCAACCGAGAATCGTGACCCGCATCAAACCATTCCCTCAGATGGCGCCGCCTTGGAAAACAGGCGGAAGAAGTTCCTTGTCGTCGCCGCCGCCAAAGCGGCGCGCGAAAGGCCTTTAATCTCCGCGAGGAGCGACGCGGTATGGGCGAGGAAAGCCGGCTCGTTGCGCTTGCCACGCATCGGCACAGGCGCCAGATAAGGTGCGTCGGTCTCGACCAGCAGCCGATCCAACGGCAGATCGCGCGCGATATCGCGAAGCTCATCTGCCTTCCTGAAGGTCAAGATGCCACTCAGCGAGATGAAGAAGCCCAAGGCCATGGCTTCCTCCGCCAAAGTGCGGCTCGTGCTGAAGCAGTGGATCACCCCGGTGACGCCCTGGCCGTGCGCCTTGAGCGCCGCGATGGTTTCCGGATCCGCGCCGCGGGTATGGACGATCAGCGGCAGCCCGCTTTCCTTCGCCGCCTCGATATGGAGACGGAAGCTTTCGCCTTGCCTATCGCGCGGGCTGCGATCGTAGTGGTAGTCGAGCCCGGTTTCGCCGATCCCGACCGCTTTAGGGTGGCCCAAATGGCGGAGCAGCGTTTCCACCGTAACCGCTTCCGCCGCGGCTTCATGCGGATGGGTTCCCACCGAGCACCAGACATTGGGGAACGCTTCCGCCACCGCCCGCACGCGGTCGAACTGATCGAGGCGGGTCGAAATCGTCAGCATTGTGCCGATCCCCGCATCCCTGGCGCGCGTCATGACGGCCTCGACCTCACCCTGGAAGTCGGGAAAATCGAGGTGACAATGACTATCGACCAGCATGGTCACGCACCGGCCCCCTCCGTCTCGCGCAGTCGGGGAAACAGCGGCTCTGGCTTCGGTAAGGCCTGTCCGGGCGCCAACTCCACGCTCGGGTCGGGCCCAAGGTGGGCGAAATTCCGCCGCTCCGGCGGTATCGCGAGTTGATCGAGAAGGCGTGCGGCCGCCGCCGGCATCACCGGCGAGACCAAAATTGCCAAGCGCCGGATCACCTCTGCCAGGACATAGAGAACGGTCTCCATGCGGGCGCGGTCGGTCTTCTTCAGCGTCCAAGGCGCCTGCTCGTCGATATAGCGGTTGGCGGCGCCGACGACCTCCCAGATGTGCGTGAGCGCGAGGTGGAATTGCTGGCGATCGACCTCGCCACGGAGGCTATCCAGCAGGCCGACCGCGCGCGCGATCAGCGCCGCGTCGTCGCTGCCGAGAGGACCCGGCGTCGGCACCTGACCGGCGCAATTCTGCTGGATCAGCGACAGGGTACGTTGCGCTAGGTTGCCGAAATCGTTGGCGAGATCCGCATTGACCCGCTGCAGCATGGCGCGATGGGAAAAATCGCCATCGTTGCCGAAGGGAACCTCGCGAAGAAGGAAATAGCGCGTCTGGTCGAGCCCGTATCGCTGAACCAGAAGGAACGGGTCGATAATATTGCCGAGCGACTTCGATATCTTCTGGCCTTCGTTGGTCCACCAGCCATGCGCAAAGACGCGCTTCGGCGGCGCGATGCCGGCGGCCATGAGAAAGGCCGGCCAATAGACCGCGTGAAAGCGCAGGATGTCCTTCCCCACCATATGCAGATCGGCAGGCCAGAAGGTTCGGAACAGCGCCGCGTCGGCGTCGGGATAGCCGAGCGCGGTGATGTAATTGGTGAGCGCGTCGAGCCAGACATACATAATATGATCGGGATCGTTCGGCACCGGCACGCCCCAGCGGAAGCTGGTGCGCGAAACCGAGAGATCCTTGAGCCCGCCCTTGACGAAGCTCACCACTTCGTTGCGGCGGCTTTCCGGCAGAATGAAATCCGGGTTGGCCTCGTAGAAGGCAAGAAGCCGCCCCGCCCAGTTCGAGAGGCGAAAGAAATAGCTCGGCTCCTCGACCCACTCCACCGGCGCGCCAGATGGCGCCAGCCGGCGCCCGTCCGCGGTTTCGGTCAGTTCATCTTCGCCGTAGAAAGCCTCGTCGCGGACCGCGTACCAGCCGCTATAGGACCCGAGATAGATCTCGTCGTTATCGACGAGCTTCTGCCAGAGGGCCTGACAGGAGCGGATATGGCGCGCCTCGGTGGTGCGGATGAAATCGTCGTAGGAGAAATTCATCGCCTCGGCGAGGTGGCGGAAATTGCCTGACATCTCGTCCGTGAAAGCTTGCGGGTCCTTGCCCGCGGCCTCGGCCGATTTCTCCACCTTCTGGCCATGCTCGTCGGTTCCGGTGAGGAACTGGACATCGACCCCATCGAGACGCTTGAAGCGGGCCAGCACGTCGCAAGCGAGCGTGGTATAGGCATGCCCGATGTGCGGCCGGTCGTTTACATAATAGATCGGCGTGGTAACGTAATAGGTCTGGCGCGACGCCATCAAAATCTCCGCCGGTACGGGGAAAGCGGGTGGGATTTCCGCCCCGGCCCCTTTTCCCATACTGCGCGCAGCCGATCAAGACGAGAGGCAGCGGTTCTCAATGCGATTGAGTCGCGTTCCAGGGCGCGGTCGAAGGCAAGGCAGGGCGGCAGGCGGGCTCGAGCATAGCCTTGCGAGCGAGTCCGATTTGCCACATGGCGTGGACAAACTGCCGG
>OFHJ01000666.1_pt1 | contig 12250 bp, 11 predicted proteins | sample 1522001 | NCBI WGS metagenome assembly OFHJ01 (sample SAMEA2464838, study PRJEB22497) | soil metagenome | biome: Grassland; feature: Farmland; material: Clay | place: Australia | collected 2013-02-01 | depth 1.2 m | reverse complement strand
GCCGGGAACCGCGCCGTTAACCAACCATCAAGCAAATAGTTATCTGAGGTTGTTTGACCCGCCGTATCGCGAAGCCCTACGTGTAGCTTTGCGGAGAGACAAAACGCGCTTTCCCGTGTCACCGGCCGGAAAACCTGCCACGCGCCGCCTGATCGGACGGATTTCATGCCGAGCAGAGCGATGCGGCATCGTGCCCGCCTGTCTCCTCCTGCCGGAAGCCTGACCGCATCGTCGCGGCATGCGCCCGGACCGGATCGAGAACGGCGCCGCCCGAGGATCCGGCCACGCCAGGCACACGGCAACAGGCCGACAAGAAGCGAAATCGCCGACGGCAGGCACAGGCCGCCGCCGGTCCCGTGTCGGGAACGCGTCATGACAAAGTCCATTACAGCCGCGGCGGCCACCGCGGTGACACTCGGCCTGGCTCTCGCCGCCGCGCCGACGGCAAGGGCGGACATGCTGGCCATCGGGTACAGCGTCGGCACCAGCCCGACGATCACCCAGATCGGCGCATCCTTGAACGGGTATCTGAATATCGGCCCCACGACCTATGCACCGTTCAAGGTGGCGGTCACCGCGACCGGCGTCCCGAACCTGCCATCCCCCGATCTCAACACCCAGGTCGAGAGCATCGCGAGCACCGGTCCTGGAACGCTCTCGATCTACATCACCCAGGATTACGTCACGACGCCGCTCGGCCCGTTCGACCTGCGAAGCGGCTTCACCACCAACCTGTTCGGCACGAACGTGCAATCGGTGACGCTGTCCACCTATATCGATCCCACCAACGGCCTGTTCACCCATGACGCGGCGCATCTTGCCAGCACCACGACATTCCCCGCCCCGTCCACCAATGCTGTCCACAAAATCGCGGTCACGCCGAATCTCATCGAGCCCTACTCCCTCACCGAGGTCTATACGATCGTCGCCTCGGCATCTGCCGGCGACACGAGTTCGACGATCGATGCAAGAGATGTCCCTGAACCGGGCAGCCTTGCCCTGCTCGCGACCGCTTTGCTCGGCATGGCGATGATCGGCAGGAGCCGCCCTGCAGACAGGCGCTGATGGCAAATACAACCTCTGATTGACGTTTCAAACAGAGACTATCTATAATAGAAAATAGCAGTTCATTTCCGTCTCATTTCCAATGGCATAAGGTCATTTTGTATACGCTACTACCCATTATTTGATTCCGTCCACCGCCCAAATCGCATAATTACGACGAAAAGCGTCAATAACTTTTACACTGCGTCCGCCAGCGACCGGTTATCCCATTGATGAATCTGGCTTTGTCCGTTTGGCACAGTTTTTGCTGTACATTGTCAGTACAAACACACTGGAAAGATGCGAGCCCGGCAGGACTCTCGTCCGGCGTCAAGGAGATGGCTACCATGGGTTCCAAATCGATCGGCAAGACTTTCCGCAAACCACTCCGCGCCGCTCTGTTCGCCGGTGTCACGGTAGTCGCGCTCGGTGCGGCCAGCGGAACCGCGATGGCGTCACAGATATTCGTTCAGACATCGGGGACGAGCGCGGCCGGTGGCGATCCCAATCTCCTTACGAGTCCTGGCAGCTTTGTAATCGGCCCTGCCGGTAACAAGAACGACAAGAATCCCTTGCTCGTGATCGTTGGTGTATATAACGGAAGCGGCTCGACAACAGCGCCAATTCTCAGTTTCACTGGCGGCGTCTCCACGGCAACGACGGGGACCTACGGCCTCACGGCCACTTCGGCACAGTTCACGAACACTTCCGGAGGTACGGCATTCGGCCTTCTTGGCCTAAAAGCCGGAGGTTCGGAAAATTTTGGTAACTGGTCCAGCGCCGACACAGCTACGCTGGGGCTCGCGGCGCCATCTTCCTTTGAACTGTTTGCTTACGCGCTGGACGTGTCGCTGCGGGCAGCCAATTCTCCTATAACCGTCGGCGTGAATGGCGCACCGAACGGATCCTACGTTCTGGCTTATTCCTGCCAGACCGCGACGGCTTCGGGAAGCCAATGCCCGCACGGGAAGATCAGTCAAACGGTATTTACGAACACGGGGCTGATCGACGGGACAAACGTACCCGAACCCGGCAGCCTCGCCCTGCTCGGCACCGGGCTGATCGGCCTCGGCTTCGCACTCCGGCGCCGTCGCCGCACCTGATCGGCAAAAACCTCGGATCCATGGCAACGGCGCTCCGCAGGGGGCGCCGTTTTCAGTTTCGGAGCACGCGACAAATCATCATTCCCGAAATTACAACCGAAGGTCCTTGGATTTTATCCATTAACTCGTTGTAAGCCTTCTCCACGCGAGACAACGCGTCACATGATGCACCCTCGCCGCCGGTCCACGAAAATCGGGGCACCCTCCTTCCATCTCCGCGCCCGGCGAGACACGCCATGGCGCGTCAGTACGGAGTGTTGCTCATGCGACCTTCCTTCACGCCCGGCCGCCTCCTCGGCGCCCTCGCGCTGACCTGCGCCCTCGGCGCCACCGCCCAGGCCAGCACCCTCACCTTCGATTTCGGAACCCCCACCAGCAGTTGCGCCGGAAACTGCAATCTCGGCCGCCCCATGGTCACCTTCGACCAGACAGGCAATATCGTCTCGACCCCCGGCGCCGGCACCATCACCGCCTATGCGGGCCAAACCGGCCAGAGCGATCTCTTCCCCAGCGTCTCGCAACGGACCAGCCCTCGCAGCAGCGCGGAGACCGGCCTCGGCGTCTTCTCCGGCCATGATTCCACCAGCAACGGCAGTTCTCTGGAGATCGCCACCAACGAGTATCTCACCCTCGACCTGACCCATGTGCTGAACGCCGGCTACCGCCTCGCCAGCATCACCATCGGCTCGATCCAGAACGGCGAGGGTGCCGCCATCTACGGCCTCTCCGCGTTCACTGGACAAGGCATTCCCCCGATCGCCCCGCTGACCACGCTGAAGAACCTCCCCGCTTCGCAGACCTACGACTTCAACGCGGCCAACGATCTCACGCCCTATCTGCTGATCAACGGCGTCAATGAAGGCAGCAGCGGCGCCAATGTCCTCGTCCAGTCGGTCGCTTTCGAAAAAGTGCCCGAACCCGGCAGCCTCGCCTTGCTCGGCACCGGCCTGCTCGGCCTGATGCTCATCGGTCGCCGCCGTCGAAGCAGCGTCCTCGCGGCGTGAGCGAAATCAACACGGCGCCCGGCGCGGCCCGCTAAACTCGGTGTCGGCCAACGCGCCCTCCGGCGCGTGCCAGAACAGAGGAAAACAGCCCGTGCCGAACGCGCCATCGTCACCGAAAATCGGTACCCTCCCGCGACGCGCAGCGCTGCGCCTCGCGGGAGCCGCCGTCGCCGCAGGCCTTGCCGGCTGCACCACCTATCCCGGCTATTCCTATCCGTATTCCTATTACGGCTACGGGCCGGACATGGTCTGGCTGCCCTCGGCCAATGTCTATGTCGGCCTCGGCTATTCCTACCCGTTCTTCTATTGGAACAATGCCTATTACTACCGGCGCTACGGCTACTGGTACAGAGGCGCGCATTGGCGCGGCCCCTGGCGGCGCGTGCCGGGGCCACCCTACGGCTACCACTCGGGAAACTGGAACCGCTATCAATCCCGCGCCCGCTACCACGCGCACCACAACCCCAACTGGCGCCAATTCCGGGCAAAATGAGCCCGCACGCCCGGCCATCGGCCGGGCGCAACGCCAAAAAGTTCTTTGCTTCTTTCTTTCAAGAAAGAAGAGAAGGATTCGTTCTCTTTTGAAAAAGAGAACCAGAAAACTTCTGACAGTCGGCGCTGCGCGCCTCTAGACGCCCAGATACGTCTTCATGACTTCGGGGGACTTGCGCAGGGTCTCGGTGGTGCCTTCCCAGACCAGATGGCCGTTGTTCAGCACATAGGCCCGGTGGGCGACCGACAAGGCCGCCGCGACATTCTGCTCGACGATCACGATGGTCCGGCCCGATTTCGCGAGTTCCGTCGTGATCCGCAGGAGATCCTGCACGATAATCGGCGCCAGCCCCTCGAACGGCTCGTCGAGCAGGATGATCCGCGCATCGCGAATCAGCGCCCGCGCGATCGCCAGCATCTGCTGCTCGCCGCCGGATAGCTGCTTGCCGTTGTTCTTCCGCCGCTCCTCGAGCCGCGGGAACATCGCATAGATCTCCTTCAGCGGCAGCTTCTTCTCCGCCGAAAGCCCGGCCAGGATCAGATTCTCCTCGACCGTCAGCGTGCCGAAGATGCGCCGCTCCTCCGGCACCAACTGCATGCCGAGCTTCGCGATCTCATGCGGCGGATGCCCGGAGATCGCCTTGCCGCCGAGCCGTATCTCGCCCGATTGCGGCGCGACGACGCCCATCAGCGTCTTCAGCGTCGTCGTCTTGCCCGCACCGTTGCGGCCGAGCAGCGCGACCACCTCGTTCTCCGCCACCTCCAGCGAGACGTCGAAGAGGATGTGACTGTCGCCGTAGAAGCTGTTGATCTTGGCGGCTTCAAGCAAGCTCATGAATCGCCATCCCGCCCAGATAAGCCGCCTGCACTTCCCTGCTGTTCTGAATGTCCTCGACCGTGCCCTCGGTCAGCAGCCGCCCGTTGGCGAGCACCGTGATCCGGTCGGCAAGCTCGAAAATCGCGTCCATGTCGTGCTCGACGATGACCAGCGTCCTGCCCTCGCGCATCGTGCGGATCAGCGCCTTGGTCTCGCTCCGCTCCTCCGGGCTCATCCCGGCCAGCGGCTCGTCGAGCAGCAGCACGCTCGGCCCCGAGGCCAGCGCCAGGCCGATCTCCAGCCGCCGCTTCTCGCCATAGGCCAGCACCGCGACCGGCAGATCCGCCCGGTGATCGAGCCCGATCCCCGCCATCAGCGATTCGATCTGCGCCTCGACCACGTCGATGCTCGCCGCATTGCGGATCATGTCGAGCCGGAACTTCCCGCGCCGCCGCGCCAGCACCGCCACGCGGAGATTCTGACGCACGGTCAGATCGGGAAAGAGCTGGTTGATCTGGTAGCTCTTGGCGATGCCCATCTGGCACGCCGCCGTCGCCCCGATGCCGGTGATCCCGCGCCCATGGAACAGAACCTGGCCCTCGGTCGGCGTCACCTCGCAGGCGAGCATCTTGAACAACGTGCTCTTGCCCGCGCCGTTCGGCCCGATCACCGCATGGAGCGCACCCACCGGAATCGACAGCGACACATTATCGACCGCGGTCAGCCCGCCATACCGCTTGACGATCCCCTTCGCCTCGAGCGCGATCTCGCTCGGCGGCGGCTTCGGCGCGGCCAGCGGCAACTCGATCGCGGTAACCCGCGGCACATGCTGCACCTCGCCGTCGCGTGCGCCTTCGGCCAGGGTGATCCCACCGAACACGCCGCGCCGGCGCAGCGCCACGAAACCCTGCCGGATCGCCCCGAACACGCCCTGGCGCAGGAAGGTCACCAGCAGCACGAACACCGCACCCAGGATCAGCAGCCAGAAATTGGCCAAACTCGGCACCGATTGCAGCACGGTCCGCAGCGTCAGCCAGATCGCCGCGCCGAAGGCCGGCCCGACCAGCGTGCCGACACCACCGATCACCGTCTGCACCACGATCTCGCCCGAGGTCGACAGAGCGAACGTATCCGGCGGCATGTAGCTCTGGAAAATGCCCAGCAACCCGCCGGCGAGCCCGGCATAGGCAGCGGCGATCATGAACACCGCGAGCTTGTAGCGCGCCACGTCATGGCCCACGGCCTCGGTCCGCGCCGTATTCTCGCGGATCGCCAGCATCACCATGCCCACCGGCGAATGCACGATCCGCCGCGCCAGCACGAAGCCCAGGAAGAAGATCCCGGCGATCAGCCAGTACATCGACGGACCGGAGGTGATCTTGATCGCATGCGCGCCGAAGCCGATCTGCGGCCCGGGCACGCCGGGAATCCCGTTCTCGCCGCCGGTCCAATGGGCGAGCGGCGAATTCTCCAGGAAGAAGGCGAGTTCCGCGAAAGCGATGGTGATCATCGCGAAATAGATGCCGATCCGCCGCAGCGCGAAGAAACCGACCAGCAAGCCCACCAGCGAGGCGAAGACCGTGCCGATGACGAGGCCGAGCCAGGCGCTCGAAATCGTCCCCGAGGTCAGCAGATAGGCGGTGACGAACCCGCCCGTGCCGAAAAATGCCGACTGGCCGAAGGAAAGCAGCCCGGTGAAGCCGAACAGCAGGTCGAAGCCCATGCCGATCACGCCCCAGATCAGGATGCGCGTGATCAGGTCGTAGCCGCCGCCCACCGCGGGTGCCACCACCGGCAGCAGGAACAGCACCACGATCAGCAGGATCTCCGGCCCGATCGCCCGCCGGAACGTGGTGCCGGTATCGCGTGCGCCGCTCATCGCCGCCCCTCGACGCCGAACAGGCCCTGCGGCCGCAGCACCAGGATCACCGCCATGGCGACGAACAGCATCACCTGCGAATAGGTCGTGTTGAAGGCGCTGGTGATGCTGATGATCTCGCCGGCGATCAGCCCGCCGATCACCGCCCCCGGGAACGAGCCCAGCCCGCCGATGACCACGACGACGAAGGATTCGACCAGCACCTGCGCGCCCATATCGGGATTGACCGAGACGATCGGCGCATAGATCACGCCCGCGAAGCCCGCCGCCGCCGCGCCGATCGCGAAGACGACCAGGAAGGTGCGGTTGGCGTTGATCCCCAGCATGTCGACCATGCCGTTATCCTCGATGCCCGCCCGCACGATCAGGCCGATCGAGGTGCGATAGAGCACGATATAGAGGCCGATCAGCACGGCGATGATGATCGCCGCCGCCTCCAGCCGATAGAGCGGATAGATCAGCGGCCCGATATGCGCGACGCCGGCGCTCCAGGCCGGGGCCGGCACGTTCTGGCTGGCGCCGCCGAAGCCGATCCGCACCGCCTCGACCAGCACGATGCCGAGCCCGTAGGTCACCAGGATCTGGTCCTCGTGATTGCGGACATAGAAATGCCGCAGCAGGCCGCGCTCGAGAATGATTCCGAGCACGGCCAGCACGATGAAGCCAGCGACCATCGCCAGGATGAACGAGCCGGTGTTCTGCATCACCAGGAACGCCGTGTAGGCGCCCAGCATGAAGAACACGCCATGGGCGAAGTTCAGCACGCCCAGCGTCCCCAGGATGATGGTGAGGCCGGAACTGACCAGCGCGAGCAGGGTGCCGAGAATGAGGCCGTTGAACCCCTGCGACATCAACAGGGTCAGCGGCGGCATACGCGGCCTCCGTCGGACGGGCGGAGGCCGCGCAGTAGCGAAGCGGTCACGGAATGGCGTCGCTTACTTGTAGGGGCCGAGTTTGCAGCCGAACATGCCGGGCGGCGGCATCACCTTGTCGCCGGGCACCAGGTCGACCAGATCGTAATCGTAGCCTTTCTTGGTGATGTCGGCCTTCTTCTTGCCGCGCACCACGGGCACTGGCCGCACCATCTGGTGATTATGCGCGGCATAATGCACCGGTCCCAACGTCGACTGGACGCTCTTGCCGGCTTCCAGCGCCTTGATCACCTTCACCGGGTTGAAGCTGCCCGCCTGCTCGACCGCCAGCGCCCAGACATAGGTCTGCAGATAGGCGATATGGGCGGTCCATTCCGGCACCGAGCCGAACTTCTTCTCGAACGTGTCGGAGAAGGTCTTCGACAGTGGGAACTTGTCGTTCAGCACCGGGTTCCAGTCCAGCGTGCCGTAGACGCCTTCCATGATGTCGGCGCCCGACTGCTCGTACTGGAAGGTGGAGATGTTCGGCACGACCAGCTTCATCTTCGGCAGCACGCCGAACTGCTTGGCCTGCTTGTTGGAGGCGATCGAATCGTTGCCGAAGGTGATGTTGACGAAGACGTCGGCGCCGCTATTGGCGATATTGATCAGCGCCGAGCTGAAATCGGTCGTGCCCAGCGGCACCAGCTGCTTGCTGACCGTCTTCCAGCCGAGCTTGCGGGTCACTTCGTCCATCGAGGCGAACAGCGACGTGCCATAGGTGTAGTCGGGCACCAGATAGGCCGCCTTCGCGTTCTTGCCGAGCGCCTTGACCAGCGCCGGTGCCAGCGCCTTCGCCGCCATGTAGCCAGAGGCCTGCGAGCGGAACCCGTAGCGCTGGCAATCCTTGCCGGTCGTCGCATTCGAGCCCGAGGCGCCGACCATGTTCAGCACCTTCTCGCGCTGGGCGAGCTTCTCGAGGGCGATCGCGGTGGCCGAAGAGACCGAGCCCGTGATCATGATCGCCTTGTCGTGGTTGATGAAGCGCGTCTGCGCCTGCACCGCCGGGTTCGGCTTCGTCTCGGAATCGGCATGGCCGTATTTCAGCATCTTGCCGAGAACGCCCTTGCCCTTCAGGCCCCATTGCTGCGCCGCCGCATCGCCGGCGTTGATCTGCTCGATCGCCAGCTGATAGCCGCGCAGCTCGTCCTTGCCGTCCTGCGAATACGGGCCGGTCATCGGCACGGTGATGCCGATGAAGACGGAATCCTTGCCGACACCGGCCGGGAAGGTGCCGATCGTCTCGGCAGCGAACGCGTTTTCGACAAAAGCGCCAGGCAAAGCGAGGCCGCCGGCGACGCCGAGACCAAGCTGCATCAGGCCGCGGCGATCGAGCCGCAATCCGGTTTTCTCGGACATATCTCTCTCCCCTGCTCGTTTCCGATTTGACGAGACTCGTCTCATCGAAAGTTACACGTCCTCAATTTTCCGCATGTCAGGGTATTTTATCCCGACATCGCTCACAACCGCCCGTTTTGAACGGCCTTGGCCACGCTTGCAGGCCCGCACGATGCAACCCGCAAGCGACCGGCCCTGCCGCCCGCATAGCCGGTTTGCGACCGAGGCGGAAGTAGCGTTCCCGCCGCGAGATCACAACCCCGCGAGCATGCCTCTTTTTGGTGACAGCGTGCCGATCTTCAAGACACGGGCGCTGCCCGGGAGCGCCGACGCGGGTCACGCGCCCCTCACCCTTTCGCGCCTCGGACCAGCCACCAAAGGCCAGCCAGCACGGACGCCGCCAGGCCCAGCACGCCCAACCCCACAATCCCATAGGCCCCGCGCGTCATTTTCGCGATCGCCGCCTTGATCGCCGCGCGGTCGTTGACATTGGGAAACGGCTCGTCAGGGACGGGCACGCCGAGAAACCGGCACAGCGGCGCCCAGCCCTGATCCACCGAAAACACCAGCAACCGCTCCGGCGGCACCGCCGCTTTCACGTCTTCGATATGCCGATGATACTGCGCGATCGCCGCGTCCCGATCGTTCATGGTTCCGCGATGCGAGCGCTGCCAGATCAGCCGTCGCGACATTTCTCCGAATTTGTGACCGAACCGCGTCGTCCATTCCAGCACGCGGAACTGCCACATCGTCTCGGTGAAATAGATCGTGTCAATGGTGCTGTCATACCACGCTTCCGGTCCTTTCGGATGCAATGTCAGCAGCACTTTCGCCTCGGGATAGGCGTTCATCAACGCGCGCCAGACGCAGCAGGCCGGGTTGTCGACGCTTGCAGTGTACCTGGCGAAGACGCGCTCCCAGTCATGCTGCGTCCCTTCCGGCGCGCGCGCGACGTCGAGCCAGAAATCCAGATGGTCGCGGTTCTCCGGCGCCTCCAGCACCTCGACCATGTGATAGCAGGGATAACCGAGCCGCTTCAGCGCCACATAGGTCGACATCGTGCCGGTGCGCCCATAGCCCGCGCCGATCACCTGAAGCGCCACGACCAGGCCTATACCCGGGCGATCACGGCGCTGGCCGGGCCGGCGAGCGCGATCCGCTCGGTCGCGCGGAAGCCGGCGGCACGGCACCAGCCATCGAACTGCGCGAAGGTGTAGTCATACCCCTCCGGCGTCTCGATCAGCATGTTCAGCGACATCAGCAGACCATGGGCATTCACCCGCCGCGCGTCGTCAATGACGTTCTCGATGGCGATGAAAGCGCCGCCATCCGGCAGCGCCGCGCGCGCCTTGGCGATCAGCATCTCCTTCGTCGCGGTGCCCCAGTCATGGAGGATGTTGCCCATCATGACGACATCCGCCTGCGGCAGATCCTCGCTCAGGAAATCGCCCTCCTGCACCGCGACCCTGTCGGCCAGCCCGGCCGCCGCCACCCGCGCGCGGGCGATCGCGCACACCGCCGGCAGATCATAGGAGATGCAGGCCAGATGCGGATGCCGCTCGGCGACCGCCATCGACAATGCGCCACTGGCCCCGCCCGCGTCGCACACGGTCCGATACCGGCCGAAATCAAACCGTTCCGCCAGCAGGCGGAAATTCTCGCGCTGCACCCCGGCCATCGCGTCGAGGAACTCGGTCAGGCGCTGCGGATCAGCATAGAGCGCGCCGAACATGTCGCCGCCCTGCTCGCGCAACTCGTTCTGCGGCGCACCGGTCCGCAAGGCCTCGGTGAGCCGGCCCCAATGCTGATAGAGCCGGTGTCCCGCCATCACCAGGATGCCGCCGAGATAGCGCGGGCTCGACCGGCAGAGGAAGGTCGCGGTCTCCGCGGTATTGGCATAATGCGCGCCGTCGCCATCCCCCTCGCGGGCGAGCAGGCCGAGCGCGACCAGCGCGTCGAGGAAATCGGCGGTGCTCCGCGGATGCAGGCCGAGCTTCGCCCGCAGTGCCGCGCCGGTGAGGGGCGCCGCCTCCAGCGCATCGAACAGGCCGAGTTCCACCGCGCTGAGCAGAACCTTCGAGGCGAAGAACCCCATGCCGACCTGCATGATCCGGCCCGGATCGACCGTCGCCGCCTCCGGCATCGCCGCACCCTGGAGCATGATCCGGTCCTCTCGGTGTTATCTTCACACCTGATACCATATCCGAAACGACCGCAACCTGTCCGCTGCCGCACATTTCGATGAGGCGGCAGCCCGAAAGCCTCAGTGGGAGGCGGAAGATCCCGCCCGCGATCCGCTGATCAGCGTGTGGACCGACTCGCAATGCCGGACGAGATCGGGATGCGCCGCGACGGCATGGCGCAGCGGCGTGTCGATCTCGATGAAATGAATATTGGCAAAACTGCCATAGAACGCCGCGTCGATGCTGGTCGGCGCCGGGCCGAAGATGAAGCCCGCGGCCGGGACGAGATCGGCAAGCATGTCGATATCGTCCACCCCGCGCCCATACGCCGCCATCGCATCGAAACGGCCGATACCCTGGACGTGGCAGCGCAGGATCTGCCGCCGCCGCTCCGCCTCCAGAGCCGCCGGCCTCAGCTCCGGAACCTGGGCGAGAACCGCATCGCGGAAGCCTGGCCAGAACCGCTCGTCCTGCCAGCGCGCGTAGCACATGACCCAGTAGAGATCGTCGAGGGTCCGCCGGACCAGAAGATGCGTGCATCGCTGCGCCATCGTCAGCGCGTGATCGACGGTGAGGTCGTAATGCCGGATGACATGCTCGATGATCGTGTCGCTGTCGCCGACGGCCTCGCCGTCGATCACGATATAGGGCAATTGCCCACGCGGCGCCGAGCCCGCCTCCAGGGAGCATTCGCAGCGGAACGGAATCCCGCAGAGGCGGAGAAAGGCATAGACCTTGAGCCCGAACGGGTTGCTGTCCGCAACGCCCCAGAGGGCCGGATAGCAATACAGGGTCAGCATCGAGGCAGGCCCACCATTGCCGGTTCCTCGGGTGGTTTCCCCAGGCGACGATACGCCGGACCCGGAAGCTAACCATTTCCCCCCGCCTTCGCAATGAAACTCGACACGGCGCAAGATCGGTTGCGTCGGAGGCGATGCGGGCGGATACTCCCCACGGGAGGACAAAGATGGCGGATGCGGACACGCAGGCTTCGCGCGGTCAAGCGGAGCATTCCGGACCATCGCACGGCCCGCGCACGGCCGCGCTGATCGGCCCCTATGGCAGTGGAAAAACCACGCTGTTCGACGCACTCCTGGCGGCCGCGGGCACGCCGGTCCGACGCGGCGGCGACGGCAAGACCCACCGTGCCGTAGTCGCCGTACCGGTCGACCAGGTCACAGACGATTACCTCGTGGCTCCCGTCCTGGATGAGCTCGCGCAACTCGAGCCGGGAGTACGTCCGCCGCGTCGTGTTGAGCTGGTTGGTGCGCAACGTCAGCTCCACGGCCCGATCCAGGTCGTCGGTCGTCGCGGCGCGCACGGTGAGAACCATGTCGAGCCCGTGCAGGAAGTCCTGGCGAGACCCGATGTGCACCGCCTCATCCCCAGCCCGGCGCTGTTCCGCCTGATAGAGGTTTCGTCGACGGGCAGCGTCGCGCGTCGCTTCGCCGGACGGAATCAACGTGGTCAGCCCAGGGA
>OFHJ01000665.1_pt1 | contig 12253 bp, 11 predicted proteins | sample 1522001 | NCBI WGS metagenome assembly OFHJ01 (sample SAMEA2464838, study PRJEB22497) | soil metagenome | biome: Grassland; feature: Farmland; material: Clay | place: Australia | collected 2013-02-01 | depth 1.2 m | reverse complement strand
CTCGGCCTGGTGGACCTGATGAGCCGGGCGCTCTGGCCCAAGCGCTATGTTCGGATCGTCGGCGGCGAGGCCGATATCGACGGCGCGCTGCTCGGGGCTGCGTCAGCGACACGGCTCACGGAGACCGGCGCGTTGGACGAGACGGCGATGCGCGTTATGCTGGGTCTCGCGCCGGAAGGGGCAGAAGACGGAGTCGAGGACGCAAGCCCATGCATCGCCTGACCATCGCCATTCCGCTGCTGCTCCTGCCGCTGGCCGCGTGCAGTTTCGGCGCCCCGCCGCCCTCGCCGCAGCAGCAGGCCGTGCGTGATGCCTGCACGCAGCGGGCCGACGCGATCGACGCCGCGCGCAATTACGTGCCGCTGTCGCGCACCGATCAGTACGGGACGCCGCTGATCGGCTCGCCCGACCCGCAATATCTCGACCACATCATGGCGCGCCGCTACGAGCGGAACCGGCGGATCCAGGATTGCGCGCAGAACGGCAACGAATCCTATGTCGGCACGGGCAAGTCCCTGCCCGCGCCGAGGATCATCGGTCCCACCCAGTGATCGCGGGCGCGACGCAAGGGCGCGCCTGATGAAACCGCTCGGCTACTCGACGGTCGACCGGTTCGACCCGAGGGCGCTTTTCCACCCGAAAACGGTCCTTCTGTCGGGCGCCGAGACGACGCTCGGCCGGCGCCTGCGCGCCTCCCTGGCCGAAGCCGCTTTCGACGGCACGATCGTCACCGCGATCGAGGATCTGCCGCCCGATGGCGCGGCCGAGCGCGGCGCTGGCATCGATCTGGCGCTGATCGCCGATCCGGCCGAACGCGTGCCGGAAAGACTCGCCGCGCTCAGCGGCCGGCTGCGCGGCGCCGCAATCGTGGCCAGCGACGTCCCCGATCTCGCAGCGGTGGCGCATGCGGCGCGGGTGAGGGTGCTCGGCCCGCATTCCTTCGGAATCTCGGTACCGGGCATCGGGCTCAACGCTTTCCCCGCCCATCGCGTGCCGATGGCCGGGCGCGTCGCCTTCATCGGCCAGTCGGCGACGCTGGCCCGTGCCGTCATCGACTGGGCCGAGCCGAACGGCATCGGCTTTTCCTCGATCATCGGCATCGGCGGCAATGCCGATCTCGGCTTCGGCCGGGTGCTCGACCATCTCTCGCGCGATCCCGGCACCGGGCTGATCATGGTGGAAGTCACGCGGATTCGCGATCCGCGGCTGTTCCTCTCGGCGGCGAAGGCAGCCTCGCGGCTCAGGCCGATCGTGGCGCTGGCACCCGGCGCGCGGCTGCTCGATCCCGGCGCCACCGCGCTCGCCGCCTTCGAGGCGGCGCTGGCCCGCGCCGGCGTGCTGCTCACCCGCAGCTTCGGTGAGTTCCTGGCCGCGACCGAGACGCTGAACCGGGCCCGGCCGGCGCGCGGCGAGGGGCTCGCGATCATCGGCAATTCCCGCGGCGGCGGCTGGCTCGCGGCGGATGCGGCGCTCGCCGCGGGCATCGATCTGGCGCGGCTCTCCGCCGAGACGCGGCGTGTGCTGAGCCTCACTTTGGGCAATCTGCCGCCGGAAGCCGAGCCGCTGACCGTCGCCGACCGGCCGGGCACGAGGCTTGCGGATCTCGCGGCGCTGCTGGCCGCGGCGCCGGAAGTGGGCGGCGTGCTCGTCGTGATGACGCCAACCGGCCTGGACGATGCGACGGCCATCGCGGGGCTCGTCGCCTGTGCCCGCACCATTGCCGCACCCTTGCTGGTCGCGATCCCCGGCGAGGCGACCGGCGCCGAACAGCGCCGCGTCCTCGGCGAGGCGGGGCTTGCCGCGGTCCCGACGCCGGAAGCCGCGGGGAGCGGCTTCGCCGACCTGCTGAAACATCGGGAAATCCGGGCGGCGGCACGCGAATTGCCGCCGGCGACGGTGCTGGAAACCGAACCGGATCGCGTGACTGTCCGCCGCACGATCGAAGCCGCGCGCGAGCATGGGCGGCTGGCGCTGACCCAGCAGGAAGCCTTCGCCATTCTCGACGCCTATGGCATCGGCCAGTTGCCGCATCGCCGGGTCGACACGCCCGACGGGGTGGCCGAGGCCGCCGAAGAGATCGGCTTTCCGGTGGTGATCAAGCTCGACCATCCCTCTTTCGCCGAGGGACGACCGGAGGGCAGCGTCTCAGTCGACCTGCCGGACGCCGACTCGGCCCGGGCCGCCGCCGCGGTGATCCGCGCGCGCCTCACCGGCCGCGGCTTCTGGCCGCAGGGCGCCGGGTTTCTGGTGCAGCGCCAGGCAAGCCGGGCCAGGGAGTTCCGCATCCGCGTCGCCGAGCGCTTCGTCGTCGGCCCGACCATCGGCTTCGGCCCGGGCGGCGGCGATCTCACCGAGGTCGGCGATCTCGCCGTCGACCTGCCGCCGCTCAACCTGGCCCTGGCGAAGGCGCTGATCGACCGCTCGCCGGCCGGCGGCCATTTGCGGCTCGGTCGTGGCCTGCCGGAAGCACGACGGGAATCGCTCGAGACCGCGCTGGTCCGGGTCAGCCAGATGATCGTCGACTGGCCGGAGATCGAGGCGCTCGACATCGACCCGCTTTTCGCCACCGAATCCGAGGCGATCGCGGCGAGCGCGCGGATCCGGCTGCGGCCGGCGGAGCAGGCGCGGCGGCGGCTCGCTTTCGTGCCCTATCCGGCCGAATTGTCGCGCCACCTGACCCTGAAAGGGCGGGATTTCGAGATCCGGCCGATCCGGCCCGAGGATGCCGAGGCGCATCAGCGCCTGTTCGCCCGGCTCTCGCCCGAGGATGTGCGCAGGCGCTTCTTCTCCGCAGTCCGCGCGCTGACGCCCGAGCAGGTGATGCGGATGGCGGAGGTCGATTACGAGCGGGAGATGGCGCTGATCGCGGTGGAGATTGCGACCGGCGAGACCAATGGCGTCGCCCGGCTGGTACGTTCCGATACCGATGGGCGCGAAGCGGAATTCGCCGTTCTGGTCGAATCGGCGGCGAAGGGGCTGGGTCTCGGCTCGGCGCTGATGCGGGCGCTGATCGACTGGGGCCGCAGCCAGGGCGTGGCCGAGATCGTCGGCCAGGTTCTGGCCGAGAACACGCCGATGATTGCCTTCTCCCGCGCGCTCGGCTTCCGGATCGTCCGCTCCGCCGAGGAGCCCGACGTGGTCGAGGCGCGGCTGGCGCTGGACTGAGTTTCCGCCGCTCTTCCTTGCCTTCGCGGCGTTTGTGGCCTTGATCGGCGGCGATGAGCGAGGTTGCGGGGAATCGCAGGGCATGGACGGCGCTGCCGGGGATGATCCCGGCGCCGGTGCTGGCGCTCGTGCTGGTCACGGTTTTCTGGGGCGCCACGTTCTCGGTGATCCGTGGCGCGGTGGCGATCGCCGATCCGTTCGGCTTCACCGGGCTGCGCTTCGGCCTCGCGGCGATTGCCGTGGCGCTCGTCTCCCGGCCGCGGTTCTCGCGGCTGACGCGGGTCGAACTGGTCGGCGGCGTACTGATCGGCGCCGATCTGTTCCTCGGCTATGCGCTGCAGGCGGACGGGTTGCGGAGCGTGGCCAGCGCGCAGTCGGCGTTTCTCACCGCGCTCTATGTGCCGATGACGCCGCTGCTGGACTTCGCCCTGTTCCGGCGCGTGCCGTCGCGCCTGACTGTCTTCGCGGCGCTGCTGGCCTTTGGCGGCCTGGTGCTGATCTCGGGCGGCGCGGCGCTGTCGCTCCGCTTCACGTCCGGCGAATGGCTGACCCTCGTCGCGGCACTCGCGACCGCCTTCGAGGTGGTGCTGATCGGCCATTTCGCCGGCGGCGTCGATCCCAGGCGGATCGCCTTCGTGCAACTCGTGACCGTCGCCGTGATCTCCTGGACCGTGGCCGCGGCGCGGGGCCATCTCTCCGGCTATGGCGCGACGCCGGTGCTGGCCGGCGGAATCGCGCTCGGCCTCGGCACGTCGCTTGCGCAGATTGCGCAGAACTGGGGCCAGCGGCGCGTCCCGCCCAATCGCGCCGTCCTGATCTACACGCTGGAACCCGTCTGGGCCGCGATCTTCGGCGCCGCTTTGGGCGAAGCCTTCACCAGCGCCCAACTCGCCGGCGGCGCCCTGATCGTGGGCAGTATCGTGACGAGCCAGTGGCGCAAAAACGCATGAAAGTTCTTTGGTTCTTTCTTTCAAGAAAGAACATTTCTCCTTCTTTTCTGAAGAAAAGAAGCAAAAGACTTTTATGAGGGCGCTCCGCGCCGGGAGTCCGGGCGGCACTTGCCGTGGGGGCGTGCGCGTGCTTTAGGGCCGCTTTCCCTGCCGGGTGCGCGGCATCGCGCCCGGCTATGCCCGCGTCCATGGGGGACGGGCTTCGCGAGAAGCCGGGGCTGAACCAGCCACAGGGGGTACATCATGCCACTTTACGAATGCGTCCTGATCGGACGCAGCGAAGTCACGCAACAGCAGGTCGACGGCATCGTCGATGCCACGATCGCCCAGGTCGAGGGCGATGGCGGTGCGCTGAAGAAGCGCGAATACTGGGGCCTGCGCAACCTCGCCTACAAGATCAAGAAGAATCGCAAGGGGCATTACGTCATGCTCGGGCTCGACGCGCCGCCGCCGGCGATCGCCGAGATGGAGCGTCAGCTCAAGCTGAATGACGACATCCTGCGCTTCATGACGATCCGGGTGGACGCGATTGACGAAGCTCCGTCGGCGCCGATCGCCCGCCGTGGCGACGAGCGCGAGCGCGGCTTCCGCGGACCCAAGCCCTCGGGCCGGTTCGATAGCGGGCGCCGCCGCAGCCCCGAGCACCGCGAGGAATATCGCGCGCGCGACGACCGCCGCGCCGACCGCGACGAAGACGGGCAGGAGGCCCGCTGATCATGTCCGATACGATTGACAATCCCGCCGGCCGCCGGCCTGCCGTCGGCGCCCGCCGGCCCTTCTATCGCCGCCGCAAGTCCTGCCCGTTCTCCGGCCCGAACGCGCCGAAGATCGATTACAAGGACGTGCGCCTGCTCTCGCGCTTCCTCTCCGAGCGCGGCAAGATCGTGCCCAGCCGCATCACCGCGGTCTCGGCCAAGAAGCAGCGCGAACTCGCCCGGGCCATCAAGCGCGCGCGCTATCTGGCGCTGCTGCCCTACGTGCTGGACTGAGGAGGTTCCGATGGCCAATGTCGATCTGATCCTGCTCCAGCGCGTCGAGAAGCTCGGGCAGATGGGTGATGTCGTGAAGGTTCGCCCCGGCTATGCGCGCAACTTCCTGCTCCCGCAGGGCAAGGCGGTGCGCGCGACCAAGGACAACCGCGCACGTTTCGAGCGTGAGCGGGCACAGCTTGAGGCGCAGAATCTGCGCCGCCGCGAAGAGGCCGAGCGGATCGCCGAGCGTGTCCACGGCCTGTCCGTGATGCTGATCCGCCAGGCCAGCGAGGGCGGCTCGCTCTATGGCTCGGTCTCCGCACGCGACATCGCGCAGGCCTGCGCCGATGCGAGCCTCACCATCGAGCGCAGCCAGGTCATGCTCGATCATCCGATCAAGAGCCTGGGCCTCGCCACGGTGCGCGTCGCGCTGCATCCGGAAGTCGTCATTCCGGTGACGGTCAATGTCGCCCGCAGCCGGGAAGAGGCGGAGCGGCAGGCGCGCGGCGAGGAAATCGGTGGCGAGCCCGAGGCCGAAGAGAGCGATATCGAGGCGATCGAGGCGATCGAGGCGGAGATTGCCGGGACGGGTCCGGAGGCCTGATCTCCGGCGCAAGGCGGGGATGCGTCAGTCGTCCTCGCCTTTCCGCCTCCTGGTCCTTTTCGCGAGGCGTTCGGATGCCCAAATCCCCACCGCACTGGGTGGCAAGACGAGGGGACGATGCGCGCAATCCTCCATGGTATGCTCAAACGGCTGATTGCCGAGGGCGAACTCGACGTAATCTGGCCGGATGGCAAACGTAGCCATTATGCCGGCGCTCCTGGCGCCGAGGCTGCCATGTCCTTCCATGACTGGCCGACGGTCCGTCGGGTCGCGATGAATCCAGGCCTCGCCTTGGGCGAAGCCTTCATGGACGGGTATGTCGAGCCGATCGGCTGCAGCATCTACGACGTGCTGCGGGTGCTGCTGGCTAACACCGACCGGATCGATTCGGAACTGACCCTGCTGCGCTGGCGCAACCGTCTGAACAAGGCGCTGCGCCCCATCGTTCAGGCGAATGACGCGATCCGCTCGCGGAGCAACGTCGCGCATCACTACGATCTCAACGGTCGGCTCTATTCACTTTTTCTTGATCGCGACCGCCAATACTCCTGCGGCTATTTCCCGCGCGGCGACGAGACTATCGACGAGGCGCAGACCGCCAAGAAGCGGCATATCGCGTCCAAGCTCTGCCTCGACCGGCCGGACCTCACCGTTCTCGATATAGGCTGTGGCTGGGGCGGCATGGCGCTGACGCTCGCCCGCGATTACGGCGCCCGGGTGCTCGGCATCACCCTGTCCTCCGAACAGCTGGAAGAGGCGCGGCGGCGCGCGGTCGAGGCGGGGGTCGCCGATCGCGTGCGCTTCGAGCTTCTCGACTACCGTTCGGTGACAGAGGAATTCGACCGGATCGTCTCGGTCGGCATGTTCGAGCATGTCGGCGTGCCGAATTACCCCTCCTTCTTCCAGACGGTGCAGCGTTGCCTGAAGCCGGACGGCGTCGCGCTGATCCATGCGATCGGCCGGTTCGACGGCCCCGCGGCCACCAATCCGTGGCTTGCGAAATACATCTTCCCGGGCGGCTATTGCCCGTCGCTGTCGGAAGTGTTCCCGTCGGTCGAGAACGCCAATCTGCGCAGCCTCGATATCGAGATCCTGCGGCTGCACTACGCGAAGACACTCAATCACTGGCGCCGCCGCTTCGCCGCCAATCGCGACACGATCGCCTCGCTCTATGACGAGCGCTTCTGCCGCATGTTCGAGTTCTACCTCTCCGGCTCGCAACTCGCCTTCGAGGTGCAGGATCACATGATCTTCCAGATCCAACTGGGCCGGAAGCAGGACGCGGCGCCGCTGACCCGCGACTACATGGTCGATGTCGAGCGCGCGGCGGCGGACAAGGCGCGGGCGCGGCAGCCCGCCTGACCCTGAACCTGACCCTGGGCCGCAGCCGGCGCGGCGGTTGCGCCGGTCCGGAGGAATGTATTAGGTTTCCGGCATGAACTGCGCGACCCGCATTGCCGGGACTGGTCCTGTCGCCGCAAGCACGGCGGCAGATGATCGCGCGCATCTCTGCCATCAGGCTGGCGGACTGGCCCTCCTTCGACTTATCTGCCCCTGAGCGCTTGACTCGGCGGCTTCCGCCGCTGCGTTCAGGGGATCGGGTTTCAGGCGAAGAGCGTTACGGTCAGCACAGCGGAGCCACAGATACCATGGCGATCAATCATCCGAGTTTCGGCACGGTCGAGGACGATCGGGTCTTCATTTTCGACACCACGTTGCGCGACGGCGAGCAGTCGCCGGGCTTCTCGATGAATCTCGAGGAGAAGCTGCGCATGGCCGAGGCGCTCGCCGATATGGGCGTCGATGTCATCGAGGCCGGCTTCCCGATCGCGAGCCAGGGCGATTTCGAGAGCGTCCGGCAGATCGCCGAGACGGTGAAAGGGCCGGTCATCGCCGGCCTCGCCCGGTCCGGCCGCGAGGACATTCTGCGCGCCGCCGAGGCGGTGAAGCCGGCCGAGCGCCGCCGCATCCACACCTTCATCTCCACCTCGCCGCTGCACATGAAGTACAAGCTGCGGATGGAGCCGGAGGCGGTGCTGGAGGCGGTCAGAAGCTCCGTCGAACTCGCCCGCGACCATGTCGAGGACGTCGAATGGTCGGCCGAGGATGGCAGCCGTACCGAGCCCGATTTCCTCTGCCGCTGCGTCGAGGCGGCGATCAAGGCCGGCGCCACCACGATCAACATCCCCGACACGGTCGGCTACGCCGTGCCGGAGGATATCGAGCGCATCTTCACCATGCTGCGCGAGCGCGTGCCCGGCGCCGATGGCGTGATCTTCTCCACCCATTGCCATAACGATCTCGGCCTCGCCGTCGCCAATACGCTGGCGGCCTTGCGTGCCGGCGTCCGGCAGATCGAGTGCACGATCAACGGCATCGGCGAGCGTGCCGGCAATGCAGCACTCGAGGAGATCGTCATGGCGATCCGCACCCGCCATGACGTGAATCCCTACAACAACAAGGTCATCACCCAGAAGATCCTGAAAAGCTCCAAGCTTCTGGCCACGATCACCGGCTTCGACGTGCAGCCCAACAAGGCGATCGTCGGCCGCAACGCCTTCGCCCATGAGAGCGGCATCCATCAGGATGGCGTGCTGAAGAACGCCGCGACCTATGAGATCATGACGCCGGAGAGCGTCGGCTGGCAGAAGACCAGCCTCGTCCTCGGCAAGCATTCCGGCCGCGCCGCCTTCCGCGACAAGCTGCGCTCGCTCGGCTATGCCGATATCGGCGACAACCAGCTGAACGACGCGTTCCGCCGCTTCAAGGACCTCGCCGACCGCAAGAAGCTCGTCTATGACGACGACGTCGTGGCGCTGATCGACGACACGGTCGGCCGCGACCAGAGCCGGATCCGCTTCGTCTCGCTGGAAGTCTGGGCCGGTTCCAAGGCCAAGCCGCGCGCCGCGCTGGAACTGGAGATCGACGGCGCGACCTCGACCGCCGAGGCCGAGGGCGACGGGCCGGTCGATGCCACCTTCAACGCCATCCACAAGCTGTTCCCGCACGAGGCCGAACTGCGCCTGTTCTCGATCGGCGCAGTGACCGAGGGCACCGACGCGCAGGCGCGCTGCACGGTGCGGCTCGAGGAGAACGGCAAGTCGGTGGACGGGCAGGGGGGCGGTACCGACACGATCGTCGCCGCCGCCCGCGCCTATGTCCACGCGCTGAACAAGCTCCTGGTCAAGCGCGAGCGCCCCGCCCCGGCCGCGCTCACCGCCTGATATCGGGTATTTCGCCGAAACCATGACCGGCCGGGCCTTCGGGTCCGGCCGGTTTCGTTTGCGCGATCCGGATCAGGTCGCGACCTGTTCGAGCCGCTGCCCTGGCGCGATCTTGGGCAGGATCAGTGCCAGCCATTCGCCGAAGCCGATCACCACCGCGACGATCAGCCAGGTCACCATGGGCGAGGTGAAGCTGATCAGCACCGTCCAGAGCGCCGAGCCGATCAGCAATCCGCCGGTGAACATCGCCCCCAGCCAGCCGATCGCCGTGCCGCGCACCCGGGTCGGGAAGCATTCCGCCCAATAGGCATAGCCGGCGCCGGACCAGGTGCCGTTCGTCACCTGATAGATGCAGAAATAGACCAGGGCGACGATGAAATGCGGGTGCAGGAACATGAACAGCAGGTTCAGCGGCCCGACCAGCATCCCCGAACCGATCAGCACTTCCCGTCGCCCGTAGCGTTCGCCGAGAATGCCGCCGATCACATAGAAGAAGAAGCCGAGACCGCCGGCGATCAGCAGCAGATGGCCGGCCGATGTGCTGCTCCAGCCGTCGTAATGGGTCAGCCAGTAGGTGATGTAGACATTGGTCGCGACATAGGAAGTCGAGTAGAGCAGCCAGACGATGGTAAGCTGGATCAGTCGCCGTCGGACATAGCCGGGCGTCGCGAAAAGCTGTTTCAGCGTCACCTGGTTCACTTCCGAGGTGTCGACCTCGTAGCGTTCCATCAGCCGCTCGACGCGTTCGGTGTCGCCCTCGCGTTTTGCTCGCTTCACTTCCTGCAGATGATAGAAGCGGTAGGATTGCTTCACCCAGTAACGGCAGACGATAACGGCGATCAGCGGTGCGACGCCGAAGATGAAGACCGTCCGCCAGCCCATGTGCTGGAAGGCGAGGAACACGCCGGAGGCCAGGAACACGCCGACCGGCCAGCCGCCCTGGACGATCGAATAGAGCAGGCCGCGGCGATGCGAGGGCACCTGCTCGTTGACCAGCGTGATCGAGATCGCGAGTTCCGAATTCGAGAAACCCGAGGCCAGCGCCCGAACAACCGCAAGCTGCCAGTAGTTCTCGACGAAATAGGTGAGCCCCGTGAACAGCGCCGCCCCGGTCAGGCAGAACATCCAGATCCATTTCCGCCCGAACCTGTCCATGCCCCAGCCGGCCAGGAAGGTGACCAGGAACATCGCCGCATAGATGATGAAGCCGAGAAAGCCGACCAGGCTCGAGGAGAGCTTGAGCGATTTCGCGATGTCGGGAAGCGTCAGGACCAGAAGATTGAAGTCGTAGGAGGCCAGCGACCAGCCGGCGAGGGCCACGATCACGAGATAGGTCGTGTAATGCCGCTCGACGAAATCGGGGACGGTGCTTCGCGTCTGGACCTGGCTGGACATCGCATTTCCTCCCGCCTGCCGGTCCGGCCGCGCGCCGGCCTTGGGCGGCAACGGAACGGCCGGGCCGGGGTGATGCCTGCCCGGGAGGTAAGAACCGGGGATAGTCGATCACACCCGTGACGCTGCAACGATCGGCGCGGCGCACCGCCCGGGCCTGCACGTTTCCGTGACGCCGGTTCCGACGGCGCGGGCAGCGCAAGGCAGGTCAGGAGGGTGAGCGCGGCGCCTCGTCCGTTGCCGTGGCGGTCCGATCGGCCGGCAGGGGCCAGGTGGCGATCAGCTCCGCGAGCCGTTTCGGGGCGAGGATCGCCACCGAATCGCCCCAGGTCATCAGGTGCCAGGCCAGTTCCTGCAGGCCGCCGCAGCTGAAGCGGACGATCAGCGCGCCATCGTCGTCCCGTTCCTGGACCTGCGACGGGTGGAACTGCCACGCCGCCGCGTCGGCCGCGGCGTCGGGGGTAAAGCGGAGCACGATCGTCTCCGGCGGTTCCTGGAACACGCCGAAGGATTGTGCGGCATAGGCGCCGAGGTCGAAATCGCGCGGCGGGAAACTTTCCTCCAACGCGCGTGCTTCGCCGATTCGGTCGAGCCGCCACAGCCGCATCGCCTCCGTCCCGTCGAGATGGGCAACGAGATAGCCGCGCCGTCCATAGAGTACGCCGTAAGGGCACAGGGTTCGCTCCTGCATGGCGGCCTGCTCGGCGGAGCGATAGGAAATGGCGAGTTTCCGGCATGCCAGGATGCAATGCCGGATCGTCGCCAGCAGATCGGGGTCGAGCCGGCGTCGCGGTCCGGGCGTGGCCGCGCTGCCTTCGGCCTGCATCAGCGCCTCGATATCGGGTTCGCTGCGCCGCAGGAACTCCGGCCGCATCGCGGCCCGGAACATCGCCGCCGCATCCCGCAGGTCGAGCGCCCGCGCCGCATCACCCTGGCGGTCCAGATCGCGGGCCATGGCGTCGAGCGTCGCGATGATGGGCGGACGCGGTGCCATATGCGGTAGCGCCTCGCGCGGCAGACGCCAGCGACGGATGCGGTCGTCGCCTTCCACATTGGTCAGTTGCGGGAATGTCTCGCCGAGCGCGTTGCGCAGCCGTTCCGCGGTGCGCCGGTTCACCTCGAGAAATTCCGCCATCTCGTCAAGCGAAAGGCCGGTTCGCGAGCCGGCGAGAGCGATGGCGAGGCGAAGCAGTCTGACGGCGGGTTGGTAGCGCATGGCGGAAACTTATGACAACGTGATCGCGACGCAACATCGCGGCCGTTGCGGTTGGCACGGCATGCGGGCCAGCCGGCCGGCGCCGGCCCTTGTTCCGGCAGGCGGGGCAGCGCATCATGACCCTATGAGGGAACGCGTTACTGTCTGTGAGGTCGGCCCGCGCGACGGGCTGCAGATGGCGAAATCGGTGATGCCGGTCGAGGCACGCTGCCGCTGGATCGCGGCGCTCGCGGCATCGGGTCTGCCGGAGATCGAGGTCGGCAGTTTCGTGCCGCCGAAGCTCATTCCGCAGATGGCGGGCACCGACGAGGTGGTGAAATTCGCCCGCACCTTGCCGGATCTGATCGTCGTCGCGCTGGCGCCCAATCTGCGCGGCGCGGAGCGGGCGGTCGAGGCCGGCGCGCACCGGGTGAGCATTCCCGTCTCCGTCAGCGAAGGCCATTCCCGCAGCAATCTCAATCGCAGCCCGGAGGAGCAGGTCGCCGAGGTCGGGCGGATCGTGCAATGGATGCGCGAGAAGGGCGATCCGGCGGAGATCGAGGTCGCCTGCTCGACGGCGTTCGGCTGCTCGATCGACGGGGCGATTCCGGTCGAGCGCGTGGTCAGGATCGCCGTCGGCCTGGCCGAGGCCGGCGTCACCCAGATCGGCCTCGCCGATACGGTCGGCTATGCCAACCCCGCGCAGATCAAGGCGGTCGTGAAAGCGGTGCGCGCCGAGATCGGCTCGTCTC
>OFHJ01000664.1_pt1 | contig 12259 bp, 8 predicted proteins | sample 1522001 | NCBI WGS metagenome assembly OFHJ01 (sample SAMEA2464838, study PRJEB22497) | soil metagenome | biome: Grassland; feature: Farmland; material: Clay | place: Australia | collected 2013-02-01 | depth 1.2 m | reverse complement strand
CTCTGGTGTTCCGGTTGTCACGCCAGTGGCACTGCCGGGTAGCTATGTGCGGACGGGATAACCGCTGAAAGCATCTAAGCGGGAAGCCCCCCCCAAGATTAGATCTCCCTGGGAGCTCGACTCCCCTGAAGGGCCCACGAAGACTACGTGGTTGATAGGCTGGGTGTGTAAGGTCAGTAATGACTTCAGCTAACCAGTACTAATTGCCCGTGAGGCTTGACCATATAACCTCAAGCAGTCTGACTTTTCTCGCGACGGCCGAAGGCCGGTCGCGGGTCGGATTACGAGAGGATGATGCATGGAGCCGGTGGCGGCCGAAAGGCCACACCGTATGGACACATTCGAACGCGACAGGCGTCGAAACGAAACGAACCGAATTGGAGGCGCGTGCGGCCGGCGAAAGCCGGTCGCATGAACCTCGAACAGTTTGCCTGGCGGCAATGGCGAGTGGGAACCACCCGATCCCTTTCCGAACTCGGAAGTGAAAACGCTCTGCGCCGATGGTAGTGTGCTCTTCGGGCATGCGAGAGTAGGTCACTGCCAGGCTTGATCCGCAAAAACCCCCGGGGCTGTCCCCGGGGGTTTTTTGCCATGGGGCGCCGCGCCGCAGCGGCGGCGCATCCGGCCGTTGCCGGGACGTGAGAGAATTCCCCCATGAGCAGCTCCCTGCCCGCGCAAGTTCCGCCCGGATCCCGCTCCGGCGCCGGCCGCCAGTGCGCCGATGCGCTCCTCGAGGTATTCCTGCCGTGATCGAGCTCATCGTCAAGGCCGTGCTGGCGTATCTGTTGGGATCCGTCCTCGGGAGTCTGGTCGTCGGGCGGCTGCGGAGCGGGGTCGATATCCGCACTCTCGGCAGCGGCAACGCCGGCGGCACCAATGCGCTGCGCACCCAGGGCAAGGTGTTCGCCTTCTGGGTGATGCTGATCGACATCGGCAAGGGCTGGCTCGCCGCCGGGCCGCTGGCGGCGGCCTCGCTTCCGGGACTGAGCACGGTGCCCCTGTGGCAGGAATGGTCCGTGGCCGTGTGCGGCGTCGCAGTGATCCTGGGACACATCTACCCGCTGTGGTACGGCTTCAAGGGCGGCAAGGGCGTCGCCACGCTGATCGGCGCGGTGCTGGGCGCATCGCCCGCGCTGCTGCTGCCGATGCTCGCGGTGTGGCTCGCGGTCGCGGTGCTCAGCGGGTTTGTCGGGCTCGCGTCCATGCTGGGCGCGATGGCGCTCGCCGTTGCCGCCGCCGTGGGGCACGCCGGCCGGCCGATGCTGCTGTTCGCGCTCTTCAGCTCCGCGCTCATGGTGTTCACTCACCGCGCCAACATCGCACGCATGCGCGCCGGTACCGAGCCCCGAGCCCGGCGGCTGTGGCGGCTCGGAGCCCGGGCGAGGTCGCCTTAGGATGTCCGCCGATCGGGGGACGCGTGCTCCGCGCGAGGGCGGGAGCGAGCCGCTCGCGGCCCGGGTGTTTGCGCGCCTGGCCGACGGCCAGTTCCACTCCGGAGAGGCATTGGCTCAATCGCTCGGCGTCAGCCGCAGCGCCGTCTGGAAAGCGGTTCGTACGCTGCGCACGCTCGGCGCGACGCTGCATGCCGTGCCCAACCGGGGCTATTGTCTTCGTTCCGGCCTTCAGCCGGGCTCGGGAACGGTGAGCGAAGCGCTGGATGTCGGGCGCATCGCCTCGCTCCTGCCGGAGTCCGTACGCGAGAGCGTACGCAGGGTGGAGGCGGCCTGGATGGTGGACTCCACCAACAGCATGCTGCTGAGGAGACCCAATCCGCCGTTGGGGACGTCCGAGGTGTTTCTAGCCGAGTACCAGAGCGCCGGCCGCGGGCGGCGCGGCCGCGCCTGGCTCGCTCCGCCCGGCGGGGCGATCTGCCTGTCGCTCAGCTGGAGCTTTCGCGAGGTACCGCAAGAGCTCGGAGCGCTGGGGCTCGCCATCGGTGTCTGTGCACTGCGCGCCTTGCGCGCGGCCGGCGTCCACGGGGTCAGCCTGAAGTGGCCCAACGACCTGCTGGTGGAGGGGCGAAAGCTCGGCGGCATCCTGATCGAGCTGCGGGCCGAGTCCGGCGGTCCCGCCGCCGTGGTCATCGGAATCGGCCTCAATGTCGCGCTCGGCGAAGCCCTGCTCGCCGAGATCGAGCGCACGGGTATCCCGGCAACCGACCTCGCCTCGACACCGGCGCCGACGTCGCGCAATGCCGTGGCGGCGGCGCTCATCGCCGAGATCACGCAGGGTCTGAAGCGTTTCGAGACCGAGGCCATGCGGCCCTTCCTCGAGGAGTGGCGTGCCGCCGACGCCCTGCACGGCTCTCAGATCGAGGTGCAGACCGCCGCGGGAAAGGTGTGCGGCTGGGCCAAGGGCATCGATCTGCACGGCGCGCTGGTCGTCGAGACGCCGCGCGGGCTGCAGCGCTTCATCTCCGGCGAGGTCACGGTGAGGCCGATCCAGTGAACGCGCTGCTGATCGACATCGGCAACACGCGCATCAAATGGGCGCATCTCGGGGATACGCGGCTTGGCCGGGCTCATGCAGCGAATCACGCCGGCTTCGGCTCACGGGACTTCCTGAAGGTTGCCGGGGCCGCCCGCAACGCCGATCGGATCTTTGTCTCCAGCGTCGCCTCGCCCCGCGTCAACGGTGCGCTGACGCTTGCCGCCCGCCGGACCGAGGCACCCCGGCCGCAGTTCATCGCCACGCAGCGCAGCGCCTGCGGGGTGACCGTGGCGTATCTGGAGCCGTGGCGTCTCGGGGTGGATCGCTTCCTGGGGATGATCGGCGCACACTGGCGCTTCACGGGCCCCGTGTGCGTCGTCGGCGTCGGTACCGCCATGACGATCGATCTGCTCGGCCCCGATGGCCGCCACCGGGGCGGGGCGATCATCCCGGCGCCGCCGCTTATGGTCTCGAGCCTGCTCGAGGGCACCAACGGCATTCGCAGCCGCGCCCGGGGCGGCACGGCCGGCCGGGGGCACGCCCTGTTCGGCCGCTCCACCCGCGCGGCGGTGGAGCAGGGAGCGCGGTTTGCCGCCGCGGCCGCGGTGGATCGGGCCGTCAGCGAGGCCCGCGCCCTGGTGGACCGCGCGCCGCGGGTGGTTCTGACCGGCGGCGGCGCCCGCAGCCTGCAGCCCCTGATCCGCGCCTCGAGTGTCCTCGCGCCCGACCTGGTGCTGCAGGGTCTGGCGGTATGGGCCCAAAGCGGATGACAATCGACCCAGGCCCCGCGAGCTGGCGAGGGCAACCAGAGGCTTTCTGACCGTGCGCGCCGCCTTTCTCGCCCTGCTGCTCGTCAACATGATGTTCCTCGCCTGGGCCGAATGGATCGACGTGCCCGTCCTGCCGCCCAATGCGATCGCCGGCCTGCCGCGTCTGCGCCTGGCTTCCGACGCCGGACCGAGCGGAGCGGATGCCGCCGCGCCCTCGAATGCGTCTGCGGCGGCGAACGCCGCCGAGCAGGGTGCGGGCAACGGCTCGACAGTGCCCGGGGACGGGGCATCCTCGGCCCAACTCACCGGCTCGTCACAGTCCGCAGGGGCTTCGCTCGCCGCCCAATGCGTATCGGTCGGGCCGTTCGCCAGCGCCGCTGCCGCCACGCAGGCCTCCAAGCAGCTCGGCGGCCAAGACCTCTCGCCGCGGCAGCGTGTCGCGCAAAGCCGGCCCGCGCGCTGGTACTGGGTCTACCTGCCCGGACCGGACAGCGCATCGCGGGTGAAGCAAGTGCTGCGGACGCTGAACGCGGACCGGATCGCAGGGGCGCAGCCCATGAGCGCGGACGGCAAGCAGCCGATCTCGCTCGGAATGTTCCAAAATGAGAAGCTCGCCGCCCGCCGGCTGAGGCTGGCGCGAGGCAAGGGCTTTCATCCCGTGCTCGCCCAGCGCTTGGTGTCCGAACCCGTGTACTGGCTCGACCTGTGGGTGCCCGGTGGCGCGCAGGCGCTGCCGCTCGGGGCCTTGAAAACCGGCACGGCAGCGGTCGGGACCCAACGCTGTCCCGCCGGCGAGACGGCGCCCTGGAGCGCGCCCCAGGCGGCGTCCCCCGGTCTGCCCGCGCCCCAGGCCTCAGTCAAAGGCGGGCCCGCCGGCCCGTAGCGCAGAGCGTCCGAAAGTTCCGGCGCCTGATCGCCCTGGCCTCGCGCGGACCGGTACAATCTCCCACCCGCCCCAAGGGCCATCCTCCCGGGCCGGCTTAGCTCAGCGGTAGAGCAGCGGTTTTGTAAACCGTTGGTCGGGGGTTCAAATCCCTCAGCCGGCACCAATTTTCATCAATCAACTCAATAATCTAGGCGCGCCCTCCGATCGCGACCCTCGAACTTTTGCCCGACTGTGCCGTATTTGTGCCGTGGATTTCGAGATGGCTGGCGTAGATGGCAAGGTGATCGGCGGCAAGGTGCGCGTAGCGGCGCACCATCCGCTCGCTCTCCCAGCCCGCGAGCTCCTGCAAGGCGAAGAGCGGGGTCCCGGCCTGCACGTGCCATGACGCCCAGGTGTGGCGCCTATGTCTCCGGAGACATAGGAGGCATTCCGCTGCGACTCATCTCGCCCGCGAGGGCGCGACCGAGCAGCAGTTGAAGGCCATCGGCGGTTGGAAGTCCAACGTCGTCAGCCGCTATGTGCACTTGGCTGCGGAGGACGCCAAGACCGTTCTCGAGCGGATGAACGAAAGGATCCTCGGCAATGAGGCGAATTGCGACAGGCCGACACAGGAGTCATCCTGACCCAGTGTCTGCCGAGCGTGTTCGTCACCCTCTCCAGAGCGGAAGCCGCGGCGTTGATGCCGCGGAGGAAGCAACGTTCTCGTGGACGTTTGATTCGCCGTCTGATTGCTCGTCCATTGTTCCGCGCAATATTGCAACTAACTCGCGTGAGTCGTAGGCTTCGCGTCAATGAAACGGTGCACGAAGACCGTCCGCGTATTGAGGCTACGAGCCACGGACAAGTGCGCCCGAGCGCTATTCGGGATGAGGCGCGTGGTCGACCTGGCGTGGAACTATTGCAGTGACCCGATGCAGATGTGGAGTGTCCAGAAGGTCACCGGGAGCGCAGCATGACTCGCGAAGCGCCGAGTGGGGAAGTTATGGTCTACGAGACCCCCGACGGGGGGGTACGCGTAGAGGTCCGGCTGGACCGCGATACCGTATGGCTCAGCCAGCGGCAGATGGCGGATTTGTTCGATACGTCGACGGACAATATCGGCCTGCATCTGAAAAATATCTTTGCCGACAAGGAATTAGAGGAGGGTGCAACTGCCGAGGATTTCTCGGTAGTTCAAGCCGAAGGCGGCCGGCGAGTCCGGCGCCATGTCAAGCACTACAATCTGGACGCCATCATCTCGGTCGGCTACCGGGTGAATTCCCGCCGCGGGGTGCGGTTTCGCCAATGGGCGACTTCGACGCTGCGCGAGCACTTGGTGCGGGGCTACACTCTAAATCGCCAGCGCCTCGAGCAGAACGCACGTGAGCTGGAATCCGCCCTGGCCTTGGTGCGCAAGGCGGTCTCCGGAGACGCACTGACCGGGGATCAGGGCCGCGGCCTGGTGGACATCATTGCCCGCTACACGCAGACCTTTCTCCTGCTGCAACGCTATGACAAGGGGCTGCTGGTCGAGCCCGCGGGTATTCCTGGCGGCTCACTGCCGAAAGTGATCGAGGCTCGCCGAGCCATCAGCGAGCTCAAGACGGATCTGATGGCGCGCGGCGAGGCGACCGACCTGTTCGCGCACGAGCGGGACGATGGACTGACCGCCCTGCTCGGCAATCTGGACCAGACCGTGTTTGGTGCACCAGCTTATCCGACCGTCGAGTCAAAAGCCGCCCATCTGCTGTATTTCGTGATCAAGAATCATCCCTTCTCCGACGGAAACAAGCGCATCGGCTCATTCCTGTTCGTCGAATTCCTGCATCGAAACGACTGCCTGGTGCGCCGAGGCGAACCGGTCATCAATGATGTCGGATTGGCCGCACTGGCTGTGCTGGTGGCCGAATCGTCGCCAAAGGATAAGGAAGTGACGATCCGGCTCGTGATGAACATGTTGGTCGATACTGCGGCATAAACCAAATTTCCAGATCGTCACCGAGCAGGCTGCGCAGCAAGTTCGCGAAACCCTTGCGGGTGAACGGGACTATCTCGCGCGATAACGTATGAGAATTCCAATCACGGCAAATCGAAATCCGTCTGCCGGCGGGTGCGACCCATCGCGCTCATGATGGTGTCGAGCACCCGATCGAGTGCTTTGCCAACGTCCTCGGCGAGAAAGCGAAGCACCAAATAACCATGCACTTGCAGCAACTGATCCTTGCGCCGGTCATGGCGGTACGCATCGGTGTCCGAGAGACACTCGGTGCGGTCCAATTCGATCGCCAGGCGAGCATCGGCGCAGAGCAAGGCAACCTCGATGCCGCCGGCGGCATCGAGCGTATTGGGTAGCCTTTCGTTGAGGCGAAAGCGGCCCCGGGTCTCGGGCAGGGAGTCGAGGCGCCGAAATAGAAAAGCTTCGGCGCTGCGTGCGAAGTGGACGCTTTCGGCATCCTCGGGAGCTCGTGTCGTCTGGAGGAAGAGGTCCGCGAGAGGCGTATCCACCCCATCGCGCACCAGGCGCTGGATGCTGCCCGCGTAGTCCCGCTTCCAGAGCGGGTCCGACGGCAGGGCGACCTCCGCCGGCCAACCGTCAATCGCGCTGGCCGGCAACAGGATCGTGTAACCGAGGGCCTCGTAGCCCCGACATCGCCGGTTGAACATCCGGGCCAGCATCGGCACGCCGAGATCGGCATAGTCATAGATCCGCACCTCACGCTTCCCATCATGCAGTCGATGCAGTCTCCCGGCGTACTGCACGACCGTCCCTCGCCAGGACACTGGGAGCGTCAGGAAGAGGGTGTCGAGACGCGCATCGTCGAATCCCTCCCCGATGTGCTTGCCGGTCGCCATCACCACGCGCGCCTCATCGGCGGGAATCGAGGCGAGGTGTTCTCTCATCGCCTGCCGCTGCTTCTTGCCCATTCCGGCCCGCAGGACAATGAGGTGGCGCACATGGACGGATAGAGCCTGCGCCAGGCGATCGAGATGATCGTTGCGCTCGGTCAGCACGAGCGGGGAGCGTCCCGCTTGCACGGACTCGAGGACGCCGTCGCTGATACGGCGTGTCCGCGCTTCATCCTCGACCAATGCCTGATAGAGCGCTTGGAATTCGAGCCGCTTGTCCGCCTCCGGGGGCCTCAATGATCGGAACGCGGTGGGTTGTACGAACACGGTGTGCCTGAACGGGCGAGTGGCGGCCTGAGCACGTGCATTGACGCGGTAGCGGATCGGTCCGCACTGCATGAAGACGATTGGATGGTGGCCGTCCTTGCGTGTGACCGTGGCGGAAAGGCCGACGACGAATCGGGCCTTGGCTTCACGGGCGACCTTCTCGAAGCTCTTCGCCGAGAGGTGATGACATTCATCGACGATGAGCTGTCCGTAGCCCGCTACACAGTCGTCGACCACACCCTTGCGGAAGAGGGTCTGAATCATGGCCACGTCCAGGAGCCCACTGGGTCGTCGCCGGCCACCGCCGATCCGGCCGATGTCTTGGGCAGGCACGTCGAGAAAGGCAGACAGCCGCTCGACCCACTGATCGAGCAGTGCTTCGCGGTGGACGAGCACCAGCGTGCTGATCGCGCGTTGGGCGATCAGCCAAGCGCCGATGACCGTCTTGCCGAAGGCCGTGGTGGCCGCCAGCACTCCCGTATCGTGCGCCAGCAGGGCGCGGGCGGCGGCCTTCTGTTCGGGCCGCAACTGCCCTTGAAAGGCGACACTCAGCGGCTGGCCGCGGCTGCGCTCGTCCCGCACCGTTGTGCCGATGCCCAGCTCATCGAGCAGCCGTTGAACGTCTTCGAGGCAGCCTCTCGGAAGGCCGATGTGATGTGGATGGTCTTCGGCGCACGCCACGATGCGCGACTTGCCGTATGTCGACAGACGCATCGCCTGTGCCCGGTAGAACTCGGGGTTCTGGAAGGCCGCCAGGCGCAACAGGCGGTTTCGTAGGCCGGGGTGCAGCCCTTCCTTGGCGATGTAGATCTGGTTGCCGAGCACCAGCTCCAGGGCTTCCGGCAACTCGCCCGTGATGGGCTGTGCCCTCGGCTGTCGCGAGGGCGGAGCGGTCCAAGGCTCGGCGTCATCCTCTTTCGGCGGCAGTCGCACCCCCAAGACTCGCCCCCGGCGCTCGGCGTCCCGCACCATCTCCTCGACCTGCCGTCGCGCGACTTTGCGCACGGCGGCAAGGAAGGACCACTGGTCCGGCCAGGGCTCGAGCGCCTCGTCGAGAAAGACGCTGTTCGCATGTTGACGAGCCGCCTTCTGCAATGGAAGCGCGATCAGGTTGCCGAAGCCTCCCTGAGGCATCGTGTCCTGATTCGGAAAGAGCCGGTCGTAGGAGTCCAGACCCACATGGGGCCGCCGCTCCATGGTTTCGGTCAACACGTGCGAGGCGAGCCGGCGGGCGAGCGAGGCCGGCAGGGGCTCATCGAAGAACAGCCACAGATGAGCGCCGTTTCCGGATCGGGACCGCTCGAGGGCAGCGGGAAGACTCATCCGACGGCAGGCCTCGAGACAGGCTGCTGCGTCCTCACGCCAGCCGCCCTTATCGAAATCGATAGCCACGAACCAACAGCTATCATCCGGCAACAGGGGATACAGGCCGGTGACGAAGGGCTTGCCCTCGCCGTCCTCACCCGAGAGATGCCGGCGGATCACTTCGTCGGTGACCGGCAGGAATCGACGGTGCGGACACTCGGCGCACGCGATCCGCGGCTTCTCGCAGACCCCACGCACCCACTCGTTGGCGCAGGCCGGCGCATAGCCGGCTTTGCCGCTCTTGCGGCTCTCGAAGCGTCGTGCATACACGTCTTCGCGGCCGCGGAACAGCGATCGGAACAGCCGAATCTTCTGCTCGACTGGGGCATGGCGATCAAGACGTGAACCCGAATCCATCGAATCGCTCACGCGCGTTTCCTGTCGGTGGCCGCTCGGATGCGTGACCAGTGGGCCACGATCATGCGCAGGTCGTTGTAGTCGAAGTGATCGCCCGTGCCGGCATGGATCTCCGTCAGGCTCGCATCCCCGTGCGATTGCAGGAAGGCCATGACTGCGCGGATCATCTCGGCGGGAAGCACCTCATGGACCTCGACCTCCCCACTCGCGATCAGGCGAGCGAGATGGCTCTTGATCGTGCCCACCGTGAGAGTGCGGAGCGCGGCGATCTCCGCGGGCGTCTTGTGCTCGCGATGCAGGCGAAGCGTTTCCAGGACAGTCGCTCCCCTTTCCGTGCGGCCCCGGCTCGCGGTGGTGCCTTGGCTTGTCCTCGCGCCGCGTTCCGGTAGTTGCCTCGTATGGCGCGGCGTGCCGGTGTATAGGCGCCGACCGAGGAGCTGGGCACCATACAGCGCCTCCATCTTGTGCCAGCCGGCCTTCTCGACGGACTCCACGTGAGCGAGGTAGCGCTTGAGCTTCTTCTTGCCGCGGAGCAAGCCGAAGTGCTCGCGCAGCGGGGCGAGGATCTCCAGGGCGAGCCGCTCGGTGAAGTATTCGATGGCTCTTCCGCACCGCTCCGCGAGCACTGGGAGGCCGTTCGCCACGCCGCCGGCGTCTTCGGTCAGGCGGTGCAGTTGGCGTCGGAATTTCTTCGCCGTTTCCTCGATCTCCGCCACTCGCTGCGCGATGCGGTCTTGCAACGTGATCGTCGCCCCTTTGTCCGGGAGGACCGCGGTGGTGTTGATCCGCTGCCGCCATTCGCCCAGGTGAGCCGACAGTCCCGAGAAGGAGAACAGCCGCCGCAGGAGATGACCCCCGTACTCGGCCTTCTCCGTCTCGAGCACGCGCCGCAGCTCGTCCGCGGCGTGATGCGAAGCGCCGAACGCATCGATGCGCGGGTCCTCGCGTAGAGCGGCGGGGGTGATCAGCGACCGCAGAACGATCCCCTCCAGCGAGCGGCAACGGCTGAGCGCCACGTACACCTGTCCCGCTGCGAACGAGCGGCCGGCATCCACGATCACCTTGTCCAAAGTCAGTCCCTGGCTCTTGTGGATGGTGATGGCCCAGGCGAGTCGCAGCGGGTACTGGCTGAAGGTGCCGAGGACCGTTCTCTCGACCTTGCCGGTTTCCTCGTCGAGCCCGTAGCCGATGTTCTCCCAGATTTCCTGATGCAGCGTGTAGTCCGCCCCGGAATCCCGGAAGGTGACCGTGATCTCGGCTCCGCGAATCCTCCTTACCGTGGCGAGCTTGCCGTTGTAGTAGGCGCCTGCCTCGGTGTCGTTGCGGATGAATATGACCTGCGCGCCGACCTTGATCTCGAGTACTCGATCACAGGGATAGAGAGCCTCCGGGAACTCACCGCCGATCTCGGCCGCAAAGGAATGTGCTCTGTCCGGGAGCGCCGAGAGCTCCGACGCGTTGACGCTGTCGGCCTGGCGGTTGTGGGTGGTCAGGAGTACGAAGCCCGGCTCCTGCGGCTTGAAGTGCGGGTCGTAATGCTCCCGAAGCAGTCGCGCATCGTCCGGGTCCAGCCGGCGGTGCCGGATGTGCTCGAGCAACGAGAGAAAGCGTGCGTCGCGCTGACGATAGACCCTCTGCAGCTCGATGCGCGCCGCATCGAGCTGCAGCCACACCAGAGCGTCGAAGAAGTAGGGACTGCGATAGTAGTGCCTCAGGACAGCCCATTCGGCCTCTCTCGCCACCGGTGGCAGCTGATGGATGTCCCCGATGAGGACCACCTGCACATCGCCGAACGGCTGTGGGATTGCCCGCACTTTTCGCAATGCGAGGTCGATCGCATCGAGGGTATCGCAGCGCACCATGCTGATCTCGTCGATGATGAGCAGGTCGAGCTCGCGAAGCACTCGCAGCTTTTCCGCGCGCAGGCGCAGATTCTCAGTCAGCAGGCGGCGGTTCGTGGCGATGCCGGGATTCACGGGATCATCGTTCGGCACGAAGCAGGTGAGTGGCAGGCCGAACATGGAGTGCAGGGTGACACCGCCCGCGTTGACGGCCGCGACGCCGGTGGGCGCCACGACGACGACGTTCTTCCCCGTGTCTTGCGCCAGCTTGCGCAGTAATGTCGTCTTGCCGGTGCCGGCCCGCCCGGTCACAAAGCAGTGTTTGTGGGTGTGCAGGGCGAACTGCTCTGCCAGCTCGAATTCGGGGTTGCTCATGGCGATTCCGTGGTCGGGCGCGTTGGGGAGGGAGCTGCGATCGGCATCCCCGATTCCTGCCCGCGCTCGCCCGTGGGGGGGATTTTACCGCTCTTGTGCCATCAGACCGGCCAAGTGGGTACCATGAGCGCTCCTTCGGACTTAAGAGGCGCTCTTCGCAATGGCGAGTAACCAGGATTCGCGTGCGCGACGCCGACGTCGCTCCCACCAGGTGGCGGAAGGTCCCAAGCTCTCGCATCTGCGTCGCCCGAGTGGCATGGCGGTCGAGGAATGGCAGCGGGGTCTGCGGCGCCAGTTCGGCCGCGTGCAGGCGTTCAAGTGGAAGAACCTCGGCACCGAGCCCATCTTTTCCGAGTTCGCGGTGGAGAATCCCCAGAGCGGCAGCCGCTACCGAGTGGCCATCCGCGGCGTCCGACCGGGGGAGAACTTCTGCTCCTGTCCGGACTTCTCCACCAACGATCTCGGGACCTGCAAGCACATCGAATTCGTTCTGGGCCGACTCGAGCGTAAGCGGGGTGGCCGGCGGGCGCTCGCGCAGGGGTTCAAGCCCCGCTACAGCGAGGTCTACCTGCAATACGGCGCGGAGCGGCACGTGCGGTTTCGCGAGGGACTGGATTGTCCGCCGTCGCTAGCGCGGCGCGCGGCACGACTCTTTCGCGGGCCTCCCGCTGGAGCGCTGCCCGCTGGGCAGACGAACGCACTGGAGAGCTTCCTCGCGCAGGCCCGGCGTCGTGACCACGAGGTGCGCTGCTACGAGGACGTCCTCGCCTTCGTCGCGCAGATCCGAGATGCCGAGGAACGGCGACGGATCATCGAGAGTGCCTATCCCGAGGGTGGCGCGAGTCCCGTTCTGCGCAAGCTACTGAAGGCCGAGCTCTATCCCTACCAGGCCGACGGCGCACTGTTCGCCGCCCGCGCCGGGCGCTGTCTGATCGGCGACGAGATGGGCCTCGGCAAGACCATCCAGGCGATCGCAGCGGCGGAGCTTTTCGCGCGGCATTTCGGCGCCGAGCGAGTGCTCGTCGTCTGCCCAACCTCGCTCAAGCACCAGTGGCAGCGCGAGATCGCCCGCTTCACTGGCC
>OFHJ01000662.1_pt1 | contig 12271 bp, 11 predicted proteins | sample 1522001 | NCBI WGS metagenome assembly OFHJ01 (sample SAMEA2464838, study PRJEB22497) | soil metagenome | biome: Grassland; feature: Farmland; material: Clay | place: Australia | collected 2013-02-01 | depth 1.2 m | reverse complement strand
TCATACTGCAGGGGGTGGAATGATCGCCCGTAACGCAGACGACTACATCATCAAGATGATCAAATATGCCCTTCATTGCCATGTCTATCCTTTGGATGGCATCCCTCTTGTCAGCGGCATTCCCATCATGTCCGGCTACATCAGTTGCCTTTATGTTCATGATAAGGAAATCATAATCCTTCAACGTCTTGTAAGCAGCGTCAAATTTAGCTGCGAAATCGCTGTCCAGTCTCCCGGTCGCTCCCTCAACCTCTATCTTGTCCATTCCTACAAGCTGGCATATCCCGCTTATCATGGGGATGCCGGAAATGACTGCCCCCTTTAATCCGAAAATGTCACTGAACGGAGTGAGTTTTGGTGCCAGGCCTGCTCCTCTTACAAGGAGTTCGTTTGCTGGAGAAAGCCCTTTTTCCAACCGGTCAAGGTTGACACTGTGGCCGGCAAGAATTTTCCTCGCCTGTTTGAGATATTTGTTCAGGATTTCCGATGTAAAATTCGCCTCTTCCGCAACAGGTTCAATTTCTCGAACCTTAAGCCCGGGTTCATGCGGATCTGAATCGGTGACCTTGTCTGAGAGGTTTCCACCTCTCATTACCAGAGCAGCTCTGTGCTCAACACCTGCCTTAACAAAGAATTGTACTCCGTCCACTTCAATGGAGAGGGCTTCAGCAAGCCTGTCTGTTCCTTCAGTTATCCTCCCTGCCCTCCTGTCAAGTACGGTGCCGGATTGATCCACTGCACCAAAATTGGCCCTGAAAGCAACATCGCCACCGAGGACTTTCATTCCCAGTCCCATGGCTTCAAACGGGCCTCTCCCGGTGTAGAATTTTTCAGGATCGTACCCGAGAAGGGAAAGATGCGATGTATCGGAACCAGTCCTGTAGCCAGGTGTAATCGGGTGCATTATGCCTCCAAGTCCTGTTCTCGTGAGTCTATTCAGGTTTGGCCTGTAGGCTGCCTGCAATGCAGTCCTGTTGTCAAGTTCTCTGTTTGGCCTATCTCCCAGGCCGTCCAGAACTAGCAGAAAGATCTTTTTCATGGAGAATTCCCGCCTATGTTCCTTCTTTCCATTCCTCAGCGTATTTTTTCTGTTCTTCGGAAAGGCTGTCGATGGAAAGCCCGAGGCCTTTGAGTTTTAAGGTGGCGACTTCAAGATCTATTTCCCTGGGAACAGGATATACCTTGTTTTCCAGGTTCTTATGATTCTTGACAAGATATTCTGCTGTCAGTGCCTGTATAGCAAAGCTCATATCCATGATCTCAACCGGATGCCCCTGTCCTACTGCCAGGTTCACAAGCCTGCCATCCGCAATGAGGTCTATGGTGTTTCCATTCTCCAGTCTGTATCTCTTGATGCTTTCCCTGACAGGCCTCTTCTCAATTGCCCTGGTTTCAAGTTCCTTGACCGGGATCTCATTATTGAAATGCCCTGAATTTGAAACTATAAGATTCTTCTTGGCAACCAGAAGGTCTTCGTATGTTACCACATTTTTCATGCCGGTTGCTGTCACCACCATGTCAGCTTCCCTGATTGCCTGATTCATGGGTTTTACCTCAAAGCCATCCATTGCGGCTTCCACAGCCTTGACCGGGTTAATTTCAGTAACGGTAACCAGGCCTCCGAGACCCTTCATTCGCATGGCTATTCCTTTTCCACACCATCCGTAACCGGCTACCACTACCCTCTTTCCTGCCACAAGAACGTTTGTTGCAGTCATTATTCCGTCCAGAGTGCTCTGGCCTGTCCCGTACCTGTTGTCAAAGAAATGTTTCATTTCTGCATCGTTTACGTCGAACATGGGGAATCTGAGTGCCTTTTGTTTTTCCATTGCAAAAAGTCTTACAACTCCAGTGGTCGTTTCCTCATTTCCTCCAATAATATTCTCAAGAAGGTCTGTCCTCTCTTCCGTAACTATCTTGACGAGGTCCCCACCATCATCCACTATTACATTTGGTTTAAGATCAAGCGTTTTGTTGAGGTACTCATAATATTCCTCGTCAGTCTCGCCCTTCTTGGCGTAAACATCCATCTTGTAGTCGTTCCTCAACGATTCAACCACGCTGTCATCAGAACTCAGGGGATTGCAGGAAGCCATTCTCACGTCCGCACCACCTTCACGCAGAAGCAGCGCGAAGATGCCAGTCTTGGCCTCAACGTGGAGTGCCATTGAGATTTTAACACCTTTTAGAGGCTGTTCTCTGACAAATCTTTCCCTAATCTGGGTTGAAACATCCATTCTTTCCCGAGCCCATCCTAGTCTCAGGAATCCTTTGCTTGTGTTCTCCATGATCTCTGTAAGTGATATGGTTCGAGGCTTATTAGGATGCCCCTATCCATTGGTTCTACTTTCTTTATGATGTCCCTGATTTCAGTGCCAGACTGAAAAAGGCTCAGGCCATCCTCTTCAAGTATTATGTCGCCAACAAATATGTGGAATTCATCGATCATGCCGCTTTCTATAAACTGTGTTATGAGCTGTTTTCCACCTTCCACAAGCAATCGGCCAATTCCCTCTGAATAAAGGTCAGAAAGTATCCTCTCCAGCCTGAGGCCAGTCTCATCCCTCACTCTGATTTCTGCCATTGGGTATCGGGCATCGTTTTTTTCAGTGTAGAGAATAGTCGGGGCTTCTCCTTCAAAGATCCTCGAATCAGCACTGATTCTTGCCTTCCTGTCCAGTACAACCCTTATGGGTAACTGTTCAGTGTCTACCACGTTCCTGTCAACCAGCAGCCTTGGGTTATCACTCAGTATGGTGTTTGCCCCCACCATGATGGCATCCACACATGCTCTTATTTTGTGAACCCGCTTCAGATCCATTGGCGAGGAAATCATCACCCTTCGTCCCGAAGGGCCGGAAATGAGCCCATTAAGGCTTTGTGCAACGTTTACTATGACGTAGGGTCTTTCGGGCATTTGTGACTTTAGTCATTATGTGGTTATAATCATGTTTTTTCCATGTAAAGTTTTAGTTCAGTTTAGTAATGGCGTGAAGAAGAATGAGACTCAGCGATCTGGAGCTTCCTGCCGAATTTATGGACATGTTTGATGGCAGGGACATTGAACTCTACAAACACCAGGAGGAAGCTGTAAGGGCAATGGACGAAGGCTCAAATGTCATAGTTTCTGTCCCCACAGCCTCGGGGAAGAGCCTTATTGCTTACATAGCGATTTACAGGGAATTCCTCAGGGGCAGGAAATCAATGTATATTGTACCGCTCAGGGCACTTGCCTCTGAGAAGTATGATGACATGAAGAAACTTACTGCACTGGGGATGAAGGTTGCCATATCCGTTGGGGATTACGACGACTCCCCGGACTTCATCAAGAGGTTTGACGTTATTGTCTGCACTTCCGAGAAGGCCGACTCCCTTTTCCATCACGATCCTTCAGTCATGTTTGACATTTCACTGATAGTGGCCGACGAACTCCACCTTATTGGGGACGAAAGCAGGGGCCCGAGACTCGAGACTTTTCTCACTGCAGCACGTTACACAAACCCTGATGCAAAGATACTCGGGCTTTCAGCCACAATTTCCAATATAGGTGATGTTTCCGGCTGGATAGATGCCAAAACAGTCGTCAGCGATTTCAGGCCGGTCAAGCTCGAAAAGGGAGTGATGTTCAACAAGATGCTTCAATTCGAAGACGGCGAGGAGGTTCACTTCAAGGGGCGGAACGAACTTGCAGCAATTTGTGATTATTATATTTCACAGGGTGGCCAGCTGCTCATATTTGTAAATTCAAGGAAGAGGTCAGAGGATCAGGCGAGAAAGCTCTCAACATCACTGGGTGAGGGCTTGATGGAGGAATTCGAATTCGAACCGCCTTGGGGGAGCGAATCGGACCGCTACCAGGAGATACTCTCTGAATTAATTCCAAAGGGTGTGTGTTTCCATCATGCAGGGTTATCTTCGCAACAGAGGACAGTCGTGGAATCTCTCTTCCGGGATGGAAAGCTGAAAGTCCTTGTGGCTACACCAACACTGGCTGCAGGGGTTAATCTGCCCGCCAGGGTCGTGGTTATCAGAGACATAACACGATTCTCAGACGGTTATGTGGGTTACATCTCCAATACAGAAGTGCACCAGATGCTTGGAAGGGCAGGCCGTCCAAAATATGATAATACCGGCTATGGCATCATCTATGCAGCTTCCGAATCTTCAATGGAACACGCATGGGAATACCTGGTCAGTGATCCTGAACCTGTGTTTTCCAGCCTCGGGAAGGAATCGCTCATCCGCTTCAATACACTTGCACTGGTTAGCACAGGGCTTGCCAAATCAGTGGACGACGTCATGAATTTTCACCAGAAGACACTTCTTGGATACCAGACAGACATTTCACTGCATCGCCTGAGATTCGAAGATGCAATTTCCTTCCTGCTCGAAAATGGATTTGCAAGAGTAAGGGATGAAAAGGTCATCTCCACAAAACTTGGAAAGACAGTCAGTGACCTGTACATAGATCCGGTCTCGGCCCTGATTCTCAAGAACTACCTGGAGGATGGCAACATTACCGACCAGAGGTCTCTTTTCTACATATGCAAGACTCCAGAGGTCCCGTCCCTAATCGCCAGAAGCGATGATACGGAAGATATCCTGTTTTTCCTGGAACAGAACAACATCGAGGAAAGGCAGTCTGAGGATGTATTCAATGCTGCAAAGACTGCAATGGTGCTGAACGACTGGATAACAGAGAAGTCGGTAGACTACATGATCAACAGGTATAACATAGGGCCAGGAGACATTCAGGCGAAGGTCAGCAGTGCAGAGTGGATGGCATATTCCCTCTCACGACTTTCATCAATGGAGTTCCCAGAAAAGAGGTCCTACTTTGAGATGCTGAACGTAAGAATCAAGGAGGGCATCAAGGAAGACATCTGGGAACTGACAGCAATTCCGAATATTGGGAGGGTCAGGGCCAGGAGGCTTTACAGTTCCGGCCTTAATTCACTTGATGCTGTTGCAGGATCCAGGAAAGAGGAACTTAACAAAATTGCAGGATTCTCGAACAAACTCTCTGAAGACACCATCTCACATGCCAGGACCCTGCTGCAGAGGAGAAGGCATTGACAATACACCTGAAGGTAAGCAAAAACAGAGCTCAAGACACTATTAATAGACTCAAGCTGGAAAACCTTATTGACCATGATTACCAGGTTCAGAGAGATGATTCCTTTGTTTATGTCCCGATTCTGAAAGCCGGTGTAATGAAAATTTATGCAGACACAGAAACAGTCGACATTCCGCCGGTGGAATCAAAAACCAGGCACCGCCCAAGGACAGCAGGTGGAGCTTTTGATCTTATTGGAAACATTGCAATTACCAAGATCAGAAACAGGGAAAGGGCTGAAAAGCTCGCAGAGGATCTAATCGCTTCCAGCCCAGTTGTCAAAACCGTATTCCTGGATAAAGGCATCATCGGCGATTTCAGGTTAAGGGATCTCGAATTGCTGAAAGGGGACAACAACTTCATTGCAGCGTACAGGGAAAACGGACTTCTTTTCGAGCTGGACGTTTCTAAGGTCTATTTCTCCCCCAGGCTGGCCACCGAGAGGATGTTTGTCTCAAGGGATGTCAAAGACGGGGAGTGCGTGATCGACATGTTTGCAGGCATCGGAGCCTTTTCATTAAACATAGCCAAGCACCACAATGTGAGCATAACTGCCATTGACAGCAACCCGGACGCCATAAGGCATATGGAAAGCTGCATCGCGTTGAATTCCCTCAAGGGGGATATAAAACCCGTTTTCGGAATGGCGGAGGATATTGTGCCGGGACTGCCGGAGGCGGACAGAATCATTATGAATCTGCCTCATGACTCAAGCAGGTTTCTCAGACTTGCCGCAGGCAAGCTAAAAAAAGGAGGCTGCGTGCACTATTATGAGATACTTGATATGGAGGGGCTGGAACAAAGAATGGAGGAGCTGAAAGCACTTGGCTTTGAGATTAAAGCAAAAAGGGAAGTCCATGGCTATTCCGCATCCCTCAGCATGTACTCTCTCACTGCCACTTTCAAAGGGGCATAATTATTTAGTTCAAGTTCTAATGTCCTCAATTGGATGGGAATAACCGATCAGATCGGGAACCTTACTTCAGAGGTTTACGAGAAGGTTTTGCTTGACAAGATACTCAAGGGGGATGTGCCAAACCACATTGGCATCATAACTGACGGAAACAGGAGATACGCACGAAACACTGGCTTATCAGAAAATGAGGGCCATATTCGTGGCAAGGAGAAACTGGAGGAGGTTCTCCAGTGGTGCATGGATGTTGGTGTCAGGGTGGTTACAGTCTACGGGTTTTCAACGGAGAATTTCAGAAGGGACAAGAAAGAAGTGGAATTCCTTTTCAGGCTCATCAATGATGCATTCCTGGACCTTCTGGAGGACAGCAGGATCTATGAAAACAACATCCGGGTCAAGGTCATTGGGGAACTTGACATCCTGCCTGAATTCCTGCGGGAGACCATAAAGAAGGTCGAGGAATCTACCAGAGGGTTCAGGAATTTCAGTTTCAATATAGCCCTTGGATATGGTGGAAGGGCTGAAATCATAAACGCCATTAAGAAAATGTACAGTGAAATCCAGGAGGGAAAATTTTCAATTGATGATGTTACGGAAGAAAAATTCAGGGAATATCTTTACGACAAGAACCTTCCTGACCCTGACCTTATTCTGAGAACCAGCGGTGAGGAAAGAATTTCCAACTTCCTTCTCTGGCAGTCTGCCTACTCTGAGCTTTACTTTTCTGATGTATATTGGCCGGACCTCAAGAAAACAGATTTCCTGAAAGCCATAATCTCATACCAGAACAGAAAGAGGCGTTTTGGGTCCTAAATGTTAGTTGCAGTTGACGACACAGATTCAAGAAACGGGATGTGCACAACATATCTCCTTACCGAATTGATTTACAGGAGCGGACTGGATGTAATCGGGTACCCGAGGCTGGTCCGGCTCAACCCGGCAATAGAATACAAGACCAGGGGAAACGGGGCGCTGGCTGTCAATCTCGGAACCGGTTCCGGAGAATCCAGAAAAATTGGCAATATCAACGGCCGAGACGTTATTTCTTACACCGGGCTGCAGGAGGAAGCATCCGCAGATTACGTTCTGGGAGTTGCCAGGGAGACGGTGGAAGAACTGGCTGTAATGGATGAACCTGACACAAATCCAGGTGTCGTTGTATCCAGATCATACCTGCCTGTTGATTTCTACTGGAAGGCAGTAAGGGAGGAGGTTACGATCAAGGATGCGGAAAGCTTTATCGAGGACAATAATGGAAAATATGCTAAATTCAAAAACGGAAGGGGAATAATCGGGGCCGCTGCATCACTTTCCTGGCCGGGCTTACAGAAAACTTTCGAGGTTCTCACCTACCGGAATGCCGTGGGTAATCTGCCAAATCAATCCATGAAGCTGAAGCTCGCTGAACAGGCCAACAATATCCCTGGAACTTTCAACAACATTGATTATTCCAATCACTATGCAGCCGTCTTTCCAAAGGAGAGAACACCTGTCATAATGGGAATAAGGGGGAAGTCCGGCAGCCAAATCCTTGAGGGCATTCCCAGATTGCTGTCCGGAACCTGGATCAGGCCCGACAGGCATCTCTGTTACGAAACAAACCAGGCAACCGATGACCACATAATAGAAAATGGAACGAACCTTGCAGAGAGGCAGTCTTATGCCCTCACTGGAACGGTGATATCAAAGCCAAATGTTATTGAAGGGTCCCATTACTTCTCAAGGATAAACTCCAACGGTCGGGAAATAACCATGGCTGCATTTGAACCAACAAAACAGTTCAGGAATATCTTCAGGCAGTTGCTGCCCGGCGATCTTGTACGGGTCTACGGCTCGTATGTAAACCAAACAATCAACATTGAAAAAATGGAAATCATTGATCTGTCAGTACCTTACAGAAGGGAAGCTCCCACATGTGACAACTGCGGGAAAAGAATGACGAACAAGGGCCGGATGGATTACAGGTGCAGGAAGTGTCACACAAGAAAGGCAACCCCACCTTACAGGAAAATTGAGCGCCAGCTGCTCCCCGGTAAGTATGACGTGCCAGTTATAGCAAGAAGGCATCTCAGCAAACCTTTTGATCTTGAGTCCTTACCTGAAATATCTATGGAAGCGGGGGCAGCTTAATGTGGTGCATTACTGGTGTACCGGGCTCGGGGAAGACAACAATCTGTAAACTGCTGAACGAACGGGGGATTTCATGCACGAATGCCCTGGACTTACCCGGTTCCAGCCGTTGCATAGAGGGCGGCGAAGTCGATACCGATTGCCTTGGCCTGATTATCAGGCAACAGAACAGTCATGCAGTTATAGAAAGCCATTTTTCACACCTGCTTGGATGCGATTCCATCATAATTCTTGAAAGAGGCGAAGAGGGAACAGCCGGGGAACTGGAAGGCAGAAAATACTCCCGGGAGAAAATCTCTGAAAATATAGATGCCTTAAGGTCGGATACAATATACTATGAGGCCCTGGAGAAACTGCCTTCCGGCAGGATCCACAGGATAAAGGTGGAAGAAGGCGGAATTGACCTTGCGCTTGAAAAATGCATAGAACTCATTGAACGATCCATAAACAAAGATTAAGAGAACCGAGTATATTTTCCATTAGAATGGTGCTGGATTCATATCGTTCCACTGCAGACAAGATTCTTGTCCCCCTTTCCAAACCTTTCATGGGCATGAACCCTAACCTGATCTCTGTATTCTCGCTTGTTTTTGCCGGCTTAACAGGCCTTTTCTTCTATTTTGGCGGGCTGCTCATGTTATTGAGTTTCTTCACTCTTATGCTATCGGCCCTCTTTGACGCCATAGATGGAAAAGTGGCAAGGCTCAGGAATATAGCATCCAAGAAAGGAGACCTGCTTGACCACGTTCTTGACAGGTACTCCGATATACTCATCATGCTTGGTTTCGTTTTCAGCGCATTTGCACAGATTTCTGTTGGTATGATGGCTATAATTGGTGTTTTAATGACAAGTTATCTAGGTGTCCAGTCCCAGGCGCTTGGCCTTAAAAGAAATTATTCCGGCATACTCGGTCGGGCCGACAGGCTGGTCCTGATGCTGATTTTCATTCTTATCCAGTTCTTCATAAGATATAGCGTTGCGTTCCACGGCCTTCTCATAACACCGATCAATGTGCTTCTCATATGGTTTGCACTTGCAGGGAACATAACTGCAATCATGAGATTCAGGGATACTTACCGTGCACTGGGTTCTTCCTGAAGCCCAAGGATAAGCGCCTCATATTCCTGGGCAATTTCCTTTGCCCTGTTCCTGTCAGGCGATTCCCCGTAAACCCTGATTATGGGTTCAGTTCCTGATGGCCTCATCAGTACCCATCCATCTTCAAAATAAAGCTTCAGGCCGTCAGTCCTGTCCGTTTGCTTTGGTACAGCGTATGAAAGAATCTTTGTCTCAAGGGCTTTCCAGTCCTTCTTTCTTTCAACGGATGTCTTGTGTATGAAATACTGTGGCAATGTGGCAATCAGATCAGAGATTTTCCTTCCGTCTTCCGCCATTAGATTCAGGATAAGTGCAACGGTCATTGCCCCATCCCTGCAGTACTGGTGCCTGCCATAGATAATTCCGCCGTTCTCTTCTCCGCCGATCATGGCATTGTTGTCAATCATGGCCCTGGAGACAACTGGTGCACCAACCCTGGTTCTTATGAGGTTTGCCGACGCTTCCCTGCAGATGTCCGTAATGGCGTCGGAGCTGCTGAGAGGGGTCACAACGGAATCCCCTTTCCTGATAACACTTTTCACAACCAGTGAGAGGGTCATGTCACCATCGATGAAGTTGCCTTTCTCATCTATGAATACGGCTCTGTCAGCATCCCCGTCATGGGCAACTCCAAGGTTAAACCCGCCGCTCTTCATGAGGGTTATTAGGTCTTTGAGATTCTGTGGCCTTGGTTCCGATGTTCTTGAAGTGAACATTCCGTCTGGGAAGGCATTGAGTGAAACAACACTGCAGCCGAGTTTTCTCAACAGGGCGGGTGTGGTGAAGAAGGATGCTCCGTTTCCGCTGTCAACCAGGACACGATACTTCCTGCTCCTGATCTTTGCTGCGTCGACCTGTGATATTATTGCCTTAAGGTAGAGTTCAACAGCATTGTTGTCGTAGCTGAGTAGCCCGGCATTCTCCCAACCGGATAAACTGTAATTTTTCTGGTAATAAATATGCTCTATTTCCTCCTCGTTTTCCCTCCTCAGTTCTGTCCCATCATCTGCAATGCATTTGATGCCGTTGAATCTGGGTGGATTGTGTGAAGCAGTGATAACAACACCGAACAGTTTCCTCGTTTTACAGTAATACTGCAGTGCAGGTGTTGGAAGCATGCCGAGGTCCACGACCGAGCATCCGGTGCTCATTATGCCGGAGGAAACGGCATTGAAGATCATGCTACCGGTGTCCCGTGTGTCCCGGGCCATTGCAATGTCCCCGGCCTTAACATAGGTGCCTATGGCTTTGCCTATTTCAAGTGCGAATTCTGTTGAAAGATCGCTGTTTGGAACACCTCTAATTCCATTCGTGCCAAAAATTGGAGGATACTTAACATCTGTGGACAAATTTACCAATTTTTCATTGTTTTGTTATATATGAATTTAATTGGCTCAATCCTTCAGGGTGTAATCTCTCCCTCTCCATGAGATGCTTTTCATGCTCCCTGCCTTTAAGAGGTTGTAAAAATAGAGAAACGGAATCAGCAAACTGATTGCAAATGACCACAGTGGCCAGTTGCCAGCTCTTTTCATCGCCCTGGCACTGTTGATGAAGGTAGGGGCCAGGAATAAAAAGAATATGGGTGTTGCCAGGATTCCAAGTAATATGGTGGATATGAAAAGCAGGTTCTGGGCCCCGTAAAACACGAGCCCGTATGTAAGAACATTTTTTGTAGAGTATACTGACAGTGCAGTCTGCCTGTTTGCCCACTCGATGAAGGTGCTGAAATCATCCGGAGAATTAATCCTGGGCATGGCCTCATTCACGTATGCAATACTGTAACCCAGTTTCTTGCAGATTTTTGTAAGTGCTATATCGTCCGAAACATAGGTCCTGAAGAATTCCATGTTTTCGCCTTCAATTATCGCTCTCCTGAAAGCCAGCGATCCTCCCCAGCCGAATCTTGTAAGTTTGGATTCCATCATGCCAAGGCCAACAAATCCCCAGATTAGCTTGACTCTGGACCAGAATCCCCCAACAGGGTAGAAGTAAGGGAAAGTAGTGGAGATTCCGATTTTTTCCGACCTGAAAGGTGAAACCAGCTTCAGCAGCCAGTCAGGCTTGACCAGAATGTCAGAATCTGCAATAACGTATACATCGAAGTCGGGTTTTTCCTTGACCGCTGATGCTATGGCCTTTACCTTGCCACTGCATTTGGTGCAGTTATCAGATGAAACCATGTAATTGATCCCTGCTTTCCTGATAACCGGCACTGCCTCGTCATCTTCTGAATCTACAACTGCCAGAACGTCGAAATTGGGGTAGCCCTGTTCTTTTATGCTCCTGAGGTTTTCTTCAAGGGAATAATCCATCCCTCTGCATGGCACAATAACAAGGGATGAAACGCCCTCGTATTCCTCGTACTTTTCCGGGGGGTTCCTCACGGTGGCAATGTACGTCAGACCAAGGAAAATAAGGATAAGAAGGGCAATAAAAAAATCAAATGGAATGTTATAAAAAAGGGATAAGAACATTCTCAGACCAGAGTTACTTCCTCAGTGTCAACCTGGCCGACACCTTCTATTGAGGAAAGTGTCTGTTCAACCTTATCGAGCTTCCCTTCTTCATCCGGGACAATTACCTGAAGTTTTATGGCCTTCAGTCCGAACCCGATTTCCTGGAGTTCAACCATGTTGACCTCGCACATTGGCTTGACACTTCCAACAACTTTCTCTTTCAGTGCCTCAATGTCAAGTTCAACATCTGTTGGAAGTATTTTCAGTAATACAGCTACGTCTCCCATTTATATCACTTTAAGGTCCCTGGAATCCGCATTTGGGGCAGTCATATTTCGTTGAATGCTCTCTGCAGTCCTTACATCTGCCAATAAGTTCATCTCCGCACTGAGGGCATTCAAATATTGAGTAACCCGTCTGGACAAGTCCTATTCCGCAGGACGTGCAATTTTCCTTGTATCTCATTTAAACCATTATCCTCTTCTGGGGAATACCGTGGCTGTGGCTTGGAAATCCCCAACTCAAGACTTCACCAAATTTCTGGAAAATATATA
>OFHJ01000661.1_pt1 | contig 12274 bp, 11 predicted proteins | sample 1522001 | NCBI WGS metagenome assembly OFHJ01 (sample SAMEA2464838, study PRJEB22497) | soil metagenome | biome: Grassland; feature: Farmland; material: Clay | place: Australia | collected 2013-02-01 | depth 1.2 m | reverse complement strand
GCTATTTGGGACCGGAGGTCGACACGCTCGATTATTTCGAGCGGGTTCTTGACGACGCGGGAAGCGGCGTCGATCTGCCGGCCGCGGCGATCGTCGAGACGGTTCAGGCCGAAGGCGGAATCAATATTGCGAGCGACGCTTGGTTACGCCGGCTTCAATCCATCTGCCGCCGCCGCGGCATTCTGCTTGTCGTCGACGACATCCAAGTCGGCTGCGGCCGGACCGGGACGTTCTTCAGCTTCGGGTTCGACTGGGCGCAGCTCGATATCGGCTGGCGCGACCACTGGTGGTCGCCCCTGAGCGACAGCTCGATGCTGATCAGCACCGAGGCGCCCACCATGCCCTCGATCACCCTGTCGAACTATCAACCGCTCACCCGCCTGAAGCTGCACTACTCCGTGTTCGTCGCGCGCATGTCGGAGTCGAGCCGCATTCAGCTCACCAACGGCAAATTGACCCGCGGCTATCCGAAGATGGGCGGACTCAGGCTGGGGATCGAGCCGGTGAGCGGTTGGGCGCTCTCGTTCCAGCGGGCGCTGTTCTGGGGCGGCGGAGCCGCCGGCGGGGAGTCGGTCAGCAACATCCTGCAGGCGTTCTTCAATCCCAGCAAGGCGCAGCACAGCGGCTTCAACTCCGGCTCCCACGTGGTCGCCAAGCAGGAGGCCTCGATCACCAGCGAGTTCATCTTCCCCGGGCGGTATCCGTTCTCGGTGTACTTCGAGTACGCCGGCAACGACACCAATATGGGCCGCAACTACCTGTTCGGCAAGCCCGCCCTCTCGGCCGGCATCGACTTCCCACGCATAGGCCCGTTCGATGTCACCTACGAATACTCTTCGTGGGCGCCCACCTGGTACGTGCATACCGCGTCCAGTGTGCAGACGGGCTACCTCGACGGCCTCACCAATTACGGCGCCAACATCGGCAACTGGTTCGGCGACCAGCGCGTGCTCGCCACGCCCACCTCGATCGCCGATCAGGTCGGCGGCCAGAGCGACATGCTGCGCATCGGCTGGACGCCGTCGTTCGGCGGGTACATGCAGCTGAAGCTGCGCGCGCTGGCCAACGAGGCGCAGACGGTCTTCGCCACCTACCCCTACAAGAACGAGTACCTGGGCTCGCTCAGCTACTCCTACCCCTGGCACGGCTACGCCGCCGGGATCGCGCTGCAGGGCGGCCGGGATGTCTTCGGCGCCCACTACGTGCGGATCGAGGGCTATCTGCGCGACGGGCAGGCGCTGTTCAGCCACGGCGATCCGGCCTCCGCCTTTGCCGGCAAGACCCCCAAGGGCGATCACCTCTACGTCCAGGTGGGCGCCAACTATGACCGTGTGCTGGTCTACAAGCCGTCGCAGAGTCGTCACTACACGCCCTACCGGGCCGAGCCCCACCTGGCGATCGGCGCCTGGCGGCGCGTCTCGGCGCACCAGGACATCGGGGTGGGCCTCGACATCGACGACATCGACCGGCACATGCTGCTCGGTGCGCGCATGGTGGACTACCGCTACCGCTTCGGCAGACACCTGGCGGCGCACGTGTTCCTGGGCGCGGCCCGCTACGCGCTGGCGACGCCGGCCTATGGCCTGTACCTGGGCGCGGGAGTGCAGTGGCGCAATCTCTTTCCGGGCTGGGGCGTCGGAGTCGATTTCCACAACCTGATCTCCGCCCAGCGCCTGGAGGACCTGCCCTCGGAGCACTGCTGCCGGCAAACCTTGGACAGCATCTACAGCTGGACGTTTTACGTGTCGCGCTCCTTCTGAGGCACGACCGGCGACGTCTCACGCACTGCGCGGCGCGCCGGCAGCGAGCACCACGCGTCGTACACCGCTTCCAGCCCGATCTGGTCGGCGCGCGTGCTGACCGGCGGCCCGCCAACACCGATCACCGGCGACCCCGAAGCGCCGCGCGGCAGCACGAGCGACTGGGGATTGGCGCCCATGATCACCACCACCGGCAACCCCAGCGCCGCGGCGGCGTGCGCCATGCCGGTATCCATGGAGATCATGCTCTCGGCCGTCTGCATCAGGGCGAAACTGTCGCGCAGGCCAAGCCCGGCAACCTCCAGGCCCGCCAGGCCGATCGCCTCGTGCATTTCCTCGAGGAACGGCCGCTCGCTCACCGCCCCTCGCAACACCAGAACGGCCTGCGGATGGCGTGCTCGAACCGCGTGCAACAGCTCGCGCCAGCGATCGACCGGCCAGGACCGGTCATTGTCGCCTTGCCAGCGCTTGCGGCTGCGCGCGCTGAGGGTGCGCGCCGTGCCCGGCTGGATCAGCACCAGTGGCCGGCCGCTCCAACCCCGCTGGCGCAGCATCGCGTCGCATCGGGATCGCTCCGCTTCGAGCGTGACGAGCCGGGGCGCGCTCACCGCTGCGGGCATGGGGTAGTCCGCCGGCGCCAGGACCGGCGGCGTGCGCGCGGCGAAGCGTAACAGCGCATCGATGTAATGCTCGCCGTGACCGGGACCATCTTCCAGGAATACAGCGCGTGCGGCGTCGACGCCGCTCAGTGACAGCAGGCGTCTGATGCGCGAGACCTGCCGGGGCATCGCCTCGGCGACGTAGATCGGCGCCGGCGCGGTCCGCCTCAGTGCGCGCACCACCCCCAGCCACTGCGCCGTGACCGCAAACGGCAGATGCCGCGGCAGCGTCCAGCACCGTGCGACATCGGGGTGGCCCCGGTACAGGTCGTCGTTCCACGGGCCTGCGCCGACCACTTGACACGGCCTGCCATAGCGGCTGTGCAGCCGGCTCAACGCCGCGGTCAGCATGATCATGTCCCCGACCCGGCCGAAGAGGATCACCGTGGGCGTCAGCGCTCTGGCGGTCATGCTCATGCGAATCCTGCGCCGCCTAGGCGCCGCAGCTTTCCGGCACGCCCCGATCGGGTGCGGCCGGCAGCGAGCGCCACGCATCGAGCACCGCCTGGGGGCAGATCTGATCGACGTGCGGGGCCTCGAGCGCGAGGACCGGAGAGTGCCCGCCGCTGCGCGGCAGCCACACGCGCGAAGACTGGATGCCGTAGAGCACCACCAGCGGGACACCCAGCGCGGCGGCGGCGTGCGCCGGCCCGGTATCGATGGAGATCATGCTGTGGGCCTGCTCGCACAGCGCGAAAAGACGCCGCAGCCCACAGGCGGCCACGGCGACCCGGGTGATGCCGGCCGCCGAGCGCACCTGCTCGAGCATGGACTCTTCAGCCGGCGCCCCACGCAGCACGATCAGCGCCTCGGGGTGGGCGGCGCGGATCCCGCGCAGCAGCTCCCCCCAGTGCTCGAGCGGCCAGGCCTTATCGTCCCGGCGCGCCCAGTGACGCATGCGCCGCCGGCCCATCGTGCGGTGATTGCCCGGCTGTACGAGGACCCGCGGCTCGCCGCGCCAGCCGCACCCGGCGAGCCAGTCCCGCGCCTCGCGCCGCTCGCTCTCGAGCACGTGAAGATGCGGCCGCCACAGGTCCGCCGCCTCGGGCTGGGGATAGTCCTCGACCCGCAGCGCGGCGGGCGTGCGCGCGGCGAACTCGAGCTGGCAGTCGAGCCACAGCCGCTCGGTCCCCGGCGCCTCGTCGATGTAAAGACACCGCCGCGGATCGATGCCGCCGAGCGCCAACAGGCGTCTGATCCGCGGCACCTGCCTGCGATGGTGCTCGAGCACGTACACCGGGCCCGGCGCGCTTAAGCGCAAGGCCCGCAACACCGCGGGCCACGCCAGACCGAGCGCAAATGGCACCTTGCGCGGCACGTGCCAGCAGGCGGCGACGTCCGGATGCCCCAGGTACATATCGCGTATCCACGGATCCATGCCAACGACATGACACGGCGCGCCGTAGCGCCGGTGCAGGAACCGCAGCACCGCCGTCAGCATCACCATGTCGCCGATACGGCCGAAGCGGAACACGAAGGGATTGAGCGGCGGCCTCGGATCGGCGGTCACTGTCGTTGAGGGCATCGGCGGGTACGGCGAAGGATCGTCCGGGGCCAATGGCCATTGTGACGCACGGGCTCGGGGCTCGGCAAGCGGCCGGCGAGCGAGCGAGGACCGCCTGGGCGCACCCCAACGGGCCGCGGCCGCGGCCCGTGGGCGCAACCGAATACCCCGCCCCCGGGCGCCGCTCGTGTCACATGCCCGGCCGCCCGTGGCCGTGAATAAGGATCATCCGCAGCGGTGTTTCGGTGCGCACTTCGCGATATACGCCCTCTCCTGCTCACAGCCGCCGCCGTAGCGGGTATGCTCACGCGCATAGGCAAACTGCGATGACCCACACCGTGCGCTTCCGAGTGGATTTCACTGCCGGCTGCTCGATCGGCCCGGGCAAGGTGGCGCTGTTGGAAGGCATCCGGCGCACGGGCTCGCTGCGCCAGGCCGCGCAAGGGCTCGGCATGAGCTACCGGCGCGCCTGGCTGCTGCTCGATCAGATCAATCATTCCTTCGCCACGCCCGCCACCACGGCCACGGTGGGCGGCGCGGGCGGCGGGGGAGCGGCGCTCACCGCCTTCGGCGAGGAGTTGATCCGCCGCTACCGCTCGCTCGAGCGCGAGATCCAGTCGCTGGCCCGCGCGACGCTCGCGCCCATCGCCTCGCGCGCCAAGCCCCGGCCGGTTTCCGGGGCCCCGGGCCGCCCGGGCGCGCAGCGCCGCCGGCTCTCGCGCACATCCTCCTCGGGACGTGCGGATTGAGGGCCGCGGGAAACAAGCTTACAAATCGCATGCGCTCACCGGTCGCCCCACTTGCGGCCATGCCGGCTCTGCTGCTGTGTCTGGCGGCTCCCGCCGCGGCCTCGGGCGCGCGCTCCGCGCTCCCCGCGCGCACCCCGCGCGAAAACGAAGCGGCGCAGGGCAGCGGCGCCTCGTCCCTTCCCTCGAACGCGGCCCTCGAGCGCATGGGCGCGGTGATCGGCCGGATCGAGATCCACAACCAGAACATCTTCAACCTCGCCAATCCCAAGGACGACAGAGCGCTCTTTCGCCTGGCCAACCGCCTGCACCGCAGGACACGCCGCAATCTCATTCGCCATCAGCTGCTCTTTCACACCGGCGAGCGCTACTCGCCGCACCTGCTCGCCGAGTCGGCGCGCATCCTGCGTGCCGACCCGTATTTCTACAGCGCCTCCATCCGTCCGGTTCGCTATCACGACGGCAAGGTCGATGTGCTCGTGACCACCCGCGATGTCTGGACGCTCAACCCCGGCTTCGACTTCTCGCGCAGCGGCGGCAAGAGCTCGACCGGCTTTCAGATCGAGGACCTCAACGTCCTCGGCACCGGCACCGACGTCCGACTCGCGCACCAGAATACGGTCGACCGGTCGCAGTCGACCATCGACGTCTCCAACCAGCACGTGTTCGATACCTGGACGGCCGTCGATGTGGCCTACGGCCAGTTGAGCGACGGGAGGCTGCGGCAGCTGGTCGTGAATCGACCGTTCTATGCGCTCGAGACCCGGCACGCCGGCGGCGTGACGCTGATCGACAGCACGTCCGACGACTCGCTCTACGACCTCGGCCGCGTCATCGATAGATTTCAAACGCTCGACCGCCAATACCAGCTCTATGGCGGCTGGTCGAAGGGACTGGTGCACGGCTGGACCCGCCGCTACAGCCTGGGGCTCACCTACGACGAGCATCGCTTCGCGCCCGCCCCGGCCTCCGTCTGGAGCGGGCCGACCCTCCTGCCCGCGAATCGCAAGTTCGTCTATCCCTGGATGCAGTTCGATCTGGTGCAGGACGAGTTCGTGAAGCTGCACAACCACAACCAGATCGAGCGCACGGAGGACTTCGACGTCGGGGCCTACCTCAATGCTCGGGTCGGCTGGGCGCCGCGCTCGTTCGGCTCGAGCGGCAACGCCCTCATGATCCGGCTCGCCTCGGGCGACGGCTACTCCTTCGGCCGCCGCGACCTGCTGCTCGTCGCCGGCACGGCGCGCGGGCGCATCGAGCACGGCACGCTCGAGAACGGCCTCGTGAGCGCCAGTCTCACCAACTTCGACAAACAGTCCTCGCACTGGCTGCTCTACAGCGCGCTCACCGCCAACGCCGGCCGGAGGCTCGCGCTGGACAACCAGATCCTGCTGGGCGGCGACAACGGCCTCAGGGGCTACCCGCTGCGCTACCAGGACGGCACGGCGAGCGCGCTGTTTACGATCGAGGAGCGTTGGTTCAGCGACTGGTACCCGCTGCGGCTGTTTCGCGTCGGCGCGGCGGTGTTCTTCGATATGGGGCGCACCTGGGGACGAGCGCCCCTCGCCGCCCCGAGCCTAGGACTGCTGAAGGACGCCGGCTTCGGACTGCGCTTCGGCAACGCCCGCACGGGATTCGGGAACGTCATCCATGTGGACCTCGCCTTCCCGTTCAACGGCGGGTCGTCCATCAAGCGCGTACAGTTCCTGGTGACGACCCACAAGAATTTCTGAGGTCGCCTATTTCGACTTCGGCCCCAGACCCGGAGGGGTCAGCACGGTGCCGTCGGCCAGACGGATGCCGGCGGCGGCCGCGGGCGTCTTGGGCACTGCGGTCAGCGTGACCGGGGCAGGCGTCTCCGCGGCGCGCGGCGGCGGCAGGACCTCCACCGACAGGGCGACGCTGCATTTCTCGCCGGGCCTCAGCGCCCCGACGCCCACCACCTTGCGGGCGACTTCCTGTCCGTCGTTGTCATGGATGACAATGACGACGTTGTACTCGGACGGCTCTTCCATGCCGGGATGGCTGAATTCGCCTTCGATCTTCAGTGCGCAGGTTGCGGCCTCCTGGCGCCACTGGGCCTCGGCGTCGAAACGCAAATGGTGGCGGCACCCCGGGCAGACGCTCAGGCTCTCTAGAACGACAGCCTTGCAATGTGGACAGATCCGCGTCTTGCCCGCGGGCGCCGCTGCGCTCATAGCGTGCCGGTACCCGTGTCAGAGAGCGCCTGAGTCTCCTCGTCCCAGCCGAATTCCACCTTGCCGCGCATGCGCGCGCCGGAAGCCACCGTAAAGGAGCCGGCCTTCACGTCGCCCTCGACGCGCCCGCCGTGCAGCAGGTCGACCTGCTTGGCCTCGGTGATGTTGCCGATGAGTTCCCCGGAGACGATGACCGCCCCGGCCTTGACCTGGCCCTCCAGGCGCGCGCCGTTGTCCAAAGTCAGCGTGCCATCGATCTGCACATCGCCTTTGAAGCGGCCCGCGATGCGCACGCTGCCCGAGCCGACGACCTTGCCCTCGAGCGTCAGGCCCGCGGCGATGGTCGACTCTCCGCCTGCGGCGCGCTCCTTGCCGGCGCGGCGCGGAGCCTCTGGGCTGAGTGGGGCGACATTCGCCGGTGCGCTCTCGCGCAGCGACGCACTGCCACTGCCCGAAGACGCGCTTCCCGCGAAGCCCGTACCCGAGGAAGATGAATCTTTCCACAACGCCATGGAGATACCCCCGAAACTTTACCGAGAAGGTTAAAAGAAGAAGCCGAATTGAAAAGGTACCTCCAAACGGCGCTCGAGGGCTAGTGTCTTGGCTGGCAGACAGTACCACAAAGGCACTGTGACGGACTTCTCAGGTGCGCCCCGGCAAGCCCACGGCGCGCCGCCTACGCGCTCTCGGTCTGGCCGCTCGCGCTCGAGCTCGCGGGTGCCGATGACGGCCGGGCGTAAGACGCCACGCGTGCCGCAATCCCGGTCTCAGGCATCGATCAGCTTCAGCACCTCGGCCGTCTTCTCGCGCATCAGCGCCTCGTTGCCGCGACTCTCGACATTCAGGCGCACCAGCGGCTCCGTATTCGAGCCGCGCAGGTTGAAGCGCCACTTGAGGAACTCCATGGACAGGCCATCGGTGAAGTCGACCGACACGGCCTGGCTCTCGTACTGGCGCCGCACGCGCTCCAGGATGGACTTTGCGTCCTGCGTGAGGCGGCGGTTGATCTCCCCGCTCGCCGGGAAACGCCGCATGCGCTCGCCGACGAGCTCCGAGAGCGGCCCGCGCTCGGCGATCACCTGCAGCGCCACCAGCCACGGGATCATGCCGCTGTCGCAGTAGGAGAAACTGCGGAAGTAGTGATGCGCGCTCATCTCCCCGCCATAGACGGCATCGACCTCGCGCATCTTCTGCTTGATGAAGGCATGTCCCGAGCGGCACAGCACCGGCTGCCCGCCGTGCTCGCGCACGATGTCGAGGGTGTTCCAGGTGAGCCGCGGGTCGTGCACGATGCGCCCGCCCGGCTCGCGCTCCAGGAACACCTCGGCAAGCAGCCCGACCAGGTAGTACCCCTCGATGAACCGGCCGTGCTCGTCGAAGAAGAAACAGCGATCGTAGTCCCCATCCCACGCGAGTCCCACATCGGCGCCCGTGCGGCGCACCGCCTCGGCCGTGGCGGCCCGGTTCTCCTCGAGCATGGGATTGGGAATGCCGTTGGGGAAGGTGCCGTCGGGGGCGTGATTGACCTTGATGAATTCGAACGGCAGGTGCGGCTCGAGCTGGTCGATCACCAAGCCCGCCCCGCCATTGCCGGGGTTGACCACCACCTTGAGCTTGCGCAGCTTCCCCCGATCGACGTAGCTGAGCAGGTGCTCGAGGTACATCTGGCGGATATCGAGCCGGCTCTCGGCGCCGGGCGCATCGCTCTTCTCCGGCAAGCGCCCAGCCTCGATCATCTCGCGCATGTCGTTCAAGCCGGTCTCCGAGCTCACCGGCCGCGCTTGCCCGCGCACGAGCTTCATGCCGTTGTAATCGGACGGGTTGTGGCTGGCGGTCACCATGATGCCGCCGTCGAGCTCGTACGCGAAGGTGGCGAAGTAGACCGCCTCGGTGCCCCAGAGGCCGATATCGAGCACATCGGCCCCGCAGTCGGTGAGCCCGCGCCTCAGCGCGGCGGCGATGTGCGGGCTCGTGAGGCGGATGTCGTAGCCCACCGCGACCTTCTTGGGCTTGACCAGCGCGTAGTACGCCCGGGCGATGTCATAGGCGAGAGGCTCGTTGATCTCCTCGGGCATGCGGCCGCGGATGTCGTAAGCCTTGAACGCGTCGAGATTCGGCATGGTCTCTCCAGTCAAGCGGGCGCTCAAGGATTACAGGTGGCGGCAGGCGCGGCAAGCGCGCCGGGAACTGCCCGCCCCCGAGAGCGGCTTTCCGCGCGCGGCCCCAGGGACCGACTTGCGGTATTCTTGCGCAAGATCTTCATTGCCCGGCGAGACCCCCGATGCTCAAGACCCTCCTGCAGGCCAAGCTTCACCGCGTGCGCGTCACGGAGGCGGACCTCGACTACGAGGGCTCCTGCGGGATCGACGAGCTGCTGCTCGAGGCTTCCGGGATCGCCGAGTTCCAGTCCATCGAGATCTACAACGTCACCAATGGCGAGCGTTTCGCCACCTACGCCATCCGCGCCCCGCGAGGCAGCGGAACCATCAGCTTGAACGGTGCAGCAGCCCGCAAAGCCCTGGTGGGCGACCTGCTGATCGTCTGCGCCTATTCGCAGTACTCGGAGGCCGAGCTCGCCTCCTACCGGCCGACCGTGGTGCTGGTCGACGAGCACAACCGGCCGAGGCCGGTGGCGCTCAGGGGCAGCGTCCGCGCCTAGCGCCCACCCACACCGGCCGATGCAGCCATGGCAGAGCGGGTCGAATGCCTGGTCATCGGAGCCGGAGTGGTCGGCCTCGCCGTCGGCCGGGCACTCGCGCGGCGCGGGCGTGAGGTGCTGGTCCTGGAAGCCGAAAGCGCCATCGGCACAGGCGTGAGCTCGCGCAACAGCGAGGTGATCCACGCCGGCATTTACTACCCGCCGGGGTCCGCCAAGGCACGCCTGTGCCTGGAGGGCAGGCGCCACCTGTACGACTACTGCGAGGCGCACGCCGTCCCATTTCGCCGCTGCGGCAAGCTGATCGTCGCCACCGACGAGGCCCGGCTGCCGACGCTGAAATCGATTCAGGAGACGGCGCTGCGCAACGGCGTCGAGGATCTTCAGCGGTTGAGCCCGGCGGAGGCGACACGGCTGGAGCCCGAGCTGAGCTGTGCGGGAGCCTTGCTCTCGCCCTCCACCGGCATCCTGGACACCCACGCGCTCATGCTCTCGCTGCAAGGTGAGATCGAGGCTGCCGGCGGCACTGTGCTGTGCCGCACGCCGGTCACCAGTGGACGATACGCCGCCGGAGTCCTGAGCCTGCAGGCCGGCTCGGCAGAGAGCACGATGGACATCGCGGCCTCGGTCATCGTCAACAGCGCAGGCCTTCAGGCGCAGCAGGTGGCGCGCGACCTCGGGGTGGCGCCGCAGTCCATTCCGCCGCTGCATCACGCGAAGGGGAATTACTACGGGCTGCAGGGACGCTCGCCCTTTCAGCGCCTCGTCTATCCGGTGCCCGAGCCCGGCGGGCTCGGAGTGCATCTGACGCTGGACCTGGCCGGCCAGGCGCGCTTCGGCCCCGACGTGCAGTGGATCGAGGCGCTCGATTACTCGGTCGATCCCGCCCGTGCGGCCCATTTCTACCGCGAGATCCGCCGCTACTGGGCGGCGCTGCCCGAGGGGGCGCTCGCGCCCGCCTACGCCGGGATCCGCCCGAAGCTCAGCGGGCCGGGAGAGCCCGCCGCGGACTTTCTCATCCAGGGGCCGCAGGTGCACGGCATCCCCGGCCTCGTCAATCTCTACGGCATCGAGTCCCCGGGACTCACCGCATCGCTCGCCATCGCGGAGCAGGTCGCCGAATTCGTATCGAGTTGACTGGACGCTCACAGCGTCCAACTTCGACGTTTAATACGACGTGCGACAACGCGTCCAACAACGAGCCCAACGCTCCGTGTTTTGGCTATCGTTATGCTTGTGTTTGAGCACGGACGGCAGTACGGTGTCGCTTCAGACGGAGCGTGAACATGGCACCAAAGAACAACCCCATCGCCGCGACACCAGCGAAACCCCGACCTGACTCGCCTCCCATCCGCAAGACCCGCACACCCGATTATCAATACCTCACCCGGCCGGGCTCGCCCGGCCGGGTGGCCGAGCCGGACAACTTGCTCCTCGAGCACCTGAAGAGGATTCAAGCGGAGCTGTCGGCGACCCGCGAGCGCGACCGAGAAATCATCTCTCGCCTGGGAAACATCGAGAGGTCGGTCGCCGGCCTGCGGCGGGACCTCGCGCAGAGCGAGGAAGTTTCTGCGCAAATCGGCGTACGCCTCGATCGACTGGCAGGTCGCGTCGAGCGCATCGAGCGGCGCCTGGAGCTCGCCGGGTAAGGCATTGCATTTGTATGCGAATGCACCGCAAATGCCCTCTTCCCGTACCGGCCGCACAGCGCAGACCCTGCTCCCTCCGGTGACGTGCACCCCGGCGGGGCCACGGGTAGACTGATCTCAGCCTTTGGAGTCGGAATGAGCACCGTCATGGCTCTGCAAGATCTGCCGCGCCGGCACCGGATCACCGTGGAGGAATACCACCGCATGGCCGAGGTGGGCCTGCTCGCACCGGACGCTCGCGTGGAGCTCATCGAAGGCGAGATCATCGACATGGCCCCCATCGGCAACCCTCACCGGGCAACGGTGATGATGCTGGACGACCTGCTGCATCGGGCCGTCGGCCAACGGGGCATCGTTTTGTGTCAATCGTCCATTCGTCTTGGACCGCATTCCGAGCCCGAACCGGACCTGGCCGTGCTGAGGGCTCGCGCCGACTACTACCGTTCCGCCGCGCCGACCGCGGCCGACGCCTTGCTGGTGATCGAGGTCAGCGACACCACCTGGGGCTACGATCGCCATACCAAAATCCCACTCTACGCGCGGCACGGGATTCCCGAGGTGTGGCTGATCGACGTGTCAAGGCTGATGATTCATGTCTTCCGGGAACCCTCCGCCGAGGGGTTCACCGAGGAGGCTTGCGCCGAAAGTCCGGGCCTCACCACCGTGCCCGGCCTGCCGGGCGTGACGGTCGAATTGTCGACAGTGTTCCCGGCGGGGTGAGGGAGCCCGCCCCGAGGGCGTCCGCCTCATCACTGCTCAGGGACCGAGTCCAGACCATGAAGCGAACAAGGAGTGAGCGACCCCGCCGGCTCGAGCCACTGCGTAACGTCCGCGCACGCCAGTCAATGCGACGTTGTGTGCGCAGTGAAGCAGGGCGTGCGGCGGCAACGTTCAGCGTCCTGCCCGTTGAGTCGATTCGTGAGGGTGGATATAATTACAGTGTGGGTGAGGCTCGCACGATCGAACGCGCATACCGCATGCGGGTGTATCCGACTCGCGCGCAACGGGTGATGTTCGCGCGGCTCTTTGACGCCAGCCGCTACGTGTGGAACTGGGCGCTGGCGCGGCGCTCGGACGCCTACCAGGCGGACAAGAGCCGACT
>OFHJ01000660.1_pt1 | contig 12295 bp, 12 predicted proteins | sample 1522001 | NCBI WGS metagenome assembly OFHJ01 (sample SAMEA2464838, study PRJEB22497) | soil metagenome | biome: Grassland; feature: Farmland; material: Clay | place: Australia | collected 2013-02-01 | depth 1.2 m | reverse complement strand
CGCGTGGACGCCGCGGGCGGCGCGCCACGGCGGGCCGGCCCCCCGCCGGGGCGCCCCCCCGCCCGGCACCCGCCCGCCGCCACGGAGGGGGGGGGGACCGCCGGCCGCCCGCGCCCCCGCCGAGACCGTCACGGCCGCGGGCCCCGGGGGAAGCGAGCCGAACTGGCCGTTCCAGGCGACGCCGTCGTAGCACTGCGACGGCGAGCTGCTCGTCCCGGCACTCGAGGCGAGGAAGCAGACGTCGTAGGTCCCGCTCGAAAGGCCGGCGATCTCGTAGGTGCCCTGGGACGTCGTCTGGGCGCCGCTCACGATCTGGCCGCCGGTGGTGACGGCGTAGGCGATCACGCCGGCGACCCCCGCCCCCGAGGCGTCCGTGACGGTGCCCGAGATCGCGCCGCCCGGGCTGAGGCTCGCGTCGATCGACGGCGTCGTCGCCCCGGCCGTCACGGTGACGGCCGTGGCGCCGGAGAGGTTCTGGGTGTCCCCGGTCCAGGCGAGATCCTGGTAGCACTCGGGCGTGTAGCCGCCGGCCGAGGTGCCGCCCGTCGCCGAGCCGCCCGTCGTAGAGATTGCGCCTCCCACCGCGCGCATGTTCACGCATGATCGCCTCGGCGCGCGCGCCCTCGCGGCCAGCGATCGCATCGACCACCGCATGATGCTGGCTTTGCGCGACGACGAGCACCGCCCAGCCTTCCGGCGTTTGCGATTGCGCCAGGACGAAGGCATTGGGCGAAGCGAAGGGCAACGCATTGACGCGCTCGATCTCGCGACCGATGACCGTGCTATGCGCCAGCGCCGCGAGCCCCGCGTGAAAGTCGCGGTTGAGTTCGACATAGGTCTGGAACTCGTGCTCGCCTTTCTCTCCGTGCGCGATGAGTCGGTCGATCCGGCCAAGCAGCTTGCGCAATCTTCGCAGTGCCTCGGCGTCCGCGCCACGCTCGGCCGCGAGGCGCGCGGCCATGCCCTCGAGCGTGCCGCGCAGTTCGATCGCGTCGCTGACATCGCGTTCGGTGAAGGCGCGGACGGCGTAGCCGCCCTGGGCTACGGGCTCGAGAAGGCCTTCGGCGGCCAGTTGACCGAGTGCCGCGCGCAGCGGTGTCCGGGAGACGCCGATCCGCGCCGCGAGCGCGACTTCCGTCAGGCGCTGCTTCGGCGCCAGTGCGCCGCTCAGGATCAGGTTGCGCAGCGCCAGTACGGCGGAGACGGTCTGTTGCGACATGATCTATTCGGCGGCGGCCAGGCCCGGCGCCCGTTCGGCGGCGATCGCGCGGTCGAGCAGCCGGCGCGCCCACATCGCACCGCCATCGATGTTGAGATTGTAGAACGGCATGCGTGGTTGCCGCTCGATCGCCCTCTGCTGCGCCTCGAGCACGCGGACATCCTGCTCATAGACACCGTTGCCGTCATTGACATGCGCGACATTGAGCGCGCGGGTCAGCTCGGCGTCGTCGGTGCGGAAATTGCGTACGAAGTTCCAGAAATAGTGGCAGGTCGTCTCGCTCTCCGGGGTAATCGCGGCGAGAAAATGTCCATTGACACCTTGTGAGCGATCGCCCTCCGGCGCGCCGCTGCCGGCCACCGCGACGCCGACATCGCCGGCGATTACCGATGACATCTGGAAGAGGATGATCTGCCAGCGATCCACCGTCCCGTCCCTGCCCAGCTGCTTCGCCCAGAATGGCGGCGCCTCGGCATCGCGCATCCAGCGCGTGACGGTGACGGTACGGTCGGTATAGGTGACATCGAAGGGCGCCGCGGAGATCGCGTCATGGCCGATACTGCCGGCATGCACGTAGGTCTCGTGCGTAAGGTCGAGCAGATTGTCGATAACGAGGCGATAGTCGCATTTCAGGCCGTAGAATGTGCCACCTTCCCCGACCCACTCGGTGTTGTCGTTCCAATGGAAGTCGGGGATACGCTCAGGATCCGCGAGGGCGGGATCGCCAGGCCAGATCCAGACCAGACGATGGCGTTCAACGGTCGGGAAGCTGCGGACACATGCCGATGGGTTGATGGTCTTCTGCGCCGGCATGAAGGTGCAGCGGCCGGCCGGGTTGAAGCGCAGCCCGTGATAGCCGCAGACAACCTGGTCACCGTCGAGCTTGCCGAGCGACAGAGGCAGCAGGCGATGCCAGCAGGCATCCTCGAGCGCCACGGCCCTGCCATCGGTCGTACGATAGAGGACGAGGTCAATGTTGCAGACAGTCCTGGCAGAGAGGTCGCGACCGATCTCATGTCCCCAGGCGGCGGCATACCAAGCGTTGAGGGGGAAATGCTGCGCTGCGGCGTCCGGTCGTGCCACGCCGGCGGATTTGGCCGTGCTGTTCGGCTGCATGGCTCGTTCCTCCAATTGTATACAGACCAGATAAAGAGAAGATCGCCGCCGGACAAGAGGCCCTTTGCGAAAACCGCGCGATTCGCCGTGAGGCCACGCGGACGATCGCGAGCTTTCACCCTACTACACGACGGACCGATCAATCACGACGGAGGGGCGCCCCTGTGCACGCCTGGACCTCCTCGAACGAGATTCCGGGCGCGAGGTCGCGCAGCAGGAAGCGGCATTCGGCGATATCGATCACAGCCAGGTCTGTATACACGCGGGTGACCGAACCGATCGCGGTCAGCGGATAGGTGCAGGCGGAGACGAGGCGCGGCGCGCCGTCGCGGGTCACGTGCTGCATCAGCGCCCAGACCCGTTTCGCGCCGGCGCCGAGATCCATCGCGCCGCCGACCGCCGGCGCGGCGCCCTTGCGGCCGGTCGACCAGTTGGCGAGATCGCCATTGGCCGCGACCTCGTAGGCGCCGAGCACGCAGAGATCGAGATGCCGGCCGCGGATGATCCCGAAACTCACATCCTGCGGGACGATCGCGGCGCCCGGACGCAACGTGATCTTCTGCTTGCCGGCATTGATCAGCCAGAAATCCTCATCCTCCGGCGCCGGCGCCGGCCCCACACCGAGCACGCCGTTCTCGGAATGGAACATCACCTCGCGTTCGGCCGGCACGTAATTGGCGACCGTCGTCGGCATGCCGATGCCGAGATTGACCGCCCAGCCTTCGGGAATGTCTGCCGCCACGCGCGCGGCCATCTGTTCGCGGCTCCAGCCGCGCTGTGTCGTCTCGCTCACGCCGCCGCCTCCGCCGATGCGATTTCGGGAATCACCACCACCCGGTCGACGAACAGGCCAGGTGTCATCACCGCGTCCGGATCGATCGCGCCGAGGTCCCGCCGGTGATGCGCCGCCGCGACGGTCAGCCGCGCCGCACTCGCCATCAGCGGATTGAAGTTCCGCCCCGAGCGCCGATAGGTGAGATTGCCCCAGCGATCCGCCTCCCAGGCTTCGACCAGGGCGACATCGGCATAGAGCGCCGTCTCCAGCACGCAGGCGCGGCCATTGATCATCCGCACCTCCTTGCCCTTGGCGAGGTCGGTGCCGGCGCCGGTCGGCGTGAAGAACGCCTCGATCCCGGCGCCGGCGGCGCGGATCCGCTCGGCCAGCGTGCCCTGCGGCACCAGTTCCAGCTCGATCCGGCCTGCTTCGTAGAGATCGTCGAACGATGTGCGGGTCGTGGCGCGCGGATAGGAGCAGATCACTTTCCGCACCGCGCCGCGCGCGATCAGCTTGGGCATGCCGCCGAAATCGCCGCCGGCATTATTGGCGATCAGGGTGATATCCTTCAGGTCGCGCGCCGCCAGCGCATCGACCAGAAGATCCGGCTGGCCGACCGCGCCGAAGCCGCCGACCATGATCGACGCGCCGTCGCCGATCCCCGCCAGCGCCGCGTCGAGACTGTCCACGAATTTATTGATCATGCGCCTAGACCCGCTCGATCAGCATGGCGATGCCCTGGCCGACGCCGATGCACATCGTCGCAATCGCCCGCTTGCCGCCGCGCGCTTCCAGCGCCCTGAGCGCGGTGCCGGCCAGCCGCGCGCCCGAGGCGCCGAGCGGGTGGCCGAGCGCGATGGCGCCGCCATGCGGATTGACGCGGGGATCGCCGTCCTCGAGGCCGAGTTGCCGTGTCACGGCGAGCGCCTGGCTGGCGAAGGCTTCGTTCAGTTCGATGACGTCCACGGAATCCAGCGCGATGCCGGTGCGGGCGAGCAGTTTCTCCGTCGCCGGATGCGGGCCCATGCCCATGATCCGCGGCGGCACGCCGGCGGTCGCCATGGCGACGATGCGCCCGCGCGGCGTCAGGCCGAAGCGTTTCGCCGCCACCTCGCTCGCGACAAGCAGCGCCGCCGCGCCGTCATTCACGCCCGACGCGTTGCCGGCGGTGACGGTGCCGGGATCGCGGAATGGCGTCTTCAGCTTCGCCAAGGCCTCAAGCGTGGTTTCGGGCCGCGGATGCTCGTCGGCATCGACCACCGTCTCGCCCTTGCGGCCGGGGATGGTGACCGGCGCGATCTCGCCGGCGAAGAACCCAGCCTCCGTCGCCGCCTTGCATTTCACCTGGCTGGCATGGGCGAAGCGGTCCTGGTCGGCGCGGCTCACCTGGAACTGCGCGGCGACGTTCTCGCCGGTCTCGGGCATGGACTCGGTGCCGAAACGCGCCCGCATCGCCGGGTTGACGAAGCGCCAGCCGATCGTCGTGTCGTGGATCTCCGCCTTGCGTGCGAACGCCGTCTCGCCCTTGCCCATCACGAAGGGTGCGCGCGTCATGCTCTCGACGCCGCCGGCGATGACGATCTCCGCCTCGCCGGTGCGGATCGCCCGCGCCGCGCTGCCCACCGCATCGAGGCCGGAGCCGCAGAGCCGGTTGATCGTCGCCCCCGGCACGCTCTCCGGCAGCCCGGCCAGCAGGCTCGCCATGCGCGCGACATTGCGATTGTCCTCGCCCGCCTGATTGGCGCAGCCGAACAGCACCTCGTCCACCGCCGAGGGATCGAGATCGCCATTGCGCGCCAGCAGCGTGCGGATCGGATGCGCGGCCAGGTCGTCCGCCCGCACCGAAGCCAGCGCGCCGCCATAGCGGCCGAACGGAGTGCGGATATAGTCGCAAAGAAAAGCGTCGGTCATCCGAGGCGGGCTCCAGTTGGGAATGAGGCGTGGCGTCTCACGGCCCGGCCCCGAAAGGCAGGCCGACATAGTTCTCGGCGAGCGCGGTCTGGCCCGCCGTGGAACTCGTATAATAGTCGAGTTCGGCGTGCTGCATCCGCCGGTCGAAGCCGGTGTGGTCGTCAAATTTGTGCATCATCGAGGTCATCCACCAGGAAAACCGCTCGACCTTCCAGATCCGGTCGAGGCAGGTCTCGCTGTAGCGCTCGAGCAACCTGGAATCGCCGCGGGCCCAGGCACCGATCGCCTCGGCCAGCACGACGGCATCGGCGATCGCGGCATTCAGCCCCTTGGCGCCGGTGGGTGGCACGATATGCGCGGCGTCGCCGGCGAGAAAGAGCCGCCCGGCCTGCATCGGTTCGGCGACATAGGAGCGCATCGGCGTGATGCCTTTCTGGGTCACCTTGCCCGTCTGCAGGCTGAAGCCCGGATGGTCGAGGCGGATCGCGAGTTCGTCCCAGATGCGCTGGTCGCTCCATTGATCGAGATCGGCCTCGGCATCGCACTGGATGTAGAGCCGGCTCACCTGCTCCGAGCGCATCGAGAGCAGCGCGAAGCCGTTGGGATGGTTGGCGTAGATCAGCTCGTCCTTGGAGGGCGGCGCGTCGGCCAGGATGCCGAGCCAGCCGAACGGGTAGACCCTGTCGTATTCGCGGATTAGGCCCGGCGGCATGCTGGCGCGGCCGATGCCGTGAAACCCGTCGCAGGCGGCGACGATGTCGCAGTCGAGCACATGGTCCTCGCCGCCGGCCCGGTAGTGGATCGCGGGGCGGTTGCCGTCGATCCCCTCGACCGAAAGGGCTTCGGCCTCGAATTCAAGGGGCAGGCCGGCCTCGATCCGCGCCGCGATCAGGTCGCGGACCACCTCGTGCTGGCTCCAGAGCATGACGTGCCGGCCGGTGAGCCCGGCGAAATCGATCCGGTGCAGCCGGCCGTCGAAGAGCAGATTGGTGCCGTCGTGGCGGAAGCCGACCGTATCCACCCGACCGCCGAGACCGGTCTCGCGGAGCAATCGCGCGACGCCGAATTCGAGGATGCCGGCGCGGATGCGATGCTCGACATAATGGCGCGAGTGGCGTTCGAGCACGACAGTGTCGATTCCCGCGCGGGCCAGCAGATGCCCCAACACCAGGCCCGCCGGCCCGGCGCCGATGATGCCGATGCGTGTCCGCCGCCGTGTCATTGATCGCATTCCACCTTCGTTCCGGAGTTCGCTGTCGCCGGCGCCTGGCCTGGCGAGGCCGTGTCGTCGATGCCGTCGGCGGCGACCCTGAGCACATGGCCGACGGGCAGCAGGCCAGGCTCGAACCGCCTCTCGACCGCGCCCCAAAGGCCCGACGGTGCGAGCAGCGCGAAGCCGACCGCGGCCGCGCCCAGGCCGATCAGGTACCAGACGCCGCTGGCGCCGAAGACGGTGTCGATCGCGAAGAAGATCAGCGCACCGATGATCGGTCCCTCGAACGTGCCGATGCCGCCGACCAGCGTCATGAAGATCATGTATGCAGTCCATTGCACGCCGAAATAGGTTTGCGGCTGAAAGCTGATGGCGCTCGCGAGCCACAGCGCTCCGCCCAGGCCGGCGCCGAACGCCGCGAAGACGAAGATCGCGCGCTTGGCACGGCCGACCTTGATCCCGACCGAGGCGGCCGCCCCCTCGTCGTCGCGGATCGCCTGCATCGCCGCCCCAAGGCGCGAGCGCAGCAGCAGGAACAGGGCGATCAGCAGCAGGGTCATGGCGGCGAGCGCCAGCAGATAGGTATCGACGCGCCTCGCCGCGCGCGGGAAGTGTTCGAGGGCGAGCAGCGATGTGCCGGTGATGCCCTGAATCATCGGGTCGAGGCTGACGAGCAGCAGGAAAAGCTGCGCCAGCACCCACATGCCGATCGCGAATTCGCTGTCGCGCAGCAGCAGCATGACGGGCGAGAGGATCCAGGCGACGACCGCGGCGGCGACAGCACCCAGCACCAGCGCCGCGTAGACCTCCAGTCCGGCCGCCGACAGCCTGATCGCAACATAGGCGCCGAGGCCGAAGAAGGCCTGCTGGCCAACGGAGACCAGGCCGCCATAGCCGGCAAGCGCGTTCCAGGTGACACCGATGATCACGTAGATGAACAGGGTGACGAAATCGTCGAGCACGAGCGGCGGAAACAGCACCGCGCCGGCGACGAGGGCCGCGAGCACGATTGCGAGAAGCAGCACGGTGACGGCCGAGCGCCGGGTCCAGCGTTCCACCGAGAAGGCAGGACCGGTCATGCCGGGCGCCCCGGAGAACGCAACGCCGCGCGCAAACGGGCGATGGGGCCGTCGGCGTCGCGCAGCCGCAGGACCAGGACGGCGAGGAAGACGCAATGGCCGGCGATCTGCGAGAAATGCGGGTTCACCGCGGCGCCCAGAGCCTGCGCGACGCCCAGGATCATGCCGCCGATCAGCGTGCCCCAGAGCGAGCCGGTGCCGCCGATCACCACCGTCTCGAACGCCGCGATCAGCTGTGGAGGGCCGGAATAGGGCGTGAAGCTCGCCTGCATGCCGAGCGCGCAGCCGGCGATGCCGATCAGCGCGCCGGCGATCGCCGCCGCGGCGATCCGCGTCCGCCAGGGATCGACGCCGGCCAGTGACGCCGCCTCCTCGTCCGACGCCGTCGCCCGCAGCCGGCGGCCGAAGGCCGTAAGCCGCAGCATCAGATGCATCGCGCCGAGCACGATGACGGCGGTTGCCAAGATCAGGGCATCCCGCCGGGTGACGCTGCTACAGGCCGCCCGCGGTAAACTGCCATAGGGTCGCATGCCGCTGGCCTTCGCGAGGGACCGCGCGTTGGGCCCTCACACGGGCACAAGGCCGGTATCGGGGATCAATGCGATGCCGAAAGTCGCGAGCAGCGGCACCAAGAGGCTTGCCCTGAGGCTGCGCTCGAAGACCAGGATCTGCAGCAGCGCCGCGATCGCCGCCATCGCCGGCAACATCAGCAGGACGCCGAGAAAAGGCGAGAGGCCGAGTGCGTGGTCGATCACCAGAAGCACGAATGCGGAAAGCACGACGAGGCTGCCATGGGCGAGATTGATCAGCCGCATCACGCCGAACAGGAAGGACAGGCCGGCGGCGAGCAGGGCGTAGTAGCCGCCGGTCAGCAGCCCCTGGATGATCTGGTTGACCCAGATCATGCCGTCACCTCCCCCGCCATATCCTGGCCGAGGCCGAAATAGGCGTCGGTCACCTGCTCGCGCGTCAAGGCCGATGCAGCGCCTTCGAGCACGATCCGTCCCTCCAGCATGCAGACCAACCGCTGCGCGGACGCCATCGCGCGCCTGAGGTCCTGCTCGACCAGGACGATCGTGGTGCCCGATGCGACCAGCCCGGGCAGCGCCGCGTAGACCTGATCGACGGCGACCGGCGAGAGGCCGAGCGAAACCTCGTCGAGCAGCAGGAGTTTCGGATTGCTGATAAGGGCGCGGCCGATTGCCGCCGCCTGCTGCTGGCCGCCGGAAAGCTGCCCGGCGCGGCGGCCGAGCAAAGGTTTCAGTTGTGGCAGCGTGTCCAGGACGCTCTCCATCGGCATCGCCCGGGCGCGCGACGCCGTCGCACCAAGCTTGAGATTTTCCGCAACCGTCATGTCGGCGAAGAGCCGGCGCCCTTCCGGCACCAGGGCGATGCCGCGCGCAACCCGGCGATGCGCCGGCAGTCGACTAACATCCTCGCCGTCGAACTCGATGCGTCCGGCGCTCGGCGCGTGGGTGCCGGCGATGCAGCGCAGCAGCGTCGTCTTGCCAGCGCCATTGGCGCCGACAATGGCGAGCACCTCGCCGGCGCCAACCGCGAGATCGAGGTCGCGGACCGCGATCAGCAGGCCGTGCCGCGCCTCCAGCGCCGTCACGCGCAGCAGGTTCATCCCGCCTCCTGATAGTCCGCATCTTGGCCGAGATAGGCTTCCATCACGGCCGGATCGGCCAGTACGGCGCGCGGCGCGCCCTCAGCGATCACCCGCCCCGCATCCATGCAAACGAGGCGGGTGACCACCCGGACCAGAACATGGACGATATGCTCGATCCAGACGATGGCGATGTCCCGCGCCCGCAGCGCATGGATGATCTCGACCAGAACATGCGCCTCGGCATCGGTAAGCCCCCCGCCGATCTCGTCGAGCAACAACAGGCGCGGGCCGGTGGCCAGCGCCCGGGCGAGTTCAAGGCGCTTGCGGTCGAGCAGGCCGAGCGCCCCTGCCCGGCGGTTGGCGAGCGGCGCCATGCCGCTCAGGCGAAGAGCATCCACCGCGCGTTCCTGGCTCTCATGCCCGGAAAATCCGCCGCCATGGGCTGCGGCGACGACGACATTCTCGAACACCGTCATGCCACCGAAGGGCCGCGGCACCTGATGCGAGCGGCCGATGCCCAAGCGGCAGCGGCCGGCGGCATCGACTCCCCGCACGTCATGCCCGCGCAGACGGATGGTCCCGGCGGATGGCGGCATCGCGCCGGAGATGAGATTGAGCAGCGTCGTCTTCCCGGCGCCGTTTGGCCCGACGATACCGACCGCCTCGTCCGCGTCGACGCGGAAATCGACGCCGTCGAGGACCGTGAACGCGCCGAAGCGTTTGCCAAGCCCTTGCGCGACCAGCAGAGGCGATCCGTCAGCCATCGAATGCGCGGTCAAAGCTTGTAGGGGCGCAGCTTTGCCTGAACCGGCACGGCGTGATCCTCGGCATGCTCGATGGTCACATAGTCGAGATCGTATCTGCTGCCTGGCTTCGCCTTGACCCATTGCGCACCGATCAGATTGGTGGTGGCCACATGGGGCACCGGGCCGTTCGGGAAATCGACCTGGCCGACGATGGTCTTCGCGCGCAGGGTCTTCATCGCCGACGCGAGCTTCGCCTTGTCCTTGGGCGCGCCGCTCGCCTTGAGCGCCGCCACCGCGACGTCGATCAGCGACATCGTGCCGCCGAGATTCTGCTCCCACTGCCGGCCGGTGCGCTTTTCGTAAAGCGCCGCCAGATCTTTCGAGGAAATCCCGGTCACTGGCGAACTGTAGGGAAAGACCGGGTGCCAGTAGGTGCCGGAGGTGATCCCCGTCCCCAGCGGACCCAGCGCCTTCACCTGCGCGGGAAAGATTCCGGTCTTGGCGGTCTCCAGGATCCGGATCTGCCGAGCGAGGCCCTGCTGCGCCGCCTGCCGCCAGAACCGGTCGAAATCCGGCGGGATCGGGAAACCATTGAGAATCTGGCAGCCAGCACGCTTGAACTTCGCAATCTGCGACGAGTAGTCGGAAGTGCCGACCTGATAGCCGCCGGGATCGACGATGTCATAGCCGGCCTTGGCCAGCATCGGGAACAGGCTGTGGCGCACCGCATTGCCGTCGGCATCGTCCGGCGCCAGGACGCCGACGCGGTTGTTCGTCTTCACCGGGCCGCGCCATGTCGAGAGATACATCTCGGCAAACTGCTTGACACCGAAGCAGAACAGGAAGCTCCAGGTGAACGGGTTCGGCTGCCCCGGCTTGGCGCCGCGGCCGTAATACCAGGACTCCCATGGGCAGATCGTCGACAACGAGGGAATGCCGGCGGCTTCGCATACATCGGCGACCGGATTGACCACCTCCGGCGTCGAGATCGACAGCATCATGTCGACCCCCTCGCCGTGGATCAGTTCCTTGGCCAGCTTGCTGGCCCGGGTCGGATCGGATTGGCTGTCGCGGTCGAAGATCTTCACCTCGTAGGTGGTGGCGCCGACGGTGAGCCCGTGGGCCAGCGCCTTGCGGGCAAGATCGAGAATGAACTTGTCGCCCACGCCGAAGGAACCGAGTGCGCCGGATTGCGGACTGATGAAGCCGATCCGCAGCGTTTTCTCGGCACCCGCGAAGGCCCGCCCGGCACCGAGCAGCGCCGCCCCCGAAGCCGAGGCGGCGACAAGCTGCCGGCGAGAAACACCACGCCTTCCCGCCCCGGCCGGTTCGCGTTCATCCGTGATGCTATTGCTCATGGTTCCCTCCTGATTATCTCTCCGGCGCGCCGCCGGCTGCATACAACAGCCGCTGGCTCCGCGAAGCCAGCGGCCGAGGCTCCGCCCGGCCTAGAAGATATGGATCCAGCGGAACACCAGGTGGAATCCGCTGGTCGTATTCCGCTCGATCACCGGCAGATAGGCGTTGGCGAAAAAGATATTCCTCTTACCCGCCTTGTACATCAGGCCCGGACCGATCGACAGGTTCGTCGTCAGGGAGTGCGGCAGATCGACATTGTCCAGCCTGTTGGCCGTGAACTGGCGGAAGTAATAGCCGTTGATGCCAAGGTGCAGGCCGTGCGCGACCTCATAGGATGCATCGAAATTGACCCAGCCCGCATCGCCCGCCTGCGTCGTCGTGCCCGGCAGGACCGGCACGCTCGAGGCAGGGTCGCTATTGACGAAGTTGTGAAGATAATTGAGCCGGGCCGAAAATTCGAGTTTCGGCGTCGGGAGCACGGTCATCGCCCAGTACGGGTTGATCGACCAGAAGCCGGCACTGGGATTGATGTCCCGATGCCTGTTGTAGCTGCCGATCGGAAACAGCGTATCGAACTCGAAACGCATGTCGAAGACCGGCCGACCGCGCCGGAACACCGGTGGAAACTGCAGGAATGGTCCAGCCGTAAGATCGCCGAGCGCACCGTTATCGGCACTTAGCGTCGCCGGGCTGTCGACGGCGAAACTCGTGTGGAGATGCACGATCGGCAGAAGGCCGGTAAAGCCGAGCGTTCCACCAAATAAATGGATGGGCGTTACGTAGATCAGCTGGTTGAGGGAGATGATCGCATTGATGCTGGTTCCCTTGAAAACCGGCACCGGATTGCCGTTGGCATCGTTGACGGCATTGAAATGTTCGTACTGGAAATACTGCTGATAGACGAACCCCGGCTTCGTACCGCCAAATCCGTCGAAGAAAGACGTTCCGCCAAGATTTATGCCAGCCGGTTCGTTGACTGCCGGCGCCGCCCGTGCCGTCGAAATGGCGCATGTCGCCAGCATCGCCGCGAAACACACGGCAAGCGGCCGATACGATCGGACCATTTGTTCCCCCCAATTCTGTTTCTTCGAGGCTCTCAGGCCCCGTGAACTTCGCCACCCAAATGTGCGCATAGCGCACACATGAAACTCTAGCGCACAAATTCTGTATACAGAGAGGGGCCTTGCAGGCAAGCTTTTTTTGCTATCGAACAGAACTGTGAAGATGCTGGAGGGCTGATGGGAAGTCGCGACCACGTGGAGAGC
>OFHJ01000659.1_pt1 | contig 12299 bp, 9 predicted proteins | sample 1522001 | NCBI WGS metagenome assembly OFHJ01 (sample SAMEA2464838, study PRJEB22497) | soil metagenome | biome: Grassland; feature: Farmland; material: Clay | place: Australia | collected 2013-02-01 | depth 1.2 m | reverse complement strand
CTAATCCCAGACGAAGGCACGCTGGGAGTCAGGCGGCGCTACGACTTGGCGTGGCCGCGGCGCGCGCGGTCCGTACGTCGGGGCGTCGAGACCTTGCGCGATATATTTGCTTACTGTCTTGCGGTTGATCCCCGTTCGTTGCGCGATCGCCGAAGCCGTTAGGCCCTGTCGATGAAGTTCCAGAATTATCATAAGTTCCCGTAGCTTGACCACTTATAGCGCGACAATCTGGGTGGGAACGGCGCGACAATCAGGATGGGAATTGGCAGTCGCGACGAGGTGATGATTGTCGTGCCGCGACAGCTTTGCAAGTACTATTTTTTGTTCTTGTTGGTTGTCGCGCCCGACGATCAAGTTGAGGTCTTGACTGTGGCGCGGATCGGCGGTCGGCTGGGGCCGCGTTTTCGTTCGAGGGCTTCGCGTCGGCGAAAGCTTTCGACGTTCATTGACAGAATGGTGGCGCGATGAACCAAGCGGTCGACGGCGGCGGCTTGTTGGCCGAGGCGGCAGGATTCGTCGTTGCGGAACCACTCCTCCAACGCCCGGAACGCCTGCGGGTAGTCAGCTCCAGCCAGCGGACGTTCAATACTTTCCATTCCAGACCCATGTCACTCGCCCCTGGGGGAGTGAAGGGGATACCCAGTTAGGGTGATATTGGTCGCCACCACGACGATGGTGCCGGGACGGGCGTCGCCGCATGGATCCTGATGCGTTAGCGCGCCTTCTCCTCGGCACTCACCGCCGCCTCCACCAGTGCACGCAATGTCCGTACCGTCGGCGACACATGCACCGCCCGCGCACGCTCGGTCCATGCCGCGGCGCCGACGGCGTCACCGGCGACCAGCGCCCGCACGGCCGCTACGACCATCACCTGGCCGCGCCGCTCCACCTCCTGCACCTTCTGCAGATCGGCGCGACAACGGCGGCACGTCGTTGCCCCTTTCAGAATCGCTCTGCAGATCGGGCACACATCCATCGGGTCAGGTCTCATGATAGAACAGCAGATCGGTCAACTGGCTGCGCGCCTGTCCCAACGCGGCGGCGTCGCCGGCGGTCTGCGCATCACGGATCGCCTCCATCAGGTCGATCATCTCCTCACGGTCTTCGGCGCCGACGTCATCCAGCTTGGCGCTCGCTTTGTCCAGCAGCGCGGTAATTTCCGCATTGCCGGAAACGGCCGAGCCCTCCTGCATCGCTACCTCTTCGCCGCCGAACAGCGAGCCGATCCGTTCGCGGGCCTGCTGCAGCTCGGCCGCGTCGTAGCGGGCCATCGCCTGATCGATGCTGATGCGCCGTTCCAGTCCGGTCTTCTTCTCGCGCGCCGTGACATCCAAGATGCCGTCGCGATCCAGCGCCAGGTCCAGCACCACCTCGTTACCCGCCGGTGCCTTGCTCAGCCCCTCGACCCGGAATTGCCCGATTTCGATGTTCTGCTTCGCGTCGCGATTCTCGCCCTGATAGATGCGCACATCCACTTCGGTCTGGTTTTCGGTGATGGTGAAGAACACCTCGCTCTTCCGCACCGGGATCGGCGTGTTGCGCGGGATGATCGGAACAAAGCAGTAGGGGTACAATTCGCCGTCGAGTTCGCTCAGCGCGCTGGTGCCGAACGTGTAGGGCGTGACATCCACCAGCACGGCGGAGACGTCTTGACCTGCGATGGCCGCGCCCTGGATCGCGGCGCCCATTGCCACGCACAGGTCGGCATCCACCTCGCCGCGCGGTTCGTGGCCGAACACCTCCACTAGGCGCCGGCGTATCATCGGCGTGCGCGTGGCGCCACCGACCAGCAGAATCTCCTCCACCTGCGACGCCGTGAGGTCGGCTGACCGCAGCGCGATGTGGATCGCCTGCAGCGTCTCCTCGACATAGGGCGCGATCATCGCTTCGTATTCGTCACGCGCCAGCTCCATCGACAGGTGCACCGGCTTGTCCTCCGCCTCGGCCAGGTACTCTTCCTCGATACGGGCGAAGGGATGATCGGACAGCTCCTTCTTTGCCGCTTCCGCCGCGCGCAGGATACGCGCCATGGCGCGCGGCTGATCGGAAATATCGACCGCTTGGCTGAGCTTCAGATGTTCCAGGATGTGCGCAACGATCTTGTGGTCGAAATCGTCGCCGCCAAGGTGGTTGTTGCCGTGGCTGGAGATCACCTCCACCACGCCTTCCTCAATACGCACCACCGACACGTCGAACGTGCCGCCGCCCAGATCATAGACCAGGATGCGCTTGCCTTCGTGCTGGCCGGCCTCATAGACCAGCGCCGCGGCGGTGGGTTCGTTGATGATGCGCGCCACCTCCAGCCCGGCGATCTCTCCCGCTTCCCTCGTGGCCTGGCGCTGCGTGTCGGAGAAATACGCCGGCACGGTGATCACTGCCTTGCGCACTGGGCAGCCGAGCCGGGATTCGGCGATTTCCTTCAGCCGCTTCAGGATGATCGCGGAGATTTCCTGCGGCGTGTACTCGTGGTCGCCCAGCCGCACCGACTCTGTATGGCCCATGCGCCGCTTGATGGAGCGAATCGTGCGGTCAGGATACAGCAGCCATTGGTTGCGCGCCTCCTCGCCGACCAGGATTTCGCCGGTCTCGGAGAGGCCGACCACCGAGGGCAGGATCTTTCGTCCCTGCGCGTCGGTCAGGACTTCCGGCTTGCCGTCACGATACAACGCAATCTCGGAATTGGTGGTTCCGAGATCGATGCCGACGATTTCGTCCGTCAAGGTTCGCTGTCTCCTTTGCCCGCCTTGCTGACGATGACCTCGGCGGTACGCAGCAGTTCATCACCCCACAGGTACCCGGCGCGCGCTTGCTCCACTACGATGCCGGGCGCGATATCGGCGTCCTGCGTCGTGCCGACCACGCGCGCCGAGCGCGGATCGAAGCGTCTGCCGAGCAGTTCCATCTGCCGCACGCGGCGTTCGCCCAGGATGCGGTCGAGACGGCGCGCCATGATCGCGATCCCTTCCCGCCAAGCGTCCGCCTCCACCGGCTTGCGCCGCCAGCGCTCGTACCATCTGGCCGGCGTTGGCGCCGGCTGCCGCAAGGCGGCGTCCAGCCGGTCGCGCAAGTCGACCAGATCCAGCAGCAGCGGACGCAGCGGCGCCTCGCCGCGTTCGCGCGTTTCGGCGTGTGCGCGCTTCAGCTCCTGTTCCAGCGTGGTGTGCGCCGATTGCAGCGTCTCGAACACGCCGCGGAACTGGTCGAGCGCTTCCTTCACCAGCCGTGACTCGGTGCGCACCTCGTTGCGCACTGCGGCGAGTTCGACGAACACCATGAACAGGTCCGCTTCGCCGCTGCCGGGATCATCGCCAGCCGGCTCCGGCAACGCCTCGATCCCGTCCAGATAATGGCGAAACTGCTCCAGCAGGCTTTCCTTCGCCGCGTCGTCCAAGCCGAGTCCTTCTTGCATTCGGGGTCAGTCACCGGCCTGCTGCAGCCCATCGAGCAGCAGCGCCATCATCGTGGCTTGCGACGGGCGGTGGCGTTCCGCACCAGCCGCAGCCAAGCAGTGCAGCTTCAGGCGTACCAGGGCGCCGCCGCTGGTATGCAGCAGTTTCTGTCCCATCCGCTCGCGCCTGCCACCGATCGCCTCATAGGCTCGGCGCAGCGCCTGAAAGCGCTCCGGTTCGCGGTCGGGCGGATAGGCGCGCACCAGCGCCAGGTAACGGCGCTTGATCGCCTCGTCATCCGCATTCTCATCAACGCCGAGTTCCACGAAGGGGTCTTCGCTCATTGCAATCGTCTCGCACAAAAACCTGGCTCAGCGCCGCCGCGCCCGCTGCGGGCGCTGCGACCGGCCCTCCAAGGCCACCGCGATCATGGCCGCGCACAGCTGCCTCACCTCTTCCGCCGACAGCGATTCGCCGATGGGTGAGTCTGCCATTTCCGCGGTGAGCATGTCGATGGCCCCATCACGGCCTAACTGGTTCACCATCGCGCGCACCTCCTTCGCCGGAAGCTTCGGCATCTCCTCGGCGAGGGATTCCACCAACTCCGTTATATCGTCATCGTCGAGCGCATCCGGCATCGCGCCGCCGCGCGCCCACTCGCGCATCGCCTTGTCGGCCTCGGGCCCGAACAGGAAACGCCGCACCCGGTTGAGCAGAGGGAAGTCCTGCCGTGACGCGGCCTGTTCCATCATGTTGTAAAGTTGGGCCTCCTCCACCGGATTCAACCGGTTGTTGTTACCCGCCGTGCGGGCCACGATCTGGTAGAAGTTGGCCATTTGGTCGTCGGAGCGATGCAACGCGTTTTGCGCGTAGCTATGCAGCACGGCGAATTCGCGCAGATGGGTGAGCAGTTCGGCAATGGTCTGGAACTCTGCGGTAGTCCAGGCGATCCGGCTGCCTTTAGTCAGGAAGCGGCTGATCTGCCGCAGCGCCGGAGCGATCGTCTTGCGTGTGTCGCGGATTTCCTTCTGGCCGAGCAGGCTGACCAGCGCCAGGATCGTTGCACGATCCGGGTCGCTCTTCAGCGCGGCTGCCAGATCGGGTTGCGCGGGCTCCAGCCGCTTGTCCGGTACGCCCATCAGGCTGGCTTCGATCATCACATGGAACCAGGGGACAATGCCGCCGCCGGCATCCTGCACTGCGCCGCGCAGCACCGCCTCCGCATTGGTATCCGGCTCCGCCGCCAGCCGTACCAGCGCCCGCCCAATACGCAACGCGCTGCTCGGCTTGTCCGACCGCTCCCATTCCCCAGCCTCCGCCAGCGCCTTGCCAGCCAGGTCGGCGCGGCCGGAGCGCATCTGCCCGCGCGCGTAAGCCAGCCGCAGCTCGATCATGCGCTGGCGCACCGGCTGATTGATCGGATCGACCTGCAATACCTGCCGGGCGAACGCGGCCGCTTTCTTGAACGCATTGCGGGCCACCGCCGCGTCGACCGCCTGGGTCAGCACCGCGGCGTTGGCCGGGAACCGCTGCGCCCCGGCTTCCGCCGTCCGCTGCCAGTTCTTCTGGTCGTCCCCAGTGCGATAGCGTTCCAACAATTGCAGTGTCGCGGGCAGGAACTCCGGATCGGCTTCGATGCTGCGTTCCAGGTAGTGGGCGACGGGATCGTCTTCCTCCGGAACGCTCGGATCGTCCCATGCGTCCGGATGCGTGTGCGCCAACCCGGCCAGATGGCGGTACACCACCGCTTGCCCCAGCCGCGCGTCCGGGCCACCCTTTTGCTCCAGCGCCTCGATGACCGAGCGCCAGCACTGCGGCACAGCGTTCCAGTCGCGGTTCGCCTCCGCCGCCAGCGCGAGGATTCGGTTCCGGTCCAGCGCGGAGAAAAACCCGAACCGGGTCTGGAATTCGTGCAGCCGATCCGGCACCCTCGGCAGCAAGTTGAGGCAGGCGGCGCGGATGTCGGCATCCGGGAAAGGCAGGCCGCGGCGCACCAGGAAAGTGAACAGCGAGGATGGGCCACGCCGTTCGGCGTCCAGCAGCTGATTCAGCAGCGCCGCCGCGTCCTGCGGCAAGCCGCGGGTTTCGCCGACGAAACGCTGCTGCGCGGGCCGGAGTCCGGTCCAGCGGTCGAGCAGGTCGCGGTCGTCCGCCAGCGCGGCCTCGGCCGCAGCGCGCGGCCCGGCAAACGCCGAATCGGCCGGGATCATCGCCAGCAATGCCCTGCCCTTCTCGGCATCGTCGGGCAGGATGATCAGGCTCTTTAGGGTCAGCCGTATCGGGCCGAACGGGGAACGCAGCGGAATGCGGCTGAGCAACCAGTCGAGTTCGTCAGGCGAGCAGCCTTGGAGCCACGCATGCAAGGCAGCGCGCGCGGCGCCGCTTTGTTCCGTCCAGGCTTCGCCGGCGGATGATGCTGCCTCCGGGGCCGCGGCGGCGAGCGAGAGAACGGCCGCGCATTCCGCCAGGCGGGCGCTGTCGGCTGCGGGTAGCCGCGCGATGCTCTCCTGCGCGGCGCGTTGCGCTTTCTGGTGCTGGCCCTGTCGGACCAGGCATGAGACGTAGAGCAGCGGTTCGCGGACTGCCCTACCCGGCGCCTGGGTGTTCTCCAGGACGATCGCGGCCTCCTTGTACATGCCCTTCGCGGCCAAGTCGCGGGCCCGGCCGGCGTAGGCGTCGGCCAGACGCTCGCTCCATTCCGGGCGTGATGGATCCTGCCGGATCAGCTGCTTGAACAGCTCCACGGCCTCCTTGAAGCGACCCTGGCGGAGCGAGTCGCTTGCCTGTTTCGCCAGGGCGTCGGGTGTCGGAGCGAAGACCGGACGGCGCGACGCGGACTTTTTCATAGGACCTCCGCAAGGTAGCCTACGCCTTGAGTCGCGGGAGGAATTGCGAGAAAATTTTTCTGTCGCCTGTATCCCACCGTGGCATGCCGAGTTTGACGAATAATGGGGATGCATCGGTTTTTCAGCCGGTGTACCGGCGCGAGGGCTGCGGCCCGAGTTAAGCCGTCGGAATGTTCGCCGGAGAAGTTCGGCAGAATAAACTGCCGCTGGAAGCGCGGTTGCAAGGTGTTTCGGTTGGGCATCAAAAAGCCTCTGATCTTAATCAGGGGTTGCTTACAACTGGCCTCGGCATGGCGCGTCGCGGCAGGCACCGGGTATGGTGGCGGCGCCTCGGGAAACTATGTTGGAGCTTAACCCAACCGGGCAGCGTTCTCTACCTAGTGTGGCGTCTCGCAATTGCCGACCAATTTTTCGGCCTGCTATCATCGGCAATTGCGAGACAAAAGCCACACTAGATTCAATAGGTTGCTAGTGTCCCGCGGCCCGAACCTCACCCGGCGCGCGGGCGAAGCTCGCGCTTGAGCTCGGCCAGCCGGGCCGCGCCGCTGATCTCGGCGAAGATGGCATAGACGACGAGCCCGAAGCCAGAGCGAAGGCCGAGCGCCGCAGCCCGCCAAAGCTCGTCCCGGAGCAGCCAGGGGCCGAGAAACCGGGCCAATGCCGCGAGGCCGAGCGCCATGCCGAGGGTCGCGGCCAGGATACGGGCGCCGCGGTCGAGCAGGCGCCGGTCGGGGCGCCAATGGCCGCGGCGATAAAGCACCGTCGCGAGGATTGCGGTCTGCAGCCAGGACGCGGCGGAAAGCGAGATCGCGAGTCCGACATAGAGGAGGGGGCGCATCAGGATCAGGTTTAGGGTGATGTTGGTCGCCACCGCGACGATGGCGATGATCAGCGGCGTCCGGGTGTCGCGGCGGGCATAGAAACCGGGCGTGAAGACCTTGATCATGATGAAGGCGGGAAGCCCCGCCGCGTAAGCGATCAGCACTTGCGAGGTGGCGACGCTCGCCGCCTGGTCGAAGGCGCCGCGCTGAAACAGCACCGAGATCAGGGGAAAGGCAAGAACGCTGAGCCCGGCCGCGGCGGGCAGCGCCAAAAGAAGCGCGAGCTCGAGGGCGCGGTTCTGGCTCTGGCCGGCACTTTTGGTGTCGCCCGTGGCAAGCTGGCGCGAGAGCAACGGCAGCAGAGCTGTGCCGAGCGCGACGCCGACCACGCCGAGCGGCAGTTGTTCCAGCCGGTCGGCGTAAAAGAGATAGGAGATCGAGCCCGCCGGCAACAGCGAGGCCAGGATCAGGTTCACCATCTGGTTGACCTGCGAGGCGCCGGCGCCGAGCGCCGCCGGTAGCATCAGCTTGAGCAGACGCCGCACTCCCGGCGTCAGCCGCGGCCGCGGCAGGCGGAAGCGGAGTCCTGCATGGGCACACGCGCCGGTCAGCCAGAGGAACTGCAGAATGCCGGCGGCGGCGACCCCCCAGGCGAGCGCGTGGCCCGCGGTCGGCAGGTAGGGCGTCGCGATCAGGAGCGCGGCGATCAGGCAAATATTCAGGATGATCGGCGCCGCCGCCGGCGCGGCGAAACGCCCTACCGCGTTCAGCGCGCCGCCCAAAAGCGCCACCAGGCTGATGAAAAGAAGATAGGGAAAGGTCAAGCGGGTGAAGACGACGGCAAGATGAAACTTGGTCGGATAACCGGCGAAACCCGGCGCCAGCACATGGATCACCGCCGGCATGAAGGTCTGGGCGGCGAGGACGAAGAGAAACAGTACCACCACCATGACCGAAAGCGCCTGTTCGGCGAAACGGATCGCGGCCTCGCGGCCATCAGCAGTCAAGGTGCCGGTGAAGAGCGGCACGAAGGCGGCGCTGAAGGCGCCCTCGGCGAAAAGCCGGCGGAACAGGTTGGGAAGTTGGAAGGCGACGAAAAAAGCGTCCGAGACCGGGCCGGCGCCGAGCATCGCCGCGATCAGGATATCGCGGGCGAAACCGAAAAGCCGGCTCACCAAGGTATAGCCACCGACCGTGGCAACGGAGCGGAAAAGCGCCATGGCCGCGCTCAATAGCCCGAAAAAAGGGCGAGAAAAAGTCGGCCGCGGCCAGGGTTCTTCTTCGGCCCGGAGTTCTTTTTCGGCATGGTCTCCCGCATCGCCTCAGACCGGATCGGCGGACCCGGCCGCGCGTTCCCCTTTCGGCTTCGTCTTGCGCCGGGCACGGGGCTCGGCCTTGGCTGCCACCGGCTCGGCCTTGGCCGCGTCCTGCCGCTCCTGCGGCGGCGTCAGGATCGCGATCAGCTGATCCTCGATCGCCGCCAGCCGCATCTTGTTGGTCACCTTATGGCCGAACAGGTCCTTGACGTAGAAGACGTCGACCGCGCGCTCGCCATAGGTCGCGATGCGCGCCAGGGTGATCGAGAGCGAAAGGCGGAACAGCGCATAGGTCAAATCGTGCAACAGGCCGCGCCGGTCGCGGCCCTGCACCTCGATCACCGTCGCGGTGTCGGAGGCGTTGTTGTCGATCAGGATGCGCTGCGGAACGCTGACGGCGCGGCCGATTTTAGCCGGCTTCGCCTCGGCGAAGACCCGGTGCGGCTTCAGGGCGCCGGAAAGCGTGCGCTCCACCGCGGCCTTGAGCCGCTGGATATATTCCGGCCGCTCGATCGCCTTGCCGTCGGCGCCTTGGATGAAGAAGGTGTCGAGCGCCATGCCGTCGCTGGTGGTGAAGATGCGGGCATCGACGATGTTGCCGCCCGAGACCGCGATCGCGCCGGCGACGCGCGCGAAAAGCCCGGGATGGTCGGCAGTGTAGAGCACAAGCTCGGTTACCGCATTGGCGGGATCGGCCCGGGTTTCGAGGCTCAAAGCGCGATGCTTGCGCTCCGCCGCGCAGACCAGGCGCGCGTGGCGCAACTGGGTTTCGGGCTCGGTGGTCAACCAATAGGCGGGGTAATGGCGGTGGAGATAGGTCTCTACCTCGTCCGCCGGGAGATCGGCGAGGCCGGCCCGGAGCGCTGCGCGCGCCGCCTCGACCCGCGGCTCGTCGGCGCCGGCCGAGGACCCGGTCAGAAAATCCAGGGTCTTCTGGTAGAGCTCGCGCAGCAGCTGGCCTTTCCAGCCGTTCCACACGCCGGGACCGACGGCCCGGATATCGACCGCGGTAAGGAGCAGCAAGAGCCGCACGCGCTCCTCGGTTTCCACCGCCTTGGCGAAATCGGCGACGGTCTTGGGATCGGCGATGTCGCGCTTGAAGGCGGTCGCGCTCATCAGCAGATGCCAGCGCACCAGCCAGGCGACGGTCTCGGTTTCCGTGGCGGTGAGGCCGAGCCGCGGGCAAAGCCGCTCCGCCACCTTGGCGCCGAGAATCGAATGATCGCCGCCACGGCCCTTGGCCACGTCGTGCAGCAGGACGGCGAGATAGAGCACCCGCCGGGACGCGACCTGATGCACGACATGGCTCTCGACCGGATGCTCGTCGGCCAGGGTACCGGCCTCGAACTTGGCGAGCAGGCCGATGGCGCGGATGGTGTGCTCGTCGACGGTGTAGACGTGGTACATGTCGTATTGCATCTGCGCCACGACGCGGCCAAAATCCGGAACGAAGCGGCCGAAGACGCCGGCCTCGTTCAGCCGCCTGAGGGTGGTCTCGGGGTCGTGGCGCGACGTCAGCATGTCGAGGAAAAGCCGGTTGGCTTCCGGGTTCGCGCGCATTTTGGCGTCGACCAGCTTCAGATTCCGCCGCACCAGGCGAAGCGCCTTGGGATGGATGTCGAGACCGCGCTCTTCCGCGATATGGAAGAGGCGCAGGATGTTCACTGGGTCCTTGGCGAAGACGGTGTCGGCGGCGATCCCGAGCCGGCCGCTCTCGATTTCGAAACCGGCCGGAACCTTTCCCTTTTTGCGTAGCGCGCTGAAGCGGGGCAGGCGAAAACGGCGGCGGCGCTTGTGCTGTTCCTCGAGAGCGGCGCAGAAAATCCGCGTCAGGTCGCCGACCTCTTTGGCGATGAGAAAATAGTGCTTCATGAAGCGCTCGACGCCGCGCGAGCCGGGACGGTCGGTGTAGCCCATGCTGCGCGCGAGCTCGGGCTGGGCATCGAAGGTGAGCCGCTCCTCCGGCCGATTGGCCCAGTAGTGCAGATGGCAGCGCACCGTCCAGAGAAACGCCTGGGCATTGACGAAGCGGCGGTATTCGGCGGGAGAAAGCACCTCCTGCTCGACCAGGTCGGCGATGCTTTCAATTGGATAGAGGTATTTCGCGATCCAGAACAGGGTGTGGAGATCGCGCAGGCCCCCCTTGCCTTCCTTGATATTGGGCTCGACCACATAGCGCGAATCGCCCATGTGCTGGTGGCGCTCGTCACGCTCGGCAAGCTTGGCCTCGAGATAAGCGGGGCCGGTTCCGGCCACCACTTCCTTACGGAAGCGCTGGCGAAGCTCCTGCTCCAAGGGCTGGTCGCCCCAGACATAGCGCGCCTCGAGCAGCGCCGTGCAGATGGTGATGTCGCTCTTGGCCAAGCGGATGCAGTCATCCACCGAACGCGTCGCGTGGCCGACCTTGAGGCCGAGATCCCACAGCAGGTAGAGGATGAACTCGACGACCTGCTCGCCCCATGGGGTCTGCTTATAGGGCAGCAGAAACAGCAGATCGACGTCGGAAAAGGGCGCGAGCTCGCCCCGGCCATAGCCGCCGACGGCGACCACGGAAAGCCGCTCGCCCGCGGTCGCGGTCGAGGGACGATAGACCCGGGTCGTCGCAAGGTCGTAGATCACGCGGACGATCTGGTCGACGAGGAAGCTCAAGGATTGCACCGTGAGCGTACCCGAGGCGCCGGCCTCGAAGCGGGCGCGGACCTCGGCCCGGCCGGCGGCCAGCACCTGTTTCAGGATTTCCAGCGCGCGCGGCCGAAGCTCGGGCGATTCCCAAGGGAGATCGTGGGCCAAGGCCGCCAACCGATCGTTCAGGGCCTTGCGGTCGATGATTTCGCGGCGATTGCGAATCTGATCCATCTCGTTACTCTAAGGCAGTTGGCATCGGAGCCGCTGCGGAAAATTCCGCCATGCGATTTTCATGCCTCGGCCCAGCGAAGCGCCGCCGCCCGCCTAGTCGTAGTTCTTGAGTTTACACCAGACGCGGGCCAAGCCGTATTTGAGATAGCCCGCCTCGGCCTTGAGGGAAGCCCGCGATTGCGGCGCGCCCGGCTGGAGCGGTACATGCAACGCCGCGTCGAGGCAGGCAAAACGCCGGCGTATACGCGCGGCGCGGGCGGCGCCGACGCAGGCGCCATCGGCCCAACGATGAACGACCCGCCATCCCACCCGCTGCCGGCGGAGCAAGAGGGCGGCGCCGGGCTTGGCCGCTATGCCGAAGGCCTGGTCGGTGCCGCTTGATGCGCAGGACAGCCACACCAGACCCCCTGCCGCGACTTTTTCGGGATCTTGCCCCAGGACCAGATGAAGGTCGGTGCGGCGTGGGTGGATCTGAGTCAGCACCCCCGCCATCAGCTCGGCGAGATCGCCGTTGTCGCCCGGCATGACTATGTCGAGGTGGGCATGTGCCGGCAGAATCTTCACGAGTTCCTTGCCGATCGCCCAGATACGCGGCTGCTCGCCACGGCGATCGACGCGCAGCGAATGGATGAAGACGAAGGGCGCGCCGAAAGCGATGACGACCAGCGCCACGGCGCCCGCGGCGGGTAGCCGGCCGACGAGCCGCTTCCAATGGGGTGCCACGATGCCGGTCGCGGCCAAGAGCGCGAGCGGCCCGAGCTGGGTATTGAAGCGCCAGAAGGATTGGACGTCGAGCCCCTCCTTGCCGATGAACAGGGCGATATAGACGAGGACGAGAAAGGCGGTATAGCCGATGAAGACGATAGCCAGGGCAATCGCATTTCAAATTTGAGCGAGCAGGGTGGCGAGGAAAGCGTTGTTCCAGCCGGCGCGTTTGATTTTGCGGCGGTTGGGAATTTTTGTTTTTTTGGGATTGTGGGTATTTATGGGCATGTGGCGGAGGACGGCGAGGTTGTTCGGCCCCTGGTCGAGCCGGGTTTTAGCCTGCTCCTCGTTCCTGGTGACGTCGCG
>OFHJ01000658.1_pt1 | contig 12300 bp, 10 predicted proteins | sample 1522001 | NCBI WGS metagenome assembly OFHJ01 (sample SAMEA2464838, study PRJEB22497) | soil metagenome | biome: Grassland; feature: Farmland; material: Clay | place: Australia | collected 2013-02-01 | depth 1.2 m | reverse complement strand
GTACTCGGGCTTCCGCCGCTCCTGGATCGGCTTGGGGTGTTACTCCTCCTCGTGGCGGGTCTGCTAGCAAGGCCGGAAGTGGGCCTGCGGGGCGGGTTCCCGGGACCCACTCCGCCAATAGGCGCCGGCGATATGGGTGAGCGAAAACTCGCCGATCTGGCCGGAATGCTCGACATGTGGCCCGCGGCAAAGATCGGTGAACTCGCCAAGACCGTAGAAGGAAATCACCGGCGCACCGGCGCCCTTGTCGTCGAGGCCAACCGCGTTGTCGTCGCCGGTGCTCTCCGAGACCGCCGTGGTGCCGCGATCGCGCAGCAAGGTCAGAAGATCGACCTTGAAGTCCTGTTTCTTCTCGGCCATGACCTCGAAGGCGCGCTCGATCGGCACCTCGGCGCGATCGAAGGGAAGCTTCTCGGCCTTGATCCGCTGCATCTCTTTCTCAATGCGCGGGAGGTCCTCAAGCTTGAGCAAGGGCTCGGTCAGGACGTCGTAGTAGAAACCGTCCTTGATCGCCGGTCCGACCCCGAACTTGGCACCGCGAAACAAACGGGTGATCGCCGCGGCCATGACATGGGCGCAGGAATGACGCATGCGCATGAGCTCTTCGCTAGGAACCGGCGTGAAGGCCGCCTCCGCGGGCGCGGCCGCCGGATCGGCCTTTTGTGACGGGCTGTTCACGGCACTCCTCTCGAAACTATCTCTCCGACGCATAGCCCCGGCCGGGCCGAAGGCGGCGTGTTCTCGGATGGCTGGGGTCTTGTAACACGCCCGCTCGGGACCATCAAATTGCAGCAAAAAGCCGGCGGCCGGAAGCCGCCTCGCCCGTGCCCCCGGCGGCAAGGCCCCGGTCCGGCGGCCAAGGGACGGACAACGGGCGGCCCGGCCGGGAATTAGGTTGCGGGGGTTTGGTTGGTATGATCAGTTCGGTTTGCGATAGGGGGAGGGGGACATTTTTTGAAGGTGTTGGTGACGGGGACGGCGGGGTTCATCGGCTATCACCTGGCTGAGAAGCTGCTGGGGCAAGGGCATGAGGTGATCGGGGTGGATTGCGTCACCGATTACTACGACGTGCGCCTGAAGGAGGCGCGGCTTGAGCGGCTGAAGCGGCATGCGGGATTTACCGAGGCGCGGCAGGATATTGCGGATATCGCGGCGATGCGGGCGCTGTTCGCGGCGCACGCGCCGAGCCACGCGGTGAACCTGGCGGCGCAGGCGGGGGTTCGCTACAGCCTGCAGAATCCGGAGGCCTATCTGAGGAGCAACGTCGACGGCTTTCTCGGGGTTCTCGAGGCCTGCCGGGCCCATCCGGTACGCCATCTGGTGTTCGCCTCGACGAGCTCGATCTACGGCGCCAGCGGCAAGATGCCGCTTTCCGAGCACGACAGCACGGAGCATCCCTTGACCCTCTACGCGGCGACCAAGAAGGCGAACGAGATGATGGCGCATGCCTATGCGCATTTGTTCGGCTTTGCCGTGACCGGGGTGCGGTTTTTCACCGTCTACGGTCCCTGGGGTCGGCCGGACATGGCCTTGTTCGCCTTCACCAAGGCGATTTTGGAGGACCGGCCGATCGAGGTCTTCAACCGCGGCGACATGAAGCGGGACTTCACCTATATCGACGACACGGTGGAGGGCATCTATCGCGTGCTGCGGGAGGCGCCGGCGGTGGCGGCGGCGGACGGGGCGGACCCGGCGCGGAGCGCCATCGCGCCGTACCGGATCCTCAATATCGGTCGCGGCCGGCCGGAGCCTCTGACCCGCTATATCGAAGTTCTGGAGGCGAAGCTCGGGCGCAAGGCGAAGAAGAACCTGCTGCCGATGCAGCCGGGCGACGTGCCGGCGACCTGGGCCGACACCCGCGACCTCGAGACGCTGACCGGCTACCAGCCGGCGACCTCGATCGAGGAGGGGATCGGCCGCTTCGTCGATTGGTACCTGGACTTTTATAAGATCGGACGCTGATGCAGAGCCGCAAAATCGCCGTTATCGGCCTCGGCTACGTCGGTCTTCCCATTGCCGTGGCCTTCGCCGGGGCGGGCCGGCCGGTGATCGCCTACGACCTCAACCCGCGCCGTATCGCCGAACTCAAGGCCGGCCGCGATCGCACCGGCGAGGTGGCGGCGGCGGCGCTCGGCCAGCCGGGACTGCTCTATAGCGATGACGCGGCGGCGCTGACGGCGGCGGATTTCTTCATCGTCGCGGTGCCGACGCCGGTTGACCGCGCCAACCGGCCGGACCTCGGGGCGCTTCTCGGCGCCTCGCGCACGGTGGGGCAGGCGCTGAAGCCCGGCGACATCGTGGTCTACGAATCGACGGTCTACCCGGGCGCGACGGAGGAAGACTGCGTGCCGGTCCTGGAGGCGGTCTCCGGGCTCAAGGCGGGGCGCGACTTCACGGTCGGCTATTCGCCGGAGCGCATCAACCCGGGCGACCGGGCGCACCGCTTCGAGACCATCACCAAGGTGGTCTCGGGGCAGGACGAGAAGACGCTGGAGATCGTCGCCGCGGTCTATGGCGCAGTGGTCACGGCCGGCGTCCACAAGGCGCCGAACATCAAGACGGCGGAAGCCGCAAAGGTGATCGAGAACGCGCAGCGCGACCTCAACATCGCCTTCGTCAACGAGCTGTCGCTGATCTTCCGCCGGCTCGGCATCGATACCCACGACGTGCTGGCGGCAGCGGCGACGAAGTGGAACTTCCTCGGCTTCAAGCCGGGCCTGGTCGGCGGCCACTGCATCGGCGTCGACCCCTATTACCTGACCCACAAGGCGCAGCAGGCGGGCTATCACCCGGAGGTGATCCTGGCCGGGCGGCGGGTCAACGACGGCATGGGCGCCTATGTCGCCGCGGAGACGGTGCGGCTTTTGCTGGCGGACGGCGGCGTGCGCGCGCCGCTAGTCACGGTTCTCGGCGTCACCTTCAAGGAGGACGTGCCGGACGTGCGCAACAGCAAGGTCGCGGACATCGTCGCGGAGCTCGGGCGCTTCGGGGTCACCGTGCAGGTCGCCGATCCGATCGCCGACGCGGCCGAGGTGAAGACGGCCTACGGCCTGACCCTGGTCGCGCCCGAGGCCTTGAAGCCCGCCGATGCGATCGTCCTCGCCGTCGCCCATGCCGCCTATCGCGACGCCGGTTGGCCGCTCGTCCGTACCCTCCTGAAGCCGGACAAGGGCGTCGTCCTCGACCTCAAGGCCGTCCTCGACCGCGGCCAAAAACCCCAAAACATCACTCTCTGGAGACTCTAACGCCGCTCAGGTGCCGCGGAAGTTCGGCTTGCGCTTGTCGTGGAAGGCGGCGACGCCTTCCTGGAAATCATCGGAGGACCGCAGCCGGCCATAGGCCTCGCCTTCGAGCTCGATGGCGCCCGCAACCGAGAGGTTTTGGCCGCGATTCAGTACCCGCTTGATGGTGCGCTGGGCCAAGGGCGAGAGCGCGCAAAGCTCGGCCACGAGCGTCGCGGTCGTCGCCTCAAGATCGGCATCCGGCACGCATTCGGTCAGGATACCCCAGTCATAAGCCTCCTGAGCGGTGATGCGCTTGCCGCGCATGGTCATGTTCTTGGTCCGGGTGATGCCGATCATGCGCAACAGCCGGGCCGAGCCGCCCGAGCCCGGAATCATGCCGAGGCGCATTTCCGGCAGCGCAAAGGCAGCGGTGTCGGCAGCAACGCGGAAATCGCAGGCCAACGAGACCTCGAAACCGACGCCGAAGCAATAGCCGCGGATCATGGCGATCACCGGCTTCGAGCAGCGCTCGGGCGCGGCGATGTTGTTGGCGAGATCGGAGAGATGCTCGGGGCTCGCCTCGAGGAAGCCCGCGATATGGCCGCCGCTCGAGAAATCCTTGCCGGCGCCGCGCAGCACGACGACGCGCACGGCGGGATCGCGATCCAGCGCCTCGAACACCGCGCGCAGCTGGTCGCGCTCCGGCACCGAGACGATATTGAACGGCGGGCGGTCGAGGATGATATCGGCGCGCGCAGTCTCGGCATCGAACTCGACGCGAAAGCCGTCGAGCTGATCGAGGGAGGTTCGGGCATTCTCGAACCGATAGGGTATCACGACGTAATCTCCTTCTTGGTGGCGGCGGAAGCGATCTCCGCCTCGGGCTCGAACTCGCCCGCGACGAGCTTGCGCCGGAGGATCTTTCCAACCGGCGACTTCGGCACCTCGCGCACGAAAACATAGGCTCGGGGGCGCTTGAAATCGGCCAGCCCCGAGCCCCGGCAATGGGCGTCGAGCGCGCGATCGTCAAGGCCTTGGCCCTCGGCGCCGCCGCGACGCTTCACGAAGGCCGCGACCTTGCGACCAAGCCGCTCGTCCGCGACGCCGGCGACCGCGACCTCGGCCACGCCGGGATGGAGGGACAGCACGCTCTCGATCTCGCCCGGCGACACGTTTTCGCCGCCGGTGATGATCATGTCGTCGACGCGCCCGGTGACGAAAAGATCGCCGTCGGCATCGAAATAGCCGGTATCGCCGGTGAAATACCAGCCGCCGCGAAGCGCCTTGGCATCGGCATCCGGCCGGCGCCAATAGCCCTCGAACGCCTCGTCGCTGGAAAGCTCGGCAATGATCTGGCCCTCCTCGCCCGCGCCGCAGCGGGCATTGGAGTCGCTCGCGCCGATCTTGACCACGCGTAGGCGCTCGTTCAGCCCGGCCTTGCCGGCTGAGCCCGGCTTGGCTGCCGCGTTCTGATCGATCGAGAACGTGTAGACCTCCGACGAACCGTAATGGTTGACCAGGAGATCGGGCTTGAAGGCCTGAACCACGCGCTTCAGCAGGCCGTCCGGCATGGCGGCGCCGGCGAAGCCGAGCTTGCGGCAAGAGCCGAAATCGGTCGCCTCGAAGCGCGGATGGCCGAGAAGATCGTGATAAAGCGTTGGCACCAGATAGAGGTTGGTGACGCGCTCCGCCTCGATCAGTTCGAGCGCGCGGCCAGCGTCGAAACGCGGTTGGCAGACGAAGCACCCGTCGATCAAGGCCATGGCGAGAAGCGACCGCACGCCCATGGTGTGGTAGAGCGGCATGACGCCGAGCGTGCGCTCGCCGCGGCGGTAGAGGTTCTGCGCCACATGCGCGAGCGCCGCCGCGCGTTCGGCCCGATGGCGGCGCGGCACGCCCTTCGGCCGGCCGGTGGTGCCGGATGTATAGAGCATGAGCGAGATATCATCCGGCGCCGCGCGAGGTTCCGGTGCCGCCTCCGAGCCGGCCGTCAGATCGGCGAAGGCGTGGCTGCCGTGACCCGCGCCGACGGCGATGCGCGGGACGCGCGGCGCCTCGGCCGAACCGGCCACCGCCGCCTCGGACACCGACTCGAAAACCACCGCCTTGGCCTCGGCGTCGCTCAGGCAATAGTCGAGTTCGTCGGCCTTGATACGCCAGTTCAGGGGCACCAGGACGATGCCGAGAAGCTGGCAGGCCCAATGAAGCGTCGCCGCCTCGATACGGTTCTGCAGCACGCTCGCGAGATGGTCGCCCTGCGCGAGCCCGAGCCGGCCGAGACCGGCGGCAAGGCGCGCGATCTCCCGGAACCAGGCGTCGTAGCCGAGCCGGCGCGCGCCATCGACGATTGCCGGTGCGGTCGGAGCGCGCTCGACCGTCGCGATCAGGCTGCGGCCGAGATCGAGCATCTCAGCCGCGCTCCCGGAGCCTTGCCGGCACGCCGGCCAGGTCGTTTCCGGCGCGTCTCCGAATTTCCGATTGTGGCCCAGGCACGACGCCCCTCCTCAGCCGCCGGGGTTCGGATGCCCGGGGGCGGTGGCCTCACTTTGCCACAAGGAGAGCCGCCCGACCATCCCGCGCCGACAACGACAAAATGCAGACTAGGCGGCGACAGGCCGCCGCATCACGCGGCGTTGCGCAGACCGAGCCGCGACCAGATCTTGGTCAGGGCGGCAGCAAGCTCGGCGATCATGGCGTCGTCATGCGCCGGCGATGGCGTCAAACGGAGCCGTTCCTTACCACGCGGAACGGTGGGATAATTGATCGGCTGGATATAGATGCCGTAATCGTCGAGCAGCATGTCGCTCGCCCGCTTGCAGAGGCCGGCGTCGCCGACGAAAACCGGAACGATATGGCTTTCCGACGGCATCACCGGGAGCCCCGCCTCGCGAAGCCGCCGCTTGGTCGCGGCCGCGCGCTCCTCATGGCGCTGGCGCAGCGTGTTGGTCGCGCGCACGTGCCGGACGCTGGCCAGCGCGCCGGCCGCGACCACGGGCGGCAGCGAAGTGGTGAAGATAAAGCCCGCGGCGTAGGAGCGGATCGCGTCGCAAAGCGCGTTCGAGGCGGTGATATAACCGCCGACCACGCCGAAGGCCTTGGCCAGCGTGCCCTCGATCACCGTCAGGCGGTCCATTACGCCGTCGCGCTCGGCGACACCGCCACCGCCCTGGCCATAGAGGCCGACGCCATGCACTTCGTCGAGATAGGTCATCGCGTTGTAGCGGTCGGCGAGATCGCAGATCCCGGCGATCGGCGCCATGTCGCCGTCCATCGAATAGACCGATTCGAAGGCGATCAGCTTCGGCGTGCCGGGATCGGTGGCGCGCAACAGCGATTCCAGATGATCGAGATCGTTATGGCGGAAGATTTTCTTGGCGCAGCCCGATTGGCGTATGCCGTCGATCATCGAGGCATGGTTCAGCGCGTCGGAGAAGATCACGCAGCCCGGCATAAGCTGGCCGAGCGTCGACAGCGTCGCCGAATTCGAGACATAGCCCGAGGTAAACACCAGCCCGGCTTCCTTGCCGTGCAAGGCGGCAAGCTCATGCTCGAGCTCGACCAAGCCGTGATGGGTGCCGGAAATATTGCGCGTGCCGCCGGCGCCGGCGCCGTAGCGCCACACCGCGTCGGCCATCGCCTTGAGCACGACGGGATGTTGGCCCATGCCGAGATAGTCGTTCGAGCACCAGACGGTTACGTCGCGCGCCTCGCCATTGATATGCCAAACGGCGCGTGGAAACTGCCCCGCGACGCGCGAGAGATCCTGGAAAACGCGGTAACGCCGCTCCCCTTTCAGGGCCGCGACCGCCGCCTGAAACGTGCCTTCGTAGTCCATCTCCGCCTTTTTCCCCCCAGTATCCGCTCGCTTGCTGGGTTAAGTTAGCAGGTCCGGTCATTCATGATCTTGATTTTGATCAATAGCAGGTTCGGTTTTTCCCTGTCTAACACTTAATTTGCGGCAGTTTGCCGCAATGCCACCCCGCCAGCGAACCGATCGCTGCTGCGCGTGACCGCCCGCCATGAAGATTTTACGCGCGACCGACGGCGAACGGCGTCAGTTTGGCGACCGAAATCGCCAGCGCGGCGTCGGCGGACATCGACGAGGGGCGACCGGCCAGGGACCAAGGCGATTCCGCCAGCCAGCGCTCGAAAGCTTCGGCTTCCACCGGACGGCTCATGTAATAGCCCTGGGCGATTTCGCAACCCATGCGAGAGAGAGCATGCCATGTCTCCCTCTCCTCTACGCCTTCGGCCACCGTCTTGAGGCCGAGGTTGCGCGCCAGCTCGATAATCGTGCGGACGATCACCGCATCGTCGTTGGCGCGGCACATATTGGTGACGAAGGACTTGTCGATCTTGAGCTCGCTCACCGGCAGTTTGCGCAGGTAGGCGAGTGAGGTATAGCCGGTGCCGAAATCGTCAATCGAAATGCCGACGCCAAGCTGATGCAGCCGGCGCAGGATCTCGCTGGCCCGCATCATATGCGAGATGATCGCGCTTTCGGTGATCTCCAGCACCAGAAGCGACGGCGGCACGCGCCACTTCTCGAGCAGGGCCTCGATCAGCAGCGCGAGTTCCCGGTTGTGCAGGGAGAGCGGCGACAGATTGACCGAGATCGAGAGGTCGAGCCCGCGCCGGTGCCATTCGGCGACCTGCTGCAAGGCGACATTCAGCACCCAGCCGGTCAAGTCGCCGATCAGGCCGATCTGTTCGGCGAGCGGAATGAAGTTGTCGGGCGACAGCAGCCCATGGCGCGGATGGCTCCAACGCACCAGTGCTTCGGCGCCGCAGACCCGGGCTCGGCTGATGTCGATCTTCGGCTGATAATGGAGGCGAAGCTCGCCCCGGTCGATCGCTTGGCGCAGCTGGCCGGCGAGCTTCAGTTTCTCGCGATTGTCGTCGTTGCCGCCGCCGGCATAGACGACGAAGCCGCGCGCCTCGGATTTGGCCTCCCACAGCGCGCTTTCGGCGGCGCGCATCAATTCGGACGAGGTCGTGGCATGAAGCGGACAAATCGCGGCGCCGATCGCCGGCATCACGTGCAACCGGTACTGGCCGATCGTAAAGGCGCGCCGCAACACCTCGCGCAGCTTGCTTGCCGCCGTCGCGACCCCATTCGGCGTCGCACCGGTCGGCAGCAGAATGGCGAACTCGTTGTCGCCGACCCGGGCCAGCGTATCGGATTCCCGTATCGCGCTGACCAAGCGCGCCGCCGCCACTTCGAGCAGCCGGTCGCCGATCGCATAACCGAAGGTTCGGTTAATCTGGTTAAAATCCTTGAAATCGAGCAGCAGCAGCGCCGTCGCCGCATGCTCGCGCCGGGCCAGCGTCACCGCTTTTTCCAGGCGATCAAAGAACAGCGCCCGGTTGGGAAGCTGGGTGACGTCGTCGTGCATGAGGCGAGCGGAGAGCGTTTGCTGCGACGCCGCGAGCTGGTGCAAGGAGCGATGGGCGCGGACCGCCTTCCACAGACTCAAGCCGAGACGATTGCCGGCCAACTCGCCATCGGAAACGCAGTCGGCGGCGCCGGCCTCGAGCAGAAGGCGCGAATGGCGCTGGTCGTCGTCGCCGACGAGCAGAATGATCGGCGTATCGATGCCGCGACCGCGCAGCTCCATGAGGGCGCCGAGCGCATCGAAAGCCGGCAGCGCCGCATCGACGATGGCGCAGTCATAGGCATTGATCTCGAGCGCGCACAAGACGTCGCCACCGATCGCCGCCCTGTCGATAACGAGATCGAAATCGCTACCCTCGAGAGCCGATGCCAGCATCGCGGACTTCGAGGGGTCGATTTCGGCAAGCAAGACCCGCAGCCGCCCAAAAGGCGCCGCTTGACCCTGAGGGCCCAAGACATCTTGCCGTTCCGAATTCACGGACACAGTTGCCGCCGCTCGCTTTTTCGCCGATGCCGAAGGCCGAGTTCTGGTCTCCGGGGTCTCTCGTAATCTCTAGGCGCGACAAGTTAACAAGCGGATAATAATTGGCGATTGCGGCCGGCATTGGGGCGGCGAGGAAAGCATGGTCGTTATGGCTTGCGCGGCCCGTGTCTCCCCTCGGCCGCCGCGAGAACGGCGGCCCCCCCGAAATTCCCGCCCGTCGCGATCTGGAAAACGCGGATCGCGCCGGTTATGCTTAACGGAATAATAACGACAAAGCGTTCGGCCGAGCGGTGACGACCCTCCATTTCCATCAGCCGGTTCCGCCCGAGGTCGCCGACCTTCGCGCCTGCGGCCGGGTGCGGCTCCGCGCGATGTGGGAGGCCGCGAAGGAGGTGGCGGAATGCGAGCGGGTGGTGGAAAAGGGCGGCGGCAATCTGGTCGGCGATCTGCTGCGCGGCAGCGAGGCGTTCTACGAATGGACCCACTACCCGGACGGCGACGTTTACGACGCCGAAACCCAATCGCAGTATTATTATCACGCCCATGAGAACGAGCCCGGCGAGCACGGGCATTTCCACACCTTCCTCCGCCGCGGCGGCATGCCGGCCGGGATCGAGCCGATGCCCTATCGCGGCCGCTCAGAGCGGCCGCTCGGCGACGACGCCATCTGCCATATCGCCGGCATATCGATGGACTTCCAAGGCCGGCCGCGCGGCCTTTTCGCCGCCAACCGCTGGGTGACCGGGGAAACCTGGTACCCCGCCGCCGCCGTCATCCGCATGCTCGACGCCTTCCGCATCGACCACGCCTATCCCTCGTGGCCGGTCAACCGCTGGATCGGCGCCCTATTGTGCCTGTTCCGCCCCGAGGTCGAGGCCCTCCTCCGCCAACGGGACGCGGTGATCGCCGCCTGGGCCGAGCGTTATCCCGAGCGCGACGTTCTCGAGGAGCCCCTGCTCGGCCTGACCGGGTTCCTGCCGATTTCGGTCGCGGCGCGGATCGCCGAGCTCAGGCCGCTCGTCGCCGCCTGACCGGGCGGCGACGAAGCGGCGTCAGGCGGCGGTGATCATGTCGCGGGCGCGGGCCTGCGCTTCCACCGTCATGCGATCGAGCGGCACGGTCGGCCCGTCGCCCATCACCGTGGTGCGGTGCATGACGCGGCGATAGCGACCTTCGTCCCACGGCCGGCCACGATGCACCACCGCGCGATTGTCCCACATGACGAGATCGTTGGTGGTCCAGCGGTGGCTATAGACGAATTGCGGCGCCGTCGCGTGCACCAGAAGCTCGCGGAGAAGCTCCCGCCCCTCTTTCACCGGCCAGCCGACGATATGCGAGGCATGGGAGCCGACATAAAGCGCGCGGCGGCCGGTCGCCGGATGGCGGCGCACCAGCCGCTGCAAGACGGCGGGCAGCGCCTTGCGCTCCGCCGCGCTGAAGCCGGTATAGCCCATGGTGCTGCGCGAATAGAGGATATTGTGCTCGGCGACAAGGTCCTTGATCGCTTCCCGGGTCGCGGCGGGCAGCGCGTCGTAGGCGGCACGGAGATCGGCGAATTCGGTCTCGCCGCCGGCTGGCGGAACCTCGCGTCCCGAAAGCAGCGAGGCCAGGGCAGGGATCGGCTTGAACGAACTGTCCGAGTGCCAGAGCTGATTGCCGCGGTTATAGGCCGCGCGCTCGTCCTCGGGATCGAGCTTGTTGCCGTGCTCGTCGATGTTCGAGATGTTGGAGATGCGCTGATCCTCGACCGCGCGCACCCGATCCTTGGTCAAGCTGGTCTCGAGCGGGCCGAAGAGTTGGCTAAAGCGGAGCTGCGCCGCATCGTCCAGCGCCTGGTCGGGAAAGACCAGCACCGCGTAGCGATTGAAGGCTTCGACGATGCGGCGAAGGACACCGGGCGCGAGCGGCTGGCCGAGGTCGATCCCGGTGACGCGGGCGGCGAAGCCGAGCGTCGGGTTTATTTCGGCGATGGCGAAATTCATGGCGTGAGCCCTCCCTTCCGGCGTTGTCCGGCGCGTCCTCCCGGCCGGGCGCGATCCCTCTTCGGAGACCTGCGGCCGCCCGATCCTGGGCTCGATTATCGGCGCGGGCAGCGGCGAAGAAAAGCCCCGCCGCGACCGGGCGCAGCCCTTCGCCGCCATCAGAACTCATAGGCCGCGCGGAAGCCGCCGATCCAGGTGCGGCCCTTGGCGGGGTCGAAATTGCTGTTTTTCAGATGTTGCAGATCGGGACCGAGGGCGATGCCGTGTTCGGCCTCGACGCGGAGATAAAGCTCGCCCTGGATCACCGCCGCGCGGGGCGCCGGCCGGTCGGGCGAGACGCCGATGCGGGCGAGGCCGAAACCGACCGTCAGGGACCGCAGGCGATAAGCGAGCGCGAGCGCGACGAAATTCGCCCCCGGCGAAACCCGCGGATTGGCGAGCCCGGCGCGAAGGTTCCAATTCAAGGCGCGCACGGCGCCGCCGAGATTGCCGTAACCGCCGAAATCATCCTGCCCAGCCCCGGCGTTGGCGAGCAACGGATGACGGCCGCTGTCGTCCCAAATGCCGATATTGCCGCTGAGGCCGCCGCTCCTCCATTCGCTCTCCAGGGCGGCGAAGGCGCCATGGCCGCGACCGCCGAGCGCCAGCATGTCGGCATAGGTATGGCGGCCGTTCCCAAGCCCGCTCGAGCTCGACACCAAGGCCGTCACCGCGAAGCCCCGGCCGATCGGCGCGTCGGCCTCGAACGCCGGGACATAAAAGGGAAAATCGTCGATCGGATCGAGAATGAAGCTCTGGCCGAGAAACTGGCGGTATTCGTCGTCGGCAACGCCGATGGTATCGAGATAGTCCGGGGCGTAGAGCACGCCGCCCCGGACATGGCCGCTCCCGACCGGCGCCGTATAGAAGAGCTTGCTGACATCCTCTCTGCCCTGAAGGACGGAGGTTCCGGGGATACCGGTGGGTTTCATGCGGCTTTCCTCCGGCGGGTTCCTGCTTCACCGGGCCGCTCGATGCGGTGCCCCTCCACAGGCTTCAACGCGCTGTCCGCGCGCCGTAGAATATTGATGGCGGCATTGGTGTCGGCATTGGCCGCATGGCCGCAGCCTGTACAGACGAACGCCGCTTGGCTTTGTCGGTTGGCCGGATCGACATGGCCGCAAACCGGGCAGGTCTGACTCGTGTAGGCGGCGGACACCGCCACCAGCCTGCCAC
>OFHJ01000657.1_pt1 | contig 12317 bp, 11 predicted proteins | sample 1522001 | NCBI WGS metagenome assembly OFHJ01 (sample SAMEA2464838, study PRJEB22497) | soil metagenome | biome: Grassland; feature: Farmland; material: Clay | place: Australia | collected 2013-02-01 | depth 1.2 m | reverse complement strand
AACGCGACATCATCCGATGTCTGAAACGATATGTTATCCGGGAGGCCTATCATCTGGTCAAAGCAAGACCTAATGACGGTCAAATCACACGTTGACAAATATAGGAGCATCAACGCCGTGGCCGAGACCATCAACGGCCTGTACAAGGCCGAGCTGATCCACCGCCGGTCGTGGCCGAACCGGGATGCCGTGGAGATGGCTACGCTCACTTGGGTCGACTGGTTTAATCACAAACGTCTACTGGAGCCCATCGGAAACATGCCGCCAGCAGAAGCTGAGGCAGCGTACTATCAGCAACAGGCCATCATGGCCAAGACAGCATGACTCAAACCTTTTGGCCTCCGGGTTTCCCGGGGCGGTTCAGTCGCTACATCAGTCCCAAGCAAGCGTAAGGATCGTAGAAACCTTGCATCTGGTCTTCCTGCCTGAAAAGCGTAAGGCCCCTTACTCAAACAACTGGCTACAGGTGTCAACGGCGTAGAAACCAGTCTCGATTCCTACTGCCGAAACACTAAGACCAATTCCGCCGAGCCCGCTTGGCCCAACATATGGGTGCTGTCGATTTTTGGGCCAACGCTGCTGAAAAAGGCTCGCGAGGTCCACGGCAAAAAACGATCAGGGCAACTCAGCTCGCCGTATCGCGTGAAACTCAATCGCAAGGTCCGGACGGTCAACCACGTGCCCAGCCAATCGCATCTCATGACGCTGCAACTGCCCGGCCAATACAAGAGCAAACTGGTCCGAACCGAAAATAGGCTGAAAGTCAGGCGCATGTGCATACCTACTAACGCGACAAGTCACATGAACAACCCCTTGCTCGACCTCGTAGCGTCCGACATAAATCATGATGGCGTCACCGCCAAACACCCGGCCTGTCTCAAACGCGACGACGCCACTCCCAACACGTTGAGGACCCGAATGGAAATCGACCGACCAAAGAGCTTCGATCATGACTTCTCCTTATTGCCAAGCTTGTTATTACACGGCCTCACAAATCCGCGGCTTTCACAGGACTGTAACACGGTAAAAAGAAAATTAAGCATTGAGAGCCAGCCTTTAAAACATGAAAACCTCGGGGCGACTTCCACGTGCTCTCCTCCTGGCCTGTGCCCTCATCCCTTTAATCGCCAGTGCTCAATCAGGCTCTTTTCCGGAACGGTGTCCTCCCTACAGGCTCAGTGGGCGACTGCGCACTGACTATTTCCGCAAACTTTACGGGTCATCCAGAAAAACCAACCGGCATGCCTTTGCGGCCGCGGGGATCCTGAACTTTCGCACGCCACCGTTCTTTGAGGGGGTTTGCGCAGGCGCCAGCCTGTTTTATGCCACCTCCCTCGGGCTGAACGGGAGTGACGCAAGCCGGGTGTATACGACCTTGATGGGGATGGACCACCAGCTCACCGCCCTGGGGCAAGCCTACCTTCAGTGGCAACACCCCGGATTCCTGCTCCGCGGTGGCGATCAGATCCTCGACACGCCATGGATGGGGCCTCGGGACTCACGGGTCTTCCCGCAAACCTTCCAGGGGGTCTATGCCGCTGCCTTCCCGACCAGGCAAATCACGTTAGAGGCGATGCGCATCGATGCCTGGAAGAGCCGAACTTCGGATGATTACTCCCGGGACAATCTCTACTACCCCACCTCTTACGAGGACGAGGAGCTCTTCGGGACCAGAAAGATCCTCCCGCCATCGGCCGCGGAAGCGCCCGGCACGCTGGCCTTCGGCCTGCACTACCGCGGCAAGCCCCTCAGCGGGCAGGTCTGGTATTACGAGTTTTACCGCTTTGCCCGACTGCTCTACGCCGACGGCACCTATGCAATGCAACGGGCAGGGGCGACCCATCTGTTCGTCTCGGCCCAGTATGCGCGGGAGTGGTCCGGCGCCGACAACTACTTTCAGCGCTACGGCGCGACCCTGTTCACCACCTCGGGTACCGGGGGCGTCGATGCGACGCTCTACGGGATGCGGCTTGGCCTGCAAGGAAGGGATTGGCGGCTGCAGGTGAGCTATAACCGTCTGGCGGACCACGCCAGAGCCTTCGGCGGCGGCGCGCTGGTTTCGCCCTATGGAAACAACGCCGCGATGTATACCTCGTTCATGACCAACAACCTTCTGTCCTTTGGTCCGGGCTGTGCCTACGCCGTCCAAGGCACCTATTGGGCTCTCGCACACCGATTCCAATTCACCGCGGCCGCCGGGCAATTCCGCACCGCGTATGACGGCCGTCCCTACGCCGTCTACCTCGATGCCCGCTACCATCCAACCTTCCTGAAAGGGTTCTCGATCCGCGACCGCATCGCCATCGACCAGGGATTGCCCAGTTACGATGGGGGCTACTACCTCAATAACCGCTTCATGGTGCAGTACCGGTTCTGAGCAGGTTCGCTTTGGGCAAGCATCACAATGCCCTAACCCGGTTAAGACCGGTCGGATACCGGCACTAGTACCGAGGCCAGTAATGGCAGTTAATTTCTATAATTGAGATCTCACGCCTGGATTCTCTGGACTGCGCGGCTTTTCGTGCAAGGCCAGTGGAAGATGGGCTCGGTCGCATCCCGCTCATATAGTGGAGCGATCTGTTTGAAGCGGCTGTAAGCACTGCACCAACTTACCGACAGTCACCTCCTAAAGAGAGCCAAATCGTATCTGGATTCTCCTCGAGCGTGGGCTGGGCCACCGCTTATTGAGAGCTATGTCCTGTACAGCGCCTCGTTGAGTCGCTACTAGGACACAAAAGCAAAGGCGGACGTACGTTGGTATCAGCCCAGCGGCTTATTCCAGGCCTCTTCAAGCGTTTCAATCCAAAGCTGCCGATCGGCCACTGTCCGATTGTCTTTGAGAGACCGCATCCCAGGGGCGAATCGTACGGCGTTACTAAGGAGGAGTGAGATTTCCGAAGGGGCAAATTCCGGCACAGCATCAAAAATATCAAGAAATTTATCGGGGTAATCATCTAATGCCATATCGGTAACACGATTAATCGTTGAAGCTCGGAACTCTTGTAGTTTGTGAATCCGCGCCTTGAGATCACCAATTTTAGAATTAACGTGATCGTCATCCGGAGCGTGCGAGAGTCTTTTCAGTTTTTTATTGAGCCCGTTTTCCTTTTCATGCATAAGCAGAGATAGTTTCGCGATCTCAATAGCTGCGATATCACGACACGCAGTCTGCGCCCAAGCCCATAGGGCCTGATGTATCGCACCTTGATCCGAGCCGACATGCGTCATGGCATTGCGAACGCTATCGGCCATATCGAACGACTCGCGGGGCGACGGCACTCCTCGCCACCTTCCTGGTCTGCTAGTCAGGTTAAGAAAAGTGGTCCCCGCTAATTCCGTCATTTTACGAACATGATCTAACGCCTCATCTGCTCGCAAGATCCTCTGATCAAATGCTTTGCTCTTCGCTTCAATGCCCGACCTCTTTAAAGACAGACCTTTTAAGAATTCAAAACGATCCATTGTCGCCGCAAGCAAAAACATAAGCCCGGTGCCCAGGCACACGCCAGCGACCGCGGTCGAACCCAAGACTGCCTTCCAGATTCCGATCGCAAGGTTAGCGAGCCCCGCAAGAAGAAGGATCCAGTTCACGAGGTAAAGCACATTCAGCTGGCCACCAACGCGCCAGGACCCTCTCCTTTTCGATTTAAACTGCTTCTTCGCTTTACCCACGGCAACTTTCAACAGATGAAAAAGTGAGAAACGGACACGCTCAACCGATGTCACCCGAACGTGGAACGAATCTACAGCGGCGCCGGAAGGAGGTCACTGCAGTCGACCATTAACCCCACTGGCTCCCGACTGCCATTTTCCCTAACGTCAACCCCTATGTGATGCCTGTTCACGGACGAGCAGACACCCGTTTGCCATGGCGATTCGATTAGGGTTTACGCCACTTATCAGGATGCCCTTTATCGGTATTGCGAACTCTTTCGACAAGAATCGCTGCGTCCGGATCGATCTGACGCGCTTTGGCAATCGCTTCCGCCTGTGTATGGCAAACCGCGCGAGCCCTCCTAGTTGCACCGCCATCGCGGACGGCGTAATCACCTTTCATTCGGCGCTCGATAAAAAATTCGCTTTTTCTCACAGGCCAAGTCTCCTGCGCAATCCACACTTTTGTTTCGACGTTGCCAATTGATGAATAAAGTTGGCGGTTTTTTATAGTGAAGCGCTCGAAGATGACAAGAAGATTGCAGTCAGCCGTTTGCATGCCAGACCTTCTCTTCCTAAATCGCGCAGTCTTTGCAGTTGAAGTAGACGGTCACGCTACCGCCCGCGCCGCCGCGATCAATCACCGTTTAAGATCGAGATCAAGCCCTTCCAATTTTTCGGGTGAGAAGTACACCATTTTCTTGAGTGTCGGCATCGACGCAAAAGCCGGAAACATCCGATGCGCAAGCTTCAGGCCTTCGGCAAGGAAAGCGCCACTGGACAGCAGCGCGTCGATGGTTCGGTAATCCTCAGGGCCGAGGGTTTGGAGCGGGGTTTTCAGTTCGCGCGCCAACGCCTCGATTTCCGGCGACGGGATCCGGGTGAGGAGGTCATTCGATCCTCAATGCTTCGGTCTGCATCGAATCATCTACTACGGTTCCCCTGCTACCGTGCAGCGGTCCCGGTCATGCACAAGGTTGTCTCAATGCAGACAACGTCCCTGAACGCCAAGAACCTGGCGCTACTGCTATTGCTCGCCGCGATATGGGGCGGCAGCTTTCTTTTTCTGCGCATCTGCTCCCCGGCGCTGGGCGCCGTTCCCACGGCTTTCGGGCGGGTCCTTATCTCGGCTCGTAGTTGTGGGCGGCTGCATTGCCTGTCAAACCATTTACTACACGCTTCGGTTTTATTTTGAGCGAGAATAAATGAATCATATAAGGCGCCTCCAGGAGACAAGGTATGCTGGGCATTCAGAACTACGGCACCTTCCTCGCCGCTATCCTTGTGTTCCAGCTTATCCCCGGAGCGGGTTCCATTGCCATCCTGAACGCCACTGCCCGCAATGGCATTGGTGCAGGCATCGGCGCAGTGTTCGGCACATTGTGCGGCGACCTGGTCTATATGCTTGCCGCGATTGCGGGCCTCGCCACGGTGATGAACGCCAACCCGGCGCTGTTCCGCGTGATGCAGTGGTTCGGTGTTGGTTATCTGCTTTGGACAGGTATCCATTTGCTGCACCGCCCTGTGAATGTCGTTCCGGATCGCGTCGATCCGAAGAAATCCGGCTGGGTGTATTTCCGTCAGGCAATGGCCGTGAGTCTTACCAACCCCAAAGTGATGCTATTTTTCGTCGCCTTCTTCCCTCTGTTCCTCAGCCCCGGTGCCTCGCATCTGACTCTGCTCGCCATGATGATGCACGTCACGCTCATTAGCCTCCTGTACCAGGTGGTATTGGTGATGTTGGGCAACTCGGTTGCGCAGCGGCTCAGATCCGTGCCATTCATTCGCAAACTCGCCACACGCCTGACCGGCGTGGCGCTTATTGGGTTCGGCGCCAAACTGGCGGCGAACAATCACTGAAAACTGAGCCCGTCCGGGTCGTGTAATAACTATTTCATGCAATTAAAGTCGCTAACTCGAATCGAGGGCAGCGAAGCTGCTGTGAGGAAAGTGCAAATAAAGTTGTGAACTGAGCCTGCTGCGGAATTCGGTGGCCCTCGGCCCTGCTTCACTGCAATCCTAAAGCGGCGTCCGGTTTGTCTACCTTGTGCAGGTTACAGTGCATACAACGTTGCGGTTGTGCGAAGTTCGTCGCACCCAGCAACTTTCGGATGCTGGTCGCGCTCAGTCAATGCGTATCGTCGGATACCCCGGTTGGTGGCTCGGATTTAGGTGGCTGGGAGGGGTGGTGCAGAAGTAGGCCGACCAGACGACTTACGGTTACATAGAACACCGGGATTAGGAGTAGGCCAAGAAAGGTTGCGAACAACATGCCACCGATTACATCCGTGCCGATTTCGTGACGCGAGACTGCACCGGCGCCAGTCGACAGCGCCAGCGGCAGCACGCCGAGAATGAAGGCAAACGAGGTCATCAGGATCGGCCGCAGGCGCAGCCGCGCCGCGGTAGCGACTGCGTCAAACAGCGTCTCGCCTCTCCCCTGGGCCTGGATTGCGAACTCGACGATCAGGATCGCGTTCTTCGCGGCGAGGCCGATCACCGTGACCAGGCCGATCTTGAAATAGATGTCATTCGGAAAGTCACGGAGGAAGGCGAACGTGATCATGCCGAGGAGTCCAAGGGGCACGACGAGCAGCACTGACACCGGAATCGACCAGCTTTCGTACAAGGCGGCTAGGCACAGGAACACAATCAGCACAGACAGCGCCAGCAGCATCGTCGCCGAGTGTCCTGCGAGCAGCTCCTGATACGACTGTCCGGTCCAGTCAGCGGCAAAACCGGGCGGCAGCGAATCATGAATGATTTGATCCACCGCGTTCATCGCCTGCCCGGTCGTATAGCCGGCCCCTGCGTTGCCGACGATCTCGATCGCCGGATAACCGTTATAGCGATCCAGCACGGTCGGCCCAAACCCCCATTTCGCCTTGATCACACTGGATAGAGGCACCATGTCGTACGGGCTGATCGACAGATTGGCTACCGACGGGTTGACGGGCGGGATGCTTGATACCGCTGCGCTGCTCTCGGCGGCGTTAGCGTCTGGCGTGTACAGGTGATGTAGCGCGTTGATGTTCATCCGGTATTTCGCCTCATCCTCTATATACACCCGTTTGATGCGCCCGGCGTACGACATCTGGTTGATGAAGAACGGCGCGAGCTCCATGTCGATGGTGTCGTACACATCGGTCAGCGACAGCCCCATCGCGGCGGCCTGCTTGCGATCGACCGTAATGTCAAGCTGCGGAGCACCGGGCAAGGCATTCTCACGAATCTGGGAAAGCATCGGATTCTTGGCCGCGTCGGCGATCAGAGTCTTCTCGGCGGCATCGAGCTGCTCACGCGACTGTCCCGCGCGCGCGGCAAGATAGAGGTCGATGCCGCCGAAGCGGCTCAGCCCCCGGATCGTTGGCAGGTTGACGGCAAACATCCGCGCATCGGGGATCGACGCGAGATACCTGTCTATCCGCGGAATGAGTTGCATCGCTGTCAACGAGCGCTTGCTCCAGTCGGTGAGCTTAATGAAGGCCATGCCGACATTTTCGCTGGTACCGACGAAGCTAAAGCCTTCCGGTTGGAAAATGTCCGCGATGTCCTTGCCAATCGGGCTGTGCATCAGCGCCTCGCGAATTTGCGTCATCACTTGGTTAGTGCGCTGCAGTGTGCTCCCTTCCGGGAGGTTGACGAGTACGAGCACGAAGCCTTGGTCCTCGTCGGGTACAAAGCTCGTCGGCAGGCGCACGTACAGGAATCCGGCCAGCACCGCCAGTAACGTAAACAGCATCATCCAACGCGGAGCGTGTCGAACCGCTCTACCAACGTGCCTTTGGTAGGTGTGCGCGGTGCTGTTGAAGGCGCGATCGAACCAGCGGAACACTGCGTGCCTGACTTCATGACGCTCGGGCCTGAGCAGTGCTGCACATAAAGCGGGTGTGAACGACAACGCGAGGAATGCGGAAAACGCCATCGACACCGCGATGGTGAGTGCGAACTGCGCATAGATGATCCCGGTAGCACCAGGCTGCAACGCAGACGGCACGAACACCGCAGTGAGCACCAAGGTGATCGCGATGATCGCACCGGTTATCTGCTTCATTGCCTTGCGCGTAGCGGTCCTCGCATCGAGTCGCTCCTCGGTCAGGATGCGCTCGACGTTCTCGATGACGACGATCGCATCGTCTACCACGATGCCGATAGCCAGCACCATGCCGAAGAGCGTGAGCTGGTTCACCGTGTAGTGCAGTTCTGCCAGCCCGATGAACGTGCCGAGCAGCGCGACCGGGATCACGAGTGTCGGGATCAGCGTTGCGCGCAGGTCCTGCAGGAAGAACAGCATCACGAGAAACACTAGCCCGATGGCTTCGATAAGCGTGACCACGACCTCATGAATCGACGCGGTGATGAATGGCGTCGTGTCGAACGGCACGGTCCAGGTCACGCCCGAGGGCAGATCGCGCGCGAGTGATCCCATCCGGGTCTTCACCGCATTGGCCACTGCCAGCGCGTTCGCACCAGGCGACAAAAACACGGCAAGGCCCCCTGCAGGCCTGCCATTGGCTCGTGTCGCCTGACCGTAGGTTTCGCCACCGAAGGTGATGCGCGCAACATCGCCTAGCTTCACCACGGTCCCATCGCTGTTGGCGCGCAGGATGATGTTGCGGAACTGTTGAAGCGACGTGAATAGTTTGTCGCCTGAGACGGTCGCGGTGAACTCCTGGCCTTTGACCGCGGGGGCCGCGCCGATCGAGCCAGCGGAGAACTGTGCGTTTTGCGCATCCACCGCATTGAGCACCTGGGTTGTCGACAACCCGTACGCCGCGAGTTTCTCGGGATTGAGCCAGATGCGCACGGCGTATTCGGAGCCTAGTATGAAGGTGTTGCCCACGCCATTGAGGCGCGCGATGGCCGGCTGGACCTGGGAGGCCAGAATGTCGCTGAGCCGCTGGTCGTTGATCGCCGGATTGGTTGACGTTAGCGCAATGAACATGAGGATATCGGGACTCGCCTTAGCCACCGCGATGCCCAGCCGGGTGACTTGCGCGGGAAGCAGCGGCAAGGCCAGGTTGACTTTGTTCTGAACCTGGACCTGTGCGATATCGGGGTTGGTTCCGGTGGCGAAGGTCAGCGTGATCTGAGTCTGGCCGTTGGACCCCGAGGTCGAGCTGAAATACAGCAGGTTGTCGATCCCGGTGAGTTGCTGTTCAATGACCTGGGTCACCGTGGACTCCATGGTCGCGGCGCTCGCGCCTGGATAGTTGGCGGTGATCGTCACCTGCGGCGGCGCGATATCCGGATACGCACCGACCCCCATCTTGCTCAGGCTAATAATCCCGAACAGGACGATCAGGATGGCGATCACCCATGCGAACACCGGACGCTGGATAAAGAAATTCGGCACTGTTAACCGCCTTGATGCGACCCAGCTATTGCTGCACGCCGGCTACGTTCGAGCCGGCGTGCGTGGGTAGATGCCATGGACGCGCAATGACGCGCTGTCCTTCGTGCACGTGCTGTAGCCCGGAAACGATCACACGGTCGCCGTCGCCGAGACCCTTGGTGACGATCCAGTCGTTGTCATAGCTGTTGCGTACCGTGACTCCCTTGCGCACTACCTTGCCGTCGGGGTCGACCACCAGCAGGTAGGCCCCCGACGGGTCGCGCAGTAGCGCCTGCTGCGGAATGAGAAAGACGCCACTTTGCTGGCCGAGGTCGACCCTTAGCGTCACGTACATGCCAGGGAGGAGGACGTGCGCCGGATTCGGCACGATCGCGCGCATATTGACCGCGCCGGTCGTGGCGTTCACCAGCACGCCGGAGAAGTCCAGCGTGCCTTGGCGCGCATATGCAACACCGTTGGGCAGCTCGATTGTGATCTTGGCCTCGTGCTCGCGGGCCAGCGCTACTTTACCGTGAGCTTGTGCCTGGCGAAGCGTGATCAGATCGGCCGCGCCGATGGTGAAGTTCACGTAGACTTGATTGATCTGCTCGATTGTCGTCAGCAAGGTCCCGCTGGCGCCGCTGTCGTTGATACTACTGCCGACAATGGCCCCGGTAGTCACCTGCTGCTGCCCTGCGATGCCGTCTATCGGCGCGACTACGCGCGTATAGCCCAGGTTCAGGCGCGCGCTTTCGACCAGCGCTTCATCGCTTTTAACCTTTGCCGCGGAGACGCGCACCGCCGCATCGTCATTGTCAACGGTCTGCTGCGACGCCGCACCGATCTGAAGCAGTTTGTGGTTACGCGCGGCGGTGACGATGGCGTTTTTCAGGGCCGCGCGGTCCTCGGCGAGCAAGGCGAGGTCATTGTCGAGCTGCGCCTTGTAGTAGGCAGGATCGATGCGGAACAGCAGCTGGCCACGATGCACCTCGCTACCTTCGCGGTAGAGGCGACTGAGAAGCACACCGGATACGCGTGCGACAACGTTCGCGCTCTGGTAGGCTGATACCCGGCCAACGAACTCCCGGCGAAGTGCGATGCTCCGAGCCTTCACGCTCACCGTGTAGACCTGCGGCGGTGGCGCGTGCGGAGGCGTATTCTTGCTACAGCCCGCAAGAAGCCCGAGCACCAGAACCGGCAAAAGGCTCCATTTCGTTGGCGGCTCTGTGTGAAGGCGGCGTCCGCTGCAACGGACACAGGAGAATTGTCCGCTCCATCCCGCTGCGAGTCTCCGCGTAGCTTCTCGATCCGTGTGATGCTGCGTCCGCTTCATGCAGGTGACAAACCTGTCCGGCTCGCTGAGCAAGAGCTTGGGCACACGGCGTAGCAACAATCTGTTCATGGTGCGATTCCTGCAGAGCTGGCTTGTACGGGTTTCGAGACAGTCTTGCGAGGATCCGGTACGTCCTGCGCGATCCTCCCGCGCGAGTCGGTCCACCAGTCCCCACCCAAGGCGACAAAGAGGGCGGCGGTATCCTGGTAGCGTTGTGCTACGGCATGAACCCAGGCGATGCGCGCGTTCTGATAAGTGACCTCGGCACCGAGTAGCGTCAGGTAGTCAACGGCGCCGGATCGAAAGCTTCCTTCGACGGCCGTCATTTCCTGGTCTGCGGTCCGCAGGGCCCGGGTTTCCACCGACACTGCTATCCCGTCGTGTTCAAGGGCGCGCAAGGCATCTGCCACTTGCCGGAAGGCACTGAGGACGGTGCTCTTGTAGACGGCCGAGGTGACATCGTATGCAGCCTGTGCGCCTTTTTCCTTGGCGTTCAACTGGCCGCCCTCGAATATCGGTTGTGTCAACGCACCGGCAATGCTCCAGACCGCGTTTGCGGGGCTGAAGAACTGCGTCGGGGTGAGGCTACTCGCGCCCATGGATGCTGACAGAGTCACCAAGGGGAAGAACTGAGCCTTGGCGACGCCGACTTGCGCACGGGCGTAGCGCATTTGCTGTTCCGCAGCTTGAATGTCGGGGCGATGCTGGACGAGGGTCGACGGTAGGGCGATGGGAATCTGCGTCGGCAATGTCAGTTCGCGCATTGCAAAAGCTTTTTGCCTTTCTGCGCTGGGCGATTCACCCATCAAGTCCGCCATCAAATGGCGGTAAACGGCAAGTTGCTGTCGCAGTGGTGGAAGGGCGGCTTGATTAGCCAGCAGTTGCCCCCGTTGGGCAAGAACGTTGACATACGGTGTGGCCCCGGCCCTAAATTGTGCCTCCGTAAGCATGAGGAGCTTCCGCTCCTTGGCGATTATTTTTTCGGTGGCAGTGATTTGAGCTTGGATCGCCGCTTGCTGGATCGCAGTGTCCACCACGTTGCCACTGAGAGTCAGACGGGCTGCTTCAAGCTCGTAGCGCTGATATTCCACCTGGGCTTTGCTGCCCTTGTAGACGAGTCGGTTCAAGCCGAAGATGTCAGGGTAATAGCTTACCCCGACGTTTCCGGTTAACAGTGAGTACGTAAACCCGGAAACGTGACCGCCAAAGGTTGCGCCGGAGTTTCTGGCGCGGGAGGCGCCGAGATTGCCGGTCATCTGTGGATAGAAGATGCCCGAGTTAGCTTCTAGGGTGGCAAGCGCTTCCTTCAGTTGCCCTTGGGCCGCCGCGGTACTTGGACTGTTTCGAAGCGCCGTCTCCACTAACGCGTCCAGTCGACGAGAATGAAAGGTGGTCCACCACTCCTGCGAAAGGGTGTGCGCGTATTTGAAATGCTGAACCGCTCCGCCCGCGCTTGTGGTGCCTGCAGTTCCGCCGAGACTTGGTCCTGCGGTATAGCCGGGATTTGAAAATACCTTGGGCAGGTGCAAGGGGGGCTCCAGGCTGCACGCGGACAAGCCAGCGGACGCCATGGCGATTGCCGCCCATACGGCGGAGTGCCGGAATTTGCGGCTACGCGCTGGCGTTGCCGTCGCGCGGGCGGTCATTTTCCTGCAGCAAAATGCACACTGTTTTGCACGCGATACGCATACGGATTGGGGTATCGTTACTGGGCGCTGCCATAGTTTGCCGCATACCCATCGGGACCACAGCGTATCTAGCGTAGTCGTTGATCCATGATTTGTAAGCACTTTTCATGGAACCCATGGCCCGATACCTCGATCCCGGCTTGTCGCTGCAATATGCGCCGCGTCTGCTTGGGCGGTGACGGTTTTGTAGCGCGCCGCCGGGCTTACAGGCATTGACGCACATCAACGGAAATCGACATGTCCACGCCCGCCGGATGGCGCCAAGCAAAAAGCCTGGATTTTGCACTGCGAAGAGGGGGTACAAGAG
>OFHJ01000656.1_pt1 | contig 12321 bp, 17 predicted proteins | sample 1522001 | NCBI WGS metagenome assembly OFHJ01 (sample SAMEA2464838, study PRJEB22497) | soil metagenome | biome: Grassland; feature: Farmland; material: Clay | place: Australia | collected 2013-02-01 | depth 1.2 m | reverse complement strand
CAATAGAAGAGCCCGAACCGGAACCTGCAGAGCCGGAAGAACCGGAAACTGTAGACGCCGAGGCTCAGGAAGTCGAGGAAACCGATACCCTCGAATCCGCTGCTGAAGAACCTGAGGAGGGATCAGCAGAATCAGAAGAAGAAAAATCGGAGAGTGAAACAACAGATGATCAATAAGACAAAGAGACTGGTAATTTCACGAGCCACAAAAATACCCAGAAAAGTGTTTTTCTGGGGAGCAACACCAAATGCAGGGAAGCATTCAAAGGAAGGCTCTGTGGCACTCCTTACAGTACTTAGGGACTATCTCCAGCTAGGAGACAAGGAGCGTGAAGTGACAAGAATGCTTAACAGCGGGTTTATCAAGCTGGATGGAAAGATTGTGAAAGAGCGCAAGACTTCCGTTGGCATCATGGACATAATAACAGTTGTGCCCACAAACAAGCACTACCGTATTCTCTATGATCACAAGGGAAGACTTGTGACAAGAGAGGAAGATGAGAAAACCAGTGGAATAAAACCCATGAAGGTTTTCAACAAGATTACAACAAAGGGCGGAAAGACCCAGCTGGTAATGCACGACGGACAGAACATACTCTCTGAGGATGCCTCAATCGCAACAGGAGACGTTCTTATCATGTCAGTTCCGGACAAGAAGATCCAGCATGTCATAAAGATGCAGCCTGGAAACAAGGCTTTTCTTACTGGCGGAGCGCACGTAGGCAGTGTTGCCACAATAAAGAAAGTTGAAGTCAAGGAGTCATCAACAAGCAACCTGGTCCACTTTGAGGAAGGCTACTCCACAATTGCCGACTATACTTTCGTAATATCAGGACCAAAATACACATTTAACGTATCAGGAGGCGAGCAGTAATGCCGGCCAAGAAAGCAAAGAAGACCACAACCGAGAACCCCATGAAAGATATCGTGCTTGACAAAGTAGTGGTAAATATTGGTGTTGGACAGGCAGGAGACAGGCTGAACAAAGCGGTCCGTGTCCTTGAGATGCTTACCAAACACAAGCCGGTTCTAACCATCTCTAAGAAAACTGTGAGAGACTTCAACATAAGGAAAGGCCTTCAGATAGGGGCAAAGGTAACTCTCAGGGGAGAAGATGCCACAGATTTCCTGAAGAGGGCACTGGATGCCAGGCAATACAAGGTACAGCACTACTCCTTTGACAAACAGGGAAACGCTTACTTCGGAATCGCTGATTACACTGATTTTGAGGGAATGAAATATGATCCGGATATTGGAATATTCGGTCTTGATGTTGCAATAGTCGTAAAGAGAAGAGGAGGCTACAGGCTCAAGAGAAGAAAAATCGGGGCAGGAAGAATCCCGACCGCAATGAGGGTACCAAGGGAAGAATCAATGAATTTCCTTTCTAAGGCCTTTAACGTCGAGGTAGTCAGGTGAAACTATGTCACAGGTAAAACTTGAACCAAAGAAAAATTTCGGCCATAAGGAAGGCTGCGTAAGATGCGGGAGAAAGAGAGGCATGGTCAGGAGATACGGCCTGAGGCTATGCAGACAGTGTTTCAGAGATACTGCGCCAGAACTAGGATTCAGGAAATACAGCTGAGGTGAAACAATGAGGCACGATCCACTTAACGATATAATCAACAGCATAAAGAATGCATCAAGAACAGGAAAGAGAGTCATAGAGGCAGAACCGGCTGCAAGGCTTATCGGCAGAGTATTGAAAGTCATGCAGGACTACAACTATCTCAAGAGCTTTGAAGTGGTTGATGAGAACAGAGGAGGAAAATTCAAGATAGTCCTAAGCGACACGATCAACAACTGTGGCGTGATAAAGCCAAGATTACCGGTAAAACAGATAAATCTGCAAAGGTATGAGTCAAGATACCTGCCAGCCCAGGATTTCGGCATACTGATACTCACGACGACAAAAGGAGTCATGAGTCATATAGAGGCCAGAAAACAGGGACTTGGCGGAAAATTACTGGCTTATGTTTATTAGGTGAAGGAAATGATAGACTGGAAGGAAACCTGGACATATGAAGTGCCGGAAGGGGTTACCCTAACGGTCAATGGCGGGCTGGTAACAGCCAAGGGCAAACTTGGTGAGGCATCCCGTATGCTCAATGACAATTATGTCAGGGTATCATTGAAAGGAAAAACGGTAAATATACACGTCAGCAAAGACAACAAGAGATCCCGCGGGATCGTTGGAACATGGGCTTCCGAGATTAACAACATCTGTGAGGGCGTTGTAAAGGGATTCGAATACGAAATGAAGATTGATTACACCCACTTCCCAATGAGGGTATCAGTCAAGGGTGCATCAGTAGTCATAGAGAATTTCCTCGGAGAGAGGAGCCCCAGATCTGCCGAAATCCATGGCGCAACAAAAGTTTCTGTTAAGGGTGACAGAGTCATACTCAACGGAATAGACAAGCGAGACCTTGGTGAGACAGCGGCCAACATTGAAAGAGCCACAAAAATCAAAGGCTTTGATCTAAGGGTATTTCAAGACGGAATTTACTTAATGAAGGGGTGAACTGATTGGCATACATTAAACCAAAACTCACGGAAAACGAAAAAAGATTACTCAAAATCAAGAACAAGAACTCTGTTAAGAGAGTTGAATTCAAGAGACAGGAATGGTTCAGATACAAGAAACTGGGCGAATCCTGGAGAAAACCCAGAGGAAAACACTCTAAACTGAGAGAACACCTCTCGTGGAGACCACCAGTGGTGGACGCAGGGTTCAGAGGACCAACTGCAGTCAGGGGACTGCACCCCTCAGGATTCAGCGAAGTCCTGGTACACACCCCTGCAGATCTGGAACGTCTCGACCCGCAGAGAGAGGCAGCAAGAATTGGCGCTTCTGTTGGTTCAAGGAAAAGAGAGCTCATAATGGAGAAGGCTGAGGAACTCAACATAAGGGTACTTAATCCGGAGGTAGAGTGATTTGAAACCTGAGACAGCAAGAAGAATTGCAGCTGAAGAATTCAAGTCCGGTCTCTCCAGAGTGTGGATCGATACCAACAGTCTCGAACAGGTGGACGAAGCCGCCTCACGTTCAGATATCAGGGAACTGATAAACAGGAATGTTATACAGGTCAGGCAGAAGAAAGGAAATTCAAACGCCAGGCTCAAAAAGAGAGTGGTTCAGAGGTCAAAGGAGAGAAGAAGAGGCCCCGGTTCAGTAAGAGGGACCAAATATGCAAGGTTTCCCAGAAAGGCAAGATGGATGAAGACCATCAGGGCACTCAGGGATGAACTCAGGACCCTCAAGGCAGAAGACAAAATTGACCAGAAAACCTACAGAAAGTTTTACACCGAGATAAAAGGTGGATCAATTAAGTCAAGGGCACAGTTGAGATCACACATGAAGTCATCTGGATACCTGGGTGATGAAAAATGATGAAATACAGCGTAATGAAGAGAAGAAAGGAAGGCGTTACAAACTACCACAAGAGGCTGAAGCTCCTTAAATCAGGACTTCCAAGACTTGTTGTAAGGCCGTCCAACAAAGGCATCACCGCTCAGGTTGTTGAATACAAAGAATCAGGTGACCTTGTAAAATGCACAGTTAATGAAAGAACACTGGTGAAACTCGGTCTCGAGATCAAAGGAAACAGTGTGCCGGTATCATATCTGGTGGGATATGCAACCGGACTGATAGTGAAAAAGAAGAAAGTGGGCAAGACAATCCTGGACACTGGAAGATACAACATAGTCAAAGGGGGAAGGATTGCCGCAGTGTTGAACGGATTCGTGGATTCAGGAGCAAAGATACCTTTTGATAAGGCTATTTTCCCCGATAAAGACAGAGTTTCCGGAAAACATCTCAAGACCCCACTTGCGAAGAAAATCGATGAATACAAGAAACAGCTGGAGGAGAAACTATGACAGATGAAACCTGGACCCCGAGAACACAACTGGGAAAGATGGTGGTATCCGGCGAGATAAAGACAATGTCTGAAGCTCTACGGACAAAGCTGCCCCTGAAGGAATACCAGATCGTTGATTACCTGCTTCCAGGCCTGAAGGACGAGGTAATTGATATTGAAAGGGCTCAGAGGATGACCGACTCAGGTAGAAGAATGAGCTATTCAGTTACAGCCGTGGTTGGCAATGAGGACGGTTTCATTGGTGTGGGACGTGGAAAGGCAAAAGAAGCGGCACCTGCAATCAGGAAGGCCATTAACAATGCTAAACTGAACATACTGGAAATCAGAAGAGGATGCGGTTCCTGGGAATGTGGATGCGGCAGGGCACACAGCCTTCCATTCATGGTTCACGGAAAGTCAGGATCAGTCGAAGTCACAATGAAACCAGCTCCGCAGGGAGTTGGAAGAGCAGTCGGAGATATCGCTAAAATCGTGCTCAGGATGGCAGGAATCGATGATGTCTGGGGATTCGCATTAGGTCACACAAAGACAACCGTCAATTATGCCCTTGCAGTCTTCGATGCAATGAAAGGAACAGCAAAAATGAAGGTCAACCCAGCGTTGAACCTTACAACACCAATTTACGTAGGAAGTGTAGCCAGTGCTAGCAGTGATACGAATTAGAGGAGAAACAGGAATCAGGCCCCAGGCTCAGAAGACCACTGAGCTTCTCAGGCTCCACAGAGTGAACCACATGGTCTTTGTGGACGATAATGAGATAACACGCGGAATGCTCCAGGTTGCAAAGGACTATGTTACCTGGGGAGAACTTGATGACTCAACAGTGGAACTTGTTCTGAAACACAGGGCACAGACCAAGGGCCACGAATTCCTAGACGAGGAAGAGCTCAAGGAAATATCAGGTTACAAGAGTTACAAGGACCTTGCTAAGGCGCTTCAGACTGGCAAAGTCAAATTCAAAGACATACAGGATATTGTCCCTGTAGTGAGGCTAAACCCGCCTAAGGGAGGATACGAAGCCATCAGGAAACCGTTCAAGCAGGGTGGTTCGGCTGGCTACAGAGGCAAGGACATAAACAGGCTCATACTAAAAATGCTCAAACCGGGAGTTGATTTAAATGGTAAGGACGAGAACTAAGAAACTCAGAGGCGGACATTACGGTCGCGGAATGAAAGCGGGCCGTGGAAAAGGCAAGAAAGGAGGAAGCGGAATGGCTGGACTCGGCAAGCACAGGTCAGTCTGGCTTCTGAAATACGACCGCGACCACTTTGGCGTGCACGGTTTCACCAGTCATCACCCTGGCCTGCCCGATGTTCCACTTACCCTGTCTGAACTATCAACCAGGCTTGAATACTTCAAGTCGGAGGGATATGCAAAGATGGAGGGTGACACACTTACAATTGACCTGACCTCAGCTGGTTTCACAAAACTGCTTGGATCAGGAACTTTCAGGGAGAAGTCAAAGATAATTGTGGAGAAGGCGACCGAAAAGGCATTAAACAAGCTTTCACCTTTGGGCATTACGGTAGAGACTGATGGCAGAGATTCAGAGGAATAGAGGGGCAGCTGTCCCCGTATTGTTCGTCTTCGCCCTTGTGGTGGTGGCGTTCTGGTATTTCAACCACTATGATCCATTAAAGCTGTTTATAGTGGGTTTGCTGATCTCTCCCCTTTTTGCCATAGCATACCTCGTCTTCAGTTATGTCGGTCCAAAACAGAGCAAACTCTACGGGCTGGAATATATAACTTCAAAATTACCTGCGGTCAAGAAAGCCAAGGGGCATGTGCAGTTTAAGTACAAACTCCTCTGGACCGCATTGATCGTCGTTCTCTACTTTGCGCTCACCAACATTTACATTTATGGTCTGAACACCAGCCAGTCTGTTGATGTATTTGCATCTTTCAGGGCCATATTTGCAGGTGCCCAGGGTTCACTCATGGCACTGGGAATAGGTCCAATCGTTACTGCAAGTATAGTCATGCAGCTGTTTGCCGGTGCTAAGATTTTCAACATAGACCTGCAGAATTCCCAGGACAGGGCCGTGTACCAGGGTGTACAGAAGCTTCTTGTAATCATAATGATATTCGTGGAGGCAATTCCCCAGGCCTTCGGTTATCTTGTCCCCGACGCGTCCCTGGTTACAAGGCTGAATGGATTCGCCCCCGGATATGGCGGATTCCTTTCACAGTCAATCATTATATTGCAGCTCTTCTTCGGTTCATATCTTGTATTTCTTATGGATGAAGTTGTTTCCAAGTATGGTATCGGGTCTGGTATCTCACTGTTCATTGCAGCAGGTGTTTCACAGCAGCTTATTACCGGCAGCATCAACTGGAACCCGGTTTCCCTCACCTCAGCGGTTTCACTCATAAACCCGCCTGCAGGAGCCATACCAAAGACAATTTACATACTCATGCACTCAAGCTCAGGTTATCTGGTGCAGACTGGACTCACTCAGATAATATTCGGCGTTCCCGGAGGCATACCCAACCCGATTATCGCTTTGCTGGGAACAATACTCATATTCTTCATAGTTGCCTACTTCCAGAGCAGCAAGATAGAGCTCCCGATAGCCCATGAGAGGGTGAGGGGGGCCAGAGGAAGATATCCCCTCCAATTGTTCTATGCTTCAAATATACCTGTCATACTTGCCACAGCACTGCTGGCCAATGTGTCCATGTGGACACTCCTGTTCTGGAGTAGCCCGGTATTGAGCCATGTGCCAATTCTGGGGCATAATGCTCTCCTCGGTTCATATCCAACGGCTGCTCAGCTGACGCAGTTCCGGATATCGCAGACTACTCCAACTGGAGGGCTGGCATTCTACCTGTTTTCGCCTAACGGTCTTTCCGACTGGTTGTTCCCAATACTGCAGCCCGGTTCTGCCCAGGCGATACTTTTGGGTCACAGTCCACTTCAGGAAGCAGTCCACGTAATAGTGTTCCTGGGTTTCATGGTCGTTGCAAGTATTATATTCGCCAAGTTCTGGATTGAAACAACCAACATGGGTCCTGCCTCCGTAGCGAAGCAGATCATGTCAAGCGGAATGCAGATTCCAGGATTCCGAAGGGATCCGAAAGTTATAGAGAAGGTTCTGCAGAAATACATCCCTGCCATTACAGTGTTCAGTGGGGCAGCGGTAGGGCTTCTGGCAGCTGGAGCTAACCTCATTGGGACGGTTGGAAACACCAGTGGTACTGGCCTGCTTCTGGCCGTAGGTATAGTTATTCAGTTCTACGAGGCAATGGGCAAGGAACAGATGATGGAGATGCATCCGGTCATCAGACAATTCTTTGTAGGTGGATAATGCGAGTCGTTATTACAGGTGTAGCAGGAGTCGGAAAATCAACAGTGCTTGACATCGTCAGGAAAAACACTGATTATGAAATAATCAACTTTGGCACCCTCATGTTTGAGATGGCCAAGGACGTGAACCTTGTCAAGGACAGGGATGAACTGAGAAAGCTTCCCGTTGACACCCAGATAAACCTTCAGAAGAAAGCATCTGCTGCCATCGGGAAGATGGATAATGTTGTGGTGGACACTCACATGACAATAAAAACTCCTAATGGTTATATGCCAGGCCTCCCTGAATGGGTAATAAGGGAACTGAAGGTTTCCTCATATTTTCTAATAGAAGCTGATCCGGACCTGATACTCAAGAGAAGGAACCTGGACCCAACAAGGAAGAGGGACGAGGACACGGTCGAAAATATTAAAGAGCATCAGGCCATAAACAGATCATATGCTGCAGCAAACTCAGTATATACAGGCGCAACTGTAAGTTTCCTCCAGAATGAGGAGGGAAAACCTGAGATAGCAGCACATAATATAGTCAGGAGACTAAATCCATGACAGAGACGCAGAAGAGACCACAGAAGCAAGCGCCACGGAGGCCGCCGCAAAACGAGGCCATGTCAAAGATGATGAGATTCCAGATGATCTATATGATGATCTCCCTGGTTTCCATATTCATAATCACCAACAACACAATGCGTTCCATCATAGGATCGGGCCTCGGTGTTGTTTTATTCCCACTGGTAGGATTCAATTTCCAGCTTCCTCTTATTACAATCATCCTTGTGGGCGTAATCATTGGATTCCTTACTTCTATTCCAAGATATTTCTTCACTGACTGGATTAAAATGGGAAAGATCCAGAACAGGATGAGGGCGTTCAACAAGATAATGCAGGAAGCATACAGGAGCAATCAGAAGGACAAGATCCAGAAACTCCAGAAGATGAGAATGGAGATGTCTATGGAGCAGACTCAGCTGAGCATGAATACAATGAAGCCCCTAATGGCATTCACCATCATAACACTGTTTCTCATTGCCTGGCTTTACTATTTCCTCGATGAGCTTGCATACCAGGTTATAGCATTCCCCTGGGATTTCGAAATAAACGTTGCAACTGCCCACCTGTGGATAATGCCTTACTGGATTGTGGTTTACTTCTTTGCCATCATGGTATTTGGCTACATTGTTACCATGTTCATCAAGTACTTTGACTTCACATACAAGATTAAAAAGTTCGAGAGAACCACTGAATATGAAAATAACAATTAGTGGACCCATTGGGAGCGGCAAGTCTACTGTAGGCAAAATTCTTGCCAGGCGGCTTGGCTACGAATTTTTCTCCGGGGGTTATTTTTTCCGTGAGCAGGCCAGAAGAATGGGCATGTCTGTTGAAGAATTCAATCTCTATGCAGAGAGCCATCCAGAGATAGATCGCAAACAGGACGATATGATCGTTGACTTCCTCTCCTCCCACGACAACATTGTTGTCGAATCAAGACTCGCCGGCTGGATGTGCCAGATGCGTGGCATAGAAGCTTTCAAGGTATTCCTTACTGCATCCTTTGAAACACGCCTTGGAAGGATATCCAGAAGGGAGGGTGACAGGGAAGATCTTGCGGCTCTCCTCAGGACCCGTGAGGATTCGGAACAGAAGAGGTATCTGGAGCTTTATTCCATAGATTACGGAACCACTGATATTTACGATTTAGTTATTAACTCTGATTCCCTATCAGCAAATAAGGTCGCGGAACACATTTATGAAGCCTCAGGAATCAGAGAAACCCAGTGAAATAGACGGGTTTGTTGTTATAGACAAGCCGAAAGGGCCAACAAGCCATCAGGTGGACTACTGGGTACGCCAGATACTTGGCATGGAAAAGGTAGGGCACATTGGCACTCTTGATCCAGGGGTTACCGGGGTTCTGGTAATGGCTCTTGGAAAGGCTACAAAACTGATTGACATCGCACATGAGCAGCAGAAGGAATATGTTGCAGTAATGCGTCTTTATGCAGACGTGCCACAGGAAAAGATAGAAGAGGTATTCAGGGAATATGAGACTGAAATCTATCAGATTCCTCCCATGAGATCCGCCGTTTTGAGGGCCCTGCGAAAGAGAAGAATATATTCACTGAAAATAATGGAAGCCAGAGACAGGCTGATCCTTTTCCGGGTAACCTGTGACTCTGGTACATATATCAGGACCCTGTGCACCGATATGGGCCTTTCTCTGGGATGCGGTGCTCAGATGGCCGAACTCAGGAGAACAAGGACAGGCATCTTCAATGAAGATAACATGGTGACCCTCCAGGACCTGGGAGATGCATACAAGATGAGTACTGAAGGTTCACCCGAAAGGCTTCAGAAGATGGTTTATTCAATGGATTACCTCTTCAGGGATCATCCAAAGGTGATAGTCAAGAAATCATCCCTCAGTACAATTTCAAGAGGCTCAGACCTGTTTCCCGGAGGCATAAAGGCAGTCATAGGGCAGCCAAGCAGGGGAGCAAGGGTTGCAGTTATTTCTGAAACAAATGAGCTTGTTGGGACTGGCAAGATGCTTGTAAATTACAATGAAATTCTGGATCTCAAGGTTGTTGACTTCGATCGTATACTTATAGAGAATCCCGATCAGAAGAGAACTCAAAAGAAGGAAAAGCCTGAATCCGAAAGAAGAGAAAGGAAACCAGTGAAGACAGGCAGGGATTTCGGGCGCAAGCCTGACCAGAGATACAGGCAGAAAGGCAGGGGAGAACAGGACAGGTTCCGTAAAAAGCAGGAAGGGAGGGGTAAAGATTTCAGAAAAGGCCAGAGAAGGCGTTAACTGGTATGGTAAGAAATCCTCAGGCCAGATAATGGTTTACGAGAATATAGAAGAAGAATTCCCCAGGATCTTCGACACTCTTCGCCAAGGAGGCACTGTTGATCTGAAGCTTGTCCCAAAGAGAGATATGCCGGATCTCAGGGAACTCCTCATAAAATACGGGAAGTACAGGGTCAGGCAGGAATTCGCTGAAGACCAGTACATAAGAAAATTCTACGCACTTATACCTGAACTCAACAAATCGCTCAACCTTATTCTTGAAAAGGTTTCAAATTTCGGCCTTTTCACAGGGATAAGTTATGGAAACGAGGACCCTTGCGGATACTTCAGGAGACTCAGGGACCTTGATCTCCCGGAAGACATAGCAACTGAAATGAACAGGATCTCGGACACCGCACAGGCAATATGTTCACTCAAGGGCCAGACTCTTGAATTCCTCACAGACAAGGCAAAAATCTTCATGCCGAATACATCCGAACTGGTTGGAGAGGAAGTCGCAATAGATCTCCTTTATCATGCAGGCAGCCTGAGAAATCTGGCATTGATGCCCGCGAGCTCCATACAGGTACTGGGGGCAGAGAAGGCCCTTTTCAAACACATAATTAGCGGTTCACTACCGCCAAAACATGGGGTCATCTTCAGGGTCAAGGGCATGTCCTCACTAAGGACAAAAGAGAGGGGAAAAGTTTCCAGGTACATAGCCGGAAAAGTGGCAATAGCACTTAGGGCAGATTATCTTGGAACAAGAATTGATATGTCAAAAGAACAGGAACACCTGCAAGAACTTCTTAAAAGAAAGAAATAGTTGTTTCAGGATCGCTCAAACCTAACTTGTAAAACTTTCCAGCTCTTTCTGCCTTGAAAATTTGTCTTCCGGCAGCGAGATTGGATAATCTCCGGTGAGGCATCCAAGACACAGTTCGTCCTTGCGCATGCCTATGCTCGCAATCAAGCCTCCAATTGAAACGTATCCGAGGCTGTCTGCCCCTATTTCATCCTTGATTTCCTCAACGGTCTTTCCAGCAGCAATGAATTCATTCTTGGTTTTCATATCCACTCCGAAGAAACAGGGAGCCACGACCTGTGGAGAGCCAACTCTGACATGAACTTCTTTTGCCCCGTATTTTCTCAATAAAGCGACAATGTGGTTCATGGTGTTTCCACGAATTATGCTGTCATCAATAAGTATGACTCTCTTGCCGTCAATCTCGGATCTGATGACATTTAGTTTCAGCTTGATGGCTGAATTCCTGGTTTGCTGGGTTGGCATTATGAAAGTTCTCGCAGAGAACCTGTTCTTAATGAGGCCTTCGCTGTAAGGTATTCCGGACGCATTTGAATAACCAAGGGCGTGTGCCCTTCCCGAATCCGGAACCGCTACAACAACGTCTGCCTCAACAGGATGCTCTTTTGCCAGAGTCTTTCCAAGGTTCATTCTTGACTGGAAAACTTCAATGTTGTCAATTATGCTGTCCGGTCTAGCAAAATAGACATATTCGAACATGCAGTGGGCGGTCTTCTTGCTTGGGATTGTGAAAATTGAGTTTATGCCGTTAGGGGTAAGTTCCACCAGTTCTCCAGGCTTTACGTCCCTTATTATATCGGCACCGAGAACGTCCAGGGCGCAAGACTCAGAAGCAGCAAGGTAGTTGTCACCGAATTTTCCAATTATGAGCGGCCTGAATCCAATTGGGTCCCGCATGGCAAACAGCCTGTCGTTAACCAGGAGCGTTATGGAATAAGCTCCCTTCAAACGGTCAGCTGCTATCCTCATGCCGTTTGTTATCCCGTGAATTGAAATTTCCCTGGCTATTTCCATCAGGAGAACTTCTGTGTCTGATGTTGTGAGAAATGTTAGGCCCTGCTTCATCAGGTCATCTCTCAAACGGTCAGCATTGGTTATTTCCCCATTATGGGACACAGCTACGTGCCCGATGGAAGTAGTAACAAGAAATGGTCCGGCATTTTCCATTGCTTTTGACCCGGCAGTGGAATAACGGGTATGTCCAATACCTACATTTCCTGTTAGGTATTCAAAATCTTTAGTGCGTTCATTGAAAACTTCACTAACAAGCCCCATTCCTTTCCTTAAGTTAATAGAAGAGGAATGAAAAGTCGCTATCCCGGCACTTTCCTGCCCGCGGTGTTGGAGCGTTTTCAAAGATGCTAGTACTACTGGATATGCTGGCTCACTGCCAATATATCCTACCACAGCACAGTGATCACTTGGCTTTAGCCCATCTATATGATCTAGTTCTGGCTGCGGGGAATCCACAGTGAGAGCACCTCTTCTGTCTGACGTGGTAAGTATGATG
>OFHJ01000655.1_pt1 | contig 12334 bp, 8 predicted proteins | sample 1522001 | NCBI WGS metagenome assembly OFHJ01 (sample SAMEA2464838, study PRJEB22497) | soil metagenome | biome: Grassland; feature: Farmland; material: Clay | place: Australia | collected 2013-02-01 | depth 1.2 m | reverse complement strand
TGCCTGTAGCAGGCATGCTGGGCTTTGCCATAGATGGCTCGGAAATTACTTTTCGGCCTGTTCGACGATGAGAGCTGGAATGCCGTCTCTTAATGGGTAAGAGCAACCGCAGGAGGAGCATGTAACGGAGGATTGCTGAGGGGACAGGGAAAGGCGTCCATGACAGGAAGGACATACAATCATGTCGAGCAAGTGAGAGATGGTGTAAGAGGCGGGCATGGGATCAGTGTAATGGGAGGCGATGGATTTGCTGCGAGTGGGGCTAACAGGCGGGATCGGGAGCGGCAAGTCGACGGTTGCCGAGATGTTTCGCCGGCAGGGCGTGGAACTGATTGCGGCCGATGAGGTGGGCCGCGCGCTGATGGAGCCCGGGCAGAGCGTTTATGGCGCGATTGTGGAGCATTTTGGCCGGGGAGTAGTACGCGCCGATGGCAGACTCGATCGGGGACGGCTGGCTGAGATGGCTTTTGGCGAAGGGCGGCTCAAGGAACTGAATGCGATTGTGCATCCTGCGGTGATTGCAGCGCAGGAGCAATGGATGCGTGAAGTGTTTGCTCGCGATCCGGAAGCAGTGGCGATGGTGGAGTCGGCGCTGATTTTTGAAGCCAGCGGTGGCGAGGACGCCAGTGCGCCGGGATGGCGGGAGAGGTTCGACAGGGTGATTCTGGTGACGGCGCCGGATGAGATGAAGATACGCCGCTATGTTGACCGGGTGCTGGCGTCGGAGCCGGGGTACAACCGAGAGCGCGCGGCAGAAGTGGAGCGCGATGCACGGGCACGACTGGCGCGACAGATTCCGGACGCGGAAAAGATTCCTCTGTGCGACGCGGTGATTGATAACTCCGGCTCGGTGGAAGCGACCGAAGAGCAGGTAGTGAAACTGGCCGCGGAGCTACACGCGGCGTCGAAGATAACGAACAGGTGAAACTTATACACTGGAGACGGCAATCAAATCATTGATGCCGGTAGTAGCAGGGAGCGTACGAGGCTCTTGCCGGCGGTACAGGTAAAGATCTCATGAAACTCCGTCAGATAGCGTTGGTGCTGCTCATGGTGGGCGGCTTCTGGTTTGTACTTTCGCACCTCGGGACGAAGGACACCTTCGGTGTATTTGCGAAGCCCGATCCTTCTTCGCTCACGCTGAATGTGGTGAAGAAGCAACCCAAGTATTTACCGGCAGAAGAGAACAACATCAATGTGTACAAGCGGGTTCTGCCGTCGGTCGTCAATATCACTTCGAAGTCGGTGGGGCTGAATTTTTTCTATGGAGTCGTACCGCAGGAGGGGGTAGGGTCGGGCTTTATTCTGGACAAAGCCGGATACATCCTGACCAACTACCATGTGATTGCCGGGGCACAGCAAATCGAAGTCCAGACCTGGAATAAGCATCGCTACAAGGCGACGCTGGTGGGCGGCGACCGGGATCATGATCTGGCGCTGTTGAAGATCAATGCTCCCGACCTGCATCCGGCCACCCTGGCCAGTTCGCGGCACCTGGAAGTAGGGCAGAAGGTGTATGCGATCGGCAATCCATTTGGGCTGAGCGGCACGATGACCTCGGGTATTATCAGCGCGATTCGTTCGGTGCGCAGCCCGACAGGGATGTTGATTCAGAACGCCATCCAGACTGATGCCCCGATCAATCCGGGAAACTCTGGTGGGCCATTGTTGAATTCGCAGGGAGAAGTGATCGGCATCAATACGATGATCGCGACGAACCCGAATAACCGTGTACAAGTGGATCAGAGCGCCGGGATTGGTTTTGCGATTCCGATTGATACGGTGAAGGCCGTGCTGATGGACCTGAAGCGCTACGGACATGCGATGCGTCCGACGCTGGGGGTGGAGACGCTGCCGATTGGCCCATATCTGGCGCGGCAAATGGGACTGCCTGTGGGATACGGATTGCTGATTGAGCGGGTTGCTCCCGGTGGTCCAGCGGCGCAGGCGGGACTGCACGGCGGTAAGCATATTGCGTATCTGGGAAATCAGCAGATCTATATCGGCGGCGACCTGATTGTTTCGATGGATGGGCAGCGGGTGACCGATCAGCGGGATATGTCGGATATTATGGACGGGCTGCGCCCAGGCGAAGTGGTTCCGATCACGGTGTACCGGGGCAAGCGCAAGATGGTCTTCCATGTGAAGCTGGGTGTGGCTGGTCAGGGCGGGCCGGAAGAAACCGCGCAGAATCAAATGCCTTCGAAGAGCTCAGTACATGCTGCGATGTACCACGTTTTCGGTAGCGGGAAATAACAAATGGAGCGCGCCTGCAGCAGCAGGATGAGGGACGGGATGAAGATTCAGGTGTCTACGATTGCGGCTGCGGGTGCGGCAGGACTGGTGGCTGGAGGGTATGCGTACGCGGCTCTGTGGCCTGAGTCACAAATTTTCGGTAACACGATTCTGGCAGGGAGCGCTGAGGAAGAGATTGCGCTGACCTTTGACGATGGCCCGAACGAGGCATGCACCGAGGAGTTGCTCGATGTGCTGGTGCGGCACCAGGTACGGGCCACGTTCTTCATGGTGGGGCAGTATGTGCGTCAAAATCCGGCGCTGGCGCGGCGGGTTCGCGAGGCAGGCCATCTGGTTGGCAACCACACGGTGACGCATCCGCTGCTACCGGGGGTCTCAAGCCGGAGGGTGCGGGAAGAGCTGGCTGGATGCAACGCCATTCTGGAAGATGCGCTGGGCGAGCCGGTGCGGTATTTCCGTCCGCCGTTCGGTGGGCGGCGACCGGACGTACTGCGTATTGCCGGGGAATTGGGTTTGACTCCGGTGATGTGGAATGTAACCGGGCATGACTGGGCCGAGAAAAGCGCGGACGAGGTTTACGGGATTGTGAAGGCTGGAATAAGCCGGAATCAAAGGCGTGGCCATGGATCGAACGTGCTGCTGCACGATGGCGGGCACCAGGAGCTGGAAGCTGATCGGAGCCGCACACTGCGCGCAGTCGAGCGGCTGCTGTCGCAGGATTCAGAAGGCCTGCAGTTTGTGACGGTAAACCGGTGGACAGCGGGTTAGAGCCGCAGTCGTGATCCGAGAAAGGCATTAAGAAACGCCACGAGTAGCTGCTCCCAAAGGGATGGTCACTCGTGACGTTTCCTTTGCGTCTACGCCGTCAAGAGCACTGCTTTCGGGCGGAGGTTTTCGCTGTTGCTGCCCATGTGAAGGCGACAAGCTGAGTGTTTTTCCTGAAGGGAAAACAAATGCTTCATGATTTTCGCCTTGGGCCAGTGCTGCGGGGAATTCGGTTCTAATTCGATGACGGCGGAACGTATTCCTTGGGTAGTTCGGCGCCTTCGCCGAAGAAGAACTGATTCATCTGCTCGACGAGGAATTCCTGTGCTTGCGGAGTCCAGGGCTGAAGGCGGTATTCGTTGAGCAGCATCTTCTGGTGCTCAAGCCACTCTGCCCAGGCCTTTTTCGAGACATTGTTGTAGACCTTGTGTCCGAAGTCGCTGTCAAAGGGAGGCTCGTCGAGCCCTTCCATTTCCTGCTTGTAACGTGCGCAAAATACTGTGTGTGCCATAGTCCTCACTCAGGCTTCATTTTACGACCTTGACTAAGGAGATGCTCAGTGAAGGCGTTTGGAAGCCGGTTTTATTCGAGGGGTTCGACGGGTTTTCGGAAGCGCGGTTTCTTCATCAGATAGCCGATGGGAATGAGACAGGCGGTGAAGAGAACGAGGACATGGATGGTGTCAACGTAAGCCAGCACTCGTGCCTGGCGGTGCATCATGGCATAGATCTGTTCCGCCGCTGCATGGCCAGCATTGGCTGTGCCCGCACCGGCACGGGCGAGGAACGCTGCCATGGCATTCTTGAGCGACTGATAATTCGTGGATGAGGCAGTGACGTGGGCCGCAAGGTAGCTCTGGTGCTTGTCGGTCCTGCGTGTGAGCAGTGTGGTGACAAAGGAAATGCCGGCACTGCCGCCGATGTTGCGGGCCAGCGCGGTAAGTCCGGAGACCTCGTTGTTTTTCTCCTGCGGGATGCCGACGTAGGACATGACAGTGATGGGCACAAAGAGCATGGGCATGCCAATGACCATGATGGCTCGCCAGCTGGCCGCATCCATGAAGCTGATGTTGAGGTTGAGACCGCCAATGCGCCAGATGCCGAAGGTGAGGACGGCAAAGCCCATGGTGATCATGAGGCGCGGATCGATCTTTTGTCCAAAGTAGCCGACGATGGGGAAAAGCAAGATGAGCACGATTCCGCCAATGGACAGGGCCCAGCCAGCTTGCTCTGCAGTGTAGCCGAGCATTTCCTGCAGGAACTGGGGGATGAGGACGGTGGTGGAATAAAGGGCCGCGCCGATGAGCAGCATGACGATCTGGGTCATGACGAAGTTGCGTTTGCGGTAGAGCGAGAGATCGACGATGGGGTGCTCGACGGTGGATTCGCGGTAGAGGAACAGAACGAGGCCAACGATGGCGATGATGGTGCAGGCAACGATGAAGTGTGAGCCGAACCAGTCATCCCGCTGGCCCTTGTCAAAGACCATCTGGGCCGCGCCGATGGCGAGGGCAAGCAGTCCGAGGCCGATACCATCGACACCGCCGGTTTTTTTGCGGCGTTTGAGGTAGGGAGGATCCTCGACGATGCGGCTGGTGAGCAGAAGAGAAATGATGCCGACGGGAATATTGAGGAAGAAGATCCAGCGCCAGCTGTAGCTGTCGGTGATCCATCCGCCGACGGTGGGGCCGATGGCGGGCGCGAAGACGACGGCCATGCCGTAGAGGGAAAAGGCCAGGCTGCGGCGCTCGGGAGCGAATGTGTCGGCCAGGATGGCGCGCTCGCTAGGCTGAAGGCCGCCTCCAGACGCACCTTGTATGACGCGGAAAAAGACCAGCATGGGGAGGGTGGAAGCGAGTCCGCAGAGAAAGGAAAAGAATGTGAAAGCGGCCACGCAGGACATGTAAAAACGCTTGCGGCCGATACGGTTGGAAATCCATCCGCTGATGGGAAGCACTATGGCGTTGGCCACGATGTAGGAAGTCAGGACCCAGGTGGCCTGGACTTCGCTGGAACCCAGGCCGCCGGCGATATGAGGAAGCGCGACGTTGGCGATGCTGGAGTCGAGCGCCTCCATGAAGGTGGCCAGCGTGACGGTGAAGGTGATGATCCAGGGATTGAAGCGCGGGGTCCAGTGCTCGTAATCAAAGTCCTGATCGCTTAATGCAGGCTTTGGCGCTGGAGCGACAGTGGACTGCGCCATGAATGAATGACCCCGGAATGCAGAATGGTTGGAGGATGCGTGACGGATTCTATTGTCACATCCCTGGGGGTTGGATTCGCGCGCGAGGCTGAAGTTTCAAGGGTATTTGAGGTTTTTCGATGCGCGGAAGATCGAGATGAGAGGGCGGGCGGGCAAAAAAATGCGGGGTCCGGGTTGTCCCGTGGCCCCGCAGGGGTACCAGAATGGTGCGGTCGTCTACCAGACGAAAGTGGCAGCCGACTCCTCTGGGAGCATTGCTGAGAACCAGTGGCTGTGATATTTGACGTTGAATGCCTTGGGAAAGTTTCCGGTGTTGGAGACAACCAGAACGATGTGGTGATTCGGGGTGAGGAAGGCTACGGTGAAGAGCTGCTCGTGCTGGCTGGAGCCTATGCGGATGGAGCCCGGCGGGACGAAGGTGGCAAAGTGCGCCATGGCGTAATAGGCGAGGTTGCGGGTGACGTGGTTGCCGTCGAGGGTGAGAGCGCCCTGGCAGGAAGTGCAGCCGCCGTTGCTGGTGTGCGGGCCATCTTCGGGGTTGGCCGCGAGGTTCCAGAGCAGGACGAGGCGGCTCCAGTTGCGGGTGGAACCGATGAGCACGCGGTGGATGGCTTCGGCGATGGGCAGCGGGCCGGTGTGCGGGCTGACGAGGGACTGCTCCGTCATGTAGAGATTTTTGTTGGGGTATTGGTTGTGCACGCGAGTGAGCGTGGCCGCCTGGCCGCCGTAGAGGTGGAAGGCGGTGCCGTCGACATACGGGCTGACGGCGGGATCGGCCAGAATGGAGAGCGGATAGGACGGTACGTCGGGGTTGTGGTCGTAGAGCCAGATGCGGGTGTGGATGCCGGCCTTGTGGAATGCGGGAATCAGATCGTTGGCGAGGAAGGCATTTTCTTCGGGGGCGAACATGACCATGCTGGGCGTGTTTTTGGGGTTGAGGGGCTCGTTCTGCACGGTGATGGCGTAGAGGGAGATGCCTTCGGCCTTCATGGCCCGGATGTACTTGACGAAGTAGTGGGCGTAGACAGGGTAATCCTGCTTTTTGAGATGGCCGCCTTTGAGGCTGTCGTCGGTTTTCATCCATGCGGGGGCGGACCAGGGTGAGCCGAGGAGCTTGATGTCTGGATTGATGGCGAGGATCTGCTTGAGGACGGGGATGACGGTGTGCATGTCCGGCGAGAGGCTGAAGTGGCCGAGGCTGGGATCGGTTTGTCCGGGTGGCAGGTCGTCGTAGGTGTAGGGATGGGTGTTCATGTCAGACGATCCAATGCTGACACGCAGGAAGCTGATGTGGATTCCATTGCCGTTTTTGGCGAAGAGGTGCTTGAGGAGCGCGGTGCGATCGGCGGGGCTCATTTCCATGATCAGGCGAGCGCTTCCGCCGGTGAGGGCGCAACCGAAGCCGACCATGGATTGATAGTGCTCCATGTCGTTGACCCGGATGACGGGCAAGTGATTCGACGGTGAGGAAAAGCTGAGTGGCTGGGGCTGGTGCGCGAAGAGGGCGGAGCGGCTGGCTGTGCTGAGCCACTCCTGCGCGGCCGGCAACTGCTGCGCGCAGGCGAAGACGCTGAAGGCGAAGGGCAGGGCGAGCGAAATCAGGGTACGGGCGATGTTCCTTTTCATGGAAACTCCTCGGGTGCGGAAAGCGCGTGCGTGAAATGTATATCGGTAGAGGCAAACCATTGTCTAAGGCATTTGGGAGGTCTCTTTTGAATCCGCACAAGATGGGAACAGGCTGGTGGGGCAGATGTCAAGGGTGCATCGACATGGTCTGGAGGAATTCTGGATGATGAGGAGCGCGGCAGATGAAAACGCGGAGGCCGTGGCCTCCGCGTTGCGTGGATGAAAGAGATTGCGGGCTAGCTGTTGAGAGTTTCCTGCAGCTTGTTGAGAGTGCTGTTGAGGTTTTTATCGCTGCGGCGCAGTTCGTCGATCTTGGCGATGGAGTGCATGACGGTGGTGTGGTGCTTGCCGCCGAACTGGCGTCCGATTTCGGGCAGCGAGGCCTCGGTCATCTGCTTGGCCAGATACATGGCGATCTGCCTGGGAACAACCACGGCGCGGGAGTTGTTTTTCTGCTTCAGTTCCGTGATCCGCATGCCGAACTGCTCAGCGACGGCGCGTTGAATGGCCTCAATGGTGATCTTGCGAACCTGGGTATCGATGAATTGCTTGAGGCATTGCTGGGTGGTGGCGAGAGTGATTTCTACCCCATTGAGCTGGCACCAGGCAAAAAGGCGCGTCAGGGCCCCTTCGAGCTCGCGTACGTTAGTGCGCACGTTCGAGGCGATAAACAGCGCCACATCGGTGGGGAGGACGATGTGCTCGCTTTCAGCCTTTTTCTGCAGAATGGCGACCTTGGTTTCGAGATCGGGGGGCTGAATGTCGGCAATTAAGCCCCACTCGAAGCGCGAACGCAGTCGGTCTTCAATTTCAGGCAGTTCCTTGGGCGGGCGGTCCGAGGCAATAACGATCTGCTTCATGTTTTCGTGCAGAGCGTTGAAGGTGTGAAAGAACTCTTCCTGGGTGCGTTCCTTTTGCGAGAGGAACTGGATGTCATCGATCAGCAGCAAGTCAACCGAGCGGAACCGGTCACGGAAGCTGGTCATCTTGTCGTAGCGCAGCGAGCTGATCATCTCGTTGGTGAATTTTTCGACCGAGACATAGCAGATGGATGTGCTGGGGTTGCGCTGCTTGACCTCGTGACCGATGGCCTGCATGAGGTGAGTTTTTCCCATGCCGACGCCGCCATAGAGGAATAGCGGATTGTAGGCGCGCGAAGGGCGCTCGGCGACGGCTTCAGCGGCGGCGCGTGCAAACTGGTTTCCTGCGCCGATGACAAAGGCGTCGAAGGTGTAGCGGGGGTTGAGCTGCGCGGCCGTGGACCAGTCGAAGCGCTGCTGCGTGCCAGCCGGAGCAAGCGGTGACGCAGGCCGGGAGTGGGACTGGCTGGCATGGTTTCCAGATACGTTCGGCGCATGCGCCGGCGCGGGGGGAAAGCCGCCGTCTTCACGGGTGCGTGTCAGCGTGGGGTCTTCCTCTGGAGTGACGTAGCTGACGTCATCAAAGTCGAGTTCCAGATTTTCAATGGCTTCACGGATGAGATCGTCGTAACGATCGGCGATATAGCGGAAGTCAGAAGTGGGAATCCGAACAACAAGGAGGCGGTCCTTGACGTGGCTGAAGCGAGTTGGCTTGAGCCACGTGTCGTAGGACTGGCGGTTTACTTTTTTCTCAAGCGCGCCGAGAATGCGAACCCATGGGTTGAGCGGGGCAGCGGGCGTGGTGGGGAATGAGGACATGTGGCTTCCTTGAAAAGTTGCCGCGCGACATGGAGCAATCAGCCTCATTCCTGGCCTTTGGAGAATGCACGGGCTGCGCCTGGCTGTGGAAACAGCGGGCGAAGGTGTATCGCAAAGTGGCCGGAATAGTCGCCGGATCGTCACGATTCGGCGCTGGGTCTGATTCCTTTTTTGACTGCCGCAAGGCGTCGAAAAATTAATCCTGAACGGAGCCGATACTAGCACACTCCGGGGAGAGATTGAACGTGGTTTCTAAGCCGCTTATGTGGTAATTGCAGGGTTGCACCATTCATGGTGAAAGTTGCGACGATCGTAATGCAGACAGTGGTAAAAGCGTAATGTAAACAGGGGAAAAAGAGATCTTACACGGTGTTCTAAGGAGCAGGATAACAGTTACCTCGGGTATAAAAATATTACCGGGGCAGGCAACCTTAATAGGTAACTGTAATAGTGGCTTAATGTGGCGCCGGCCGCTATGCTGGTTGCTTGTCGAATGCCAGTTATTCCCGAAAAGAGGGTTTTTATGCCCGGTTCTCCAAGGCTTGTTCGTCCTGGCTGTGTGAATTCTCCCTTGTCTTACGAAAGAGCATTATTTGGAGCATTTTGATCCCATGAGGGCGAGGTCCGACGGATGAGGGCCGGTTCCGTACGCAGGGTTGGCTCGGCGGAAGAAGGTAGGATATACTTAATTTCTGTCCGCATTCGCTGATTTTCTTCAGTAGTAGCGGACGAAAAGATCAGGCCCGAGGGCCGAGAGATTCGATAATCAGGAGCGCCGTTTCAATGCCAAAGCGCACATTTCAACCTAATCGCCGCCGCCGCGCCAAAGTGCACGGCTTTCGCACCCGTATGAAGACGAAGAGCGGTGCCGCCGTGTTGGCGCGCCGTCGCGCCAAGGGACGTCATCGGATCGCTGTAAGCGCGGGTTTCCGCGACTAGTTCCCCTGACTCCACCGCTCGAAGGAGCGGAGAGGAAAGATTTTGCGTAATACCGAAGGCAGCGGCTGCAGGTGGCCGACTGCCTTTTTTCCTGTTTGGTTCACGTCATGACGCAAGCATCCCATGAGCAAATACAGCCGGTGAAAGCCGCAGGGGATTGGCGTCTTCGGCGGCATGGTGACTATCAACGCGTCTATCAGGGGAGCCGGAAACAGTTCTCTGATTCGATGACCTATTTTTACCGGTTGCGATCCGAGAAGCCGGATAGGGCTCCGGCACGCGTGGGGCTAACCGCAGGTCGTGTGCTGGGCAAGGCCGTGGAGCGGAACCGGATCAAGCGGCGGATGCGTGAAGCTATCCGCATGCATGTGAGCCTTCTGCCGGCTGGCGTGGATGTGGTGCTGCATCCTCGGAAGCGCGTGATGACGATGGAGTTTGCCTCTCTGGAACAGGAGGTGGGGCAGGTGTTTTCCAGAATCGCTTTGCGGCTGAGGAAAGATCAGACTCGGATGATGCTCCCGAAGTCAGAGGCAAAGGCCGATGACGCAAAGGCGGAGGGAACTGCCGGATGACAGGCAGACGGGTGACCGGTTCGCATCCAGATGAATCAGGCAGGAAGATATCTGGGCGCGGAACGCGGGTGCGACCGGTTCGCGCACGCATAGCATCCGGGATGCTTTTCTTCTATCGCAACGCAGTGTCTCCGACCCTGCATGCGGTGGCTCCCGGCGGATGCCGGTTTCAGCCGACCTGCTCAGAATATGCGGCAATTGCAGTTGCCGAGTGGGGGCTGGTACGAGGCGGGTGGATGGCGTTGACGCGTTTGCTGCGATGTCATCCTTTCAGCAAGGGGGGCTTTGATCCGGTACCTGCAAGGGATTCTGAGAGTCGCAGGGGAGGCAGCGAATGATTTGCAAAGCAAGACCCAGTAGACTCGATTGCTTGCTGCGTTGGCAGATGATGCCGTCCGGGAGAAGGCTGTCGCAGAGGGATTTTGCAGGCTTTGGTACGTAAAATATGCGCAAATTTTGCGCGGGTGTCATTGGATTTCAGGTTGCAGTGGGCCGAAGTGGGCCAGCGCCCGTTAACATGGATATGTCAGTTTCTTATCAGACCGTCAGGAAAAGGTAGTCTTGCCCGAAATACAGAATCCTAATCAACAGGGCGGTGGCCCCGATACGCGGATGCTGCTGTTCTACGCGGTGATGTTTCTTGCGATATTTCTTGGCCTGCAGTTTTTCCACGCCAAGGAGGGGCCGCATACGCCTGCTAGCAAGAAGCATGCTCCAGCGGCACAGCAGAACAACAAGCCAAGCTCGAGCACTGCATCAACGACAACTGCGACACAGGCGTCATCCCCGGCCGTAGCCGCGAAGACGGCGAAAAGCAGCAAGCCTGCTGGCTCGGCGGCGCCCAAGACGCCGGTAATTGCAGCGAAAAACGAGACGACCACGGTCATCGAGAGTCCGCTTTACCGAATTACGTTTTCGAACAAAGGCGGCGTCGTTACGTCCTGGATTCTCAAGAAATATACGAACGACGCGCAGACAAAGCCGCTCGATCTGGTGAATCAGGAAGCGGCAAAGCGTTTCGGTTACCCGCTTTCGCTTTATACCTACGACAGGCAGCTGACGCCAAAGGCGGACAGCGTGACTTCGAAGTTGAACAGCGTTCTCTATAAGCCTTCGGCAACCGGCACGCTAAAGGCGCCGGCTACCCTCAGTTTTGTGTATTCGGCAAACGGGCTGACGGTGCGCAAGACGTTCCACTTTGAGAACAGCTACGTTCTGCAGACCAAGGTCACCATCACGAAGAATGGCAAGCCGGTTACGGCGTTGCTGGCCTGGCCTTCGGGATTTGGGGATCAGGAAACCTTTCCGCAGTATGCGAGCGCGCAGATCGACAAGGAGACTGGGGCCAAGACGGGTTTCCATATTCTGGGCGGACCGAATGTAGACCAGATCAAGTACAAGAAGGTTTCCGGCGGGGGGACGATTCACGGGCCGCTGGATTATGCGGGCGTAAGCGATCTGTATTTCGCCAGCATCTTCCTGCCTCCGCATCCAGATAATGCCCTGATGGTTACGCTGCACCACACGCTTGATATCGCGCATAACGGCAACCAAGCCGGGAAGTCGAAGAAAGATCATGCGCCGGTGCTGGGCGCAGCGGTTGGAAGTACAACCGGCACGGTACAGGGGCGCCTGTTTGTCGGGCCAAAGGCGCTGAAGGTTCTGCAGTCGATCCACACCGCCAAGGGATACAACCTGGAAGGGATTGTGCATTACGGCTGGTGGGGCTGGATTGCGAAGCCGATGTTGTGGGTGCTGCGATTCTTCTACAACCACGGCGTGAGGAACTGGGGTTGGGCGATTCTGATCCTGACGGTGATCTTCTACTCGGCGATGATGCCGACGCGCCTCACGATGATGAAGAAGTCGCTGCAGATGATGCGCATTCAGCCGCAAATGGATGCGGTCAAGGCCAAGTATTCAAAGTACAAGGCAACCGACCCGCGCAAGCAGGAGATGAACCAGGAGCTGATGGAGTTGCAGAAGCGGGAGGGCGTCAATATGTTTGCCGGATGCCTGCCCATGCTGCTGCAGTATCCCTTGCTGATCGGCTTTTACGAGATGCTGGAGGTGACGATTGCGCTCCGGCATGCGCACTGGCTTTGGCTGCCGGATCTGTCGGCTCCGGACCCGCTCCATATTCTTCCGATCTTCGTGATCGTGTCGATGTTCCTGGTCCAGTTCTTTACGCCTTCTCCGGGCGTGGATCCGAAGCAGCAGCGGATGATGGCATTCATGCTCCCGGCGTTCTTCGGGTTCATGATGTGGAATATCGGCTCGGGCGTGGCGCGGTAC
>OFHJ01000653.1_pt1 | contig 12356 bp, 8 predicted proteins | sample 1522001 | NCBI WGS metagenome assembly OFHJ01 (sample SAMEA2464838, study PRJEB22497) | soil metagenome | biome: Grassland; feature: Farmland; material: Clay | place: Australia | collected 2013-02-01 | depth 1.2 m | reverse complement strand
TCTCCACCCCTCACTGCCGAGCAAAATTCACCACGTTCTCTATCAAACACATGGGGAATTTTAAACCGGCGATCCTGGGGAATTCTAAACCGACAAAATTGAGGAATTATGATCCGGCATTTACAGTTAGAAAGGACTAGCTGGATCTACTGCATTTCAACTTATAGTTGCAAGTAGGTATGTAATAAGTGCCCTATTGCATAACAAGCAAGTAAGCTAATCTACTTCCTCCTCTGGACTATCAGCCCGAACTAGTATGTCACTTAGCTGCTTGGTAATAAGACTCCTTCCAACCTTGTTGGATAGTGCGCTTATTGAGCCTGACCTCCAATCTAAAGAAATTGTCCCTCCACCAGGAAGCTGTATATGTGTTCCAACTAGTGTATCCATTTGATTTTTGAAGCTCTGAGCATTATACTTCATCCCCTCATTTAGATCGCACCTTCTGCAAACAGCTGCAAAGGTACCCATCATTACTTCAATTCCCATCGGTTTTGTGAGAAAATAACTCTTGTTGTTCCCCCAGGCATCTGGCCACAATTCAGAAATGGCTTTGAAGTAGTCTATTATTATTCTTGCTTGGGCATCAGGGCTCTTACCTGATAATATTCCACCAGTTCCCACATATGGAGTTGTTACACCTTTCATTTTTTTATTAGTTACCCAAGTGCCCACTTCATCATCTCTCATTTTTATCTTACCAGCCAATGGAGAGTCTGAAATCGTGTTTAACTTAGAAACAACATCCATTGTAGTTGACTCTTCCTTAGGTAGTTCTTTAATCTGGTAATAAAGTGAAAGTGTCAGAACATCACTCACTCTTTGCTGCAAGCTGTTAATATCTGCAAATATCTTGCCCCTGAGGTCTAGATCAGCATTGTAGAGGGCTACTACTGGCAGATCAAAAACAATTCCATCACTGTGTTTAAACCCAGCAAGTCTATGCTGGCCGTCGAGTACATATGCAAATTTTCCAGATTCCTCAGGGAAAACCAAGGTCACATTCTTTCCGTTTGCTTGAGGATTTATTTTGACTTCGTCTGACAAGCTCACGACTATACCGTTTGGAAGAACGTTGTTTTCTTGCTTAATATACTTCCCAATCTCTCTAGCTCTTTTTTCGTTTAGGATTCTTTGAACTTCATCAGGATCGTCCTTGCTCCTCGGTGTTACATAACATATGCTGTTCAGAGTCTTTGAATCTAACGAGAACAGGTACATTTGAATTCCGTGCTGTCTCAGTACTTGAGCATCTATGCTAAATTTAGCCATGGAACACCTCCCTCCACTTTGTCAGATTTTTTCAAGTTGCAATCAGAACACAGAAACTGTAAATTGTTTGCTCTAGACGAACCACCCATACTGATTGGAAAGATGTGATCTATATGAAGTTTCACTTCCGGAGGTCTTTTGCTGCATTTCTTACACACAGGCTCTGAAAACCACAACAATTTAAGGTAATCTCCAGTGTCAATGGACTCTCTATATTGTTTCCCCTGTGTTTTTTGCAGGCACGCCTCGTAGATCGTTTTAATTTGTTCATGACTCCATTTACGTCCAGTTAGCCCAGTCAAGATCTGGTCAAACTCTTTTAGTCTTTGCGGGCCTCTACGCTCCATTATCTCCTTGTAACCATCCTGCCGTATAATTTGTTTTACTAGCAACTCATTCAACGACCATTCAATGAAGTCGTAGAACGATTCATTGTCCACTCCCAAGGAATCTATAAGCAGCGAAAGACGATCCATTCTTTCCATTTTTCATTTAGTGAGACATTGTTAAAATATTTTGATCTGTTCTTTTAGCTCACAGAGAGTTAAGCACACTCCCTATGCTCTTCAATTTATCGAATGAATACATAACATCGTTTCTAAACTCCACAGATCTATTTTTTCGATTTAGGCCATTAAAGAGGCTAAGTTCAAAGTTTTCAAGCACTCTTTTTTCATCGGCTAAGGAAACCCTGTGAATCAGCTTACAAAGTGAGGAAAGGGAGTTTACAGAGAAGTGTTTCCGTATTGCATTGTCCAATTTCTCCTTTTCTTCATTGGATAAATGACTCAAAACCCCCAATGTGTACCCATCTTTTTTCCCTTTTTGACACAGCAAGTCTATCAAGTTAATGCGATCAATGGCCCGTATTATAATTGTCTTTACCGAAAGTTGGCTGCTCTCTTGACCTGATAGGGATGCGAGTATGCTGATTTTCTCGGCAGATGGGAAGTTTTCTCCTTTAATCAGTTTTCCAATGACGTCTACAACAGAGCTGTCATCTCTGACTCCAACAATTCTGGTAAAGCTCCTTGAAGGGACAAATCTGTAAAGATTCAGCGTTGTTGTGTTGTAAATGTCTTCGTGCCCATCACGCAAGCATTCCTCCCTGTAGATTTTATCAAATCTCTCAGAGAACTCCTCAAAAGTCTCTTCTCTTGGTATCATTCCAAACCTAGTGTGCTCTCCGCTTCCCTGCTCCATCATTATATTGTTTTCTCTTCCAATTTTGTCTACTAAGGGTATCACATTTCCTTTACTGTTTGCATCTTTCGTCAAAATAAATGCGCTAACCGTTCCATAGTCCAGTAGACTCTGTATATTAGATCCTAGAAGTCCATCTTCGAGTAACTCCTTGACGGACTGTTTAAAAATTTCCAGAGATGAAACATCACTTATCTTATGATTTATCGCTTTTACATCCCTTCTTATTGAATCCATCATATAGCTGTCAAGACTTGTAATACTTGTGTACAAAACCCCCACAGACATTTTCTCTTTAAACGGTAGGAAGTACCTGTCATTTCTTGCAGCTGAATTGTCATATGTAGAAATTGCAGAAAATATTGTTTTATCAAGATCTTGCGATGAGACGCGTTCGGTATCTGATAGAACTGCGTACTCATAAAGAATTCCAACAGTATCCTCGTGCGAAGAGAATTTCATGCATAGCGAATTGAGTATGGGACTTTGTATTCTGAATAGATGTAATATCAGAAGGCTTTCACTAATTATGTTTGCAAAATTTGGAAGTTCACTAAGATAGGCACTCTTCAAAATGTCATATTCCTGTGTTATCTCGACCGCCAGAGCGACAACTCGTTCCAAGTGATCTGTTATCGAGTTGCACAGGTTGAAAATGTCATTGGTGTTTATCATTTCACTTTTTGGCACTGCTCCAATCCTCTTCAAGAATTTTTGATAGTCTTTCGCAAATGACAAAACTTCTTCAAAGCTGGAAATCCTGACCTGAAATGTTTCAGGGGAGAAAGTGTGCACACCTTTTAGTATCTCAACCAGTTCTTGGGGACTTGAACTACTACGTATCACTCCTTCTTTCAGCATAACTTCGCATAACCTTTGGAGAAAGTCTTCATTTTTCTTTAACTGATTCCACCTCGAATCTGTTACAGATAAAGGAATAAAAGAAAGTAGGAAGTATTCTACTACCCGTTCTTCTGTTCCACAAAGTTTAGAGAGACGTTTCACGTATTCCGACTTCAATTCCGAAATTCCGCGATATTGGATTCCCCCGTCTAAGCTCCCAATTTTCCTGTTTGGAAAATAAGTCTGGATCAAATTGTTGATTGAAGATTTCAGCTTTCTAATCTCGATATTCTCCTCAATTAGTGAAGAATGCAGTAACTCCAAATCAAAAGCTGTCATCCTAGACATTATTGCTTTTAGTACGCTTTTTTCGAAGGGGATATCATACTCAAGCTTTATTGTTCCAGTATCTACAAGCATTTTCTGTAGATCGAGAAACTTCTCTAGATCGCCCCTGATCTCTCCGTAAATTGTGTGGTTTTGCGGGAATGGATATTCCAAGTATATGAGCCTGAATATATCCTCAACTATCCCCATTGAGCTTAGTTTTTTGGCCATTTCTTCCATGAGGGCCAGCTCAATATCTGTTGGGCTCTCAAAAATATCAATTTGATGCTCGATGCCTGGAACTTCCAAGAGCCCATACCTTCTCAATACATGCTTAGTCTTGGATTTGAAGTCTTGGATGAGTAATTTGTGCTCACCTCTCCTCAGTGTCATGTCAACAAATTTGTCTAATTGCCTCAAGTTGTAGAGCATTGAATTTTTGAACTGTGACCAGCCGCTTCTAAGGGTGGGTACATCAAAATCTAGAAAGTTGGAATAGATTACTACAAATAATTCTAAAAACAAAGTGACAAGAGTTGCTGTAATTGCGCCTATTAAGTATTTTCGAAAGAAAAGATATGATACAGTTGTAGCCGCAAATAGAACAATCAATGTTGCTATGTAGAATATTAGGCGGTTTCTATACTCTGCTTTAGCAATATTCAATGATCTTCCTTTTCTTTCCAGCTCTTCAATAATAGAATCTCCTCTGGCCGAATATTGCTCAAGTTTCGATGGTAAGTCTAAAATTGACTCGTTCTGGTCGCCATCGGAGACGCCATTCGAACTATCTTCATTATTTCCACTTTCTTGAGTCATTTTAGTAGATATTTCCTCTTTTCAGTGACAGATTCCTTAATACCAGGAAATTAGTCGTGAGTGTGAACATTAAGTCCTTCTTGGCTTCACAACATCTTGATTAACTTGAAAGCAGACACCAGCAGACACGCTTAAGAGACAACTCCTTCCGAGATTCAGGCTCAGGTTTTTCAGACTGCGATAGGATAAGCTTTCTTGCCTTCTCTATGAAATTAGCATCATTTATTGCTTCGTATAATGATTTTACTAGTGTTTCTTTGGATGCAACGGTTCTGAACATTAGGGCCAGTTCCTCATCACCTTCACTTATCTTTGTGTAGATTTCTTTCCCTTTCTTGGAAAGGTTTGGAACAGTTGATGTGGAAGACCTTTTGATTCTATCACTCTCCAAAGAATGATTAGTGTCCTCCTTCAATTTCTTTAGCCTATCAACCAGGTCCTTGTATTCAATCTTCTTTCCCGATGAGTCTTTCTCTTTGTCTTTTAACAATATTCCAACGATCTGCCCAGGGTCAGTTATGATGTTTTTTTCGCCCTCGAATCTTAGTCTCCAATAGTAATTGGCACCATCAGTAAAAAGGCAAAAGAGACCGTCTTTACTGTATTGTTTGAAAGCACCAATTCCTCGAGGAATGGATTTGATTCTTTCCTCCCCTAGGTCGTCAATTATCTCCATAAGTTGGTCTTTAGGATCATTTGTGAATTGTTCTATTTCCTTTTCCAGTTCGTTTAGCACAGAACTTTTTCCTTCAGCAATTAGTTTTTGCAAGGTACCAAAATCTTTAGGCTCAGCATCCTCCCCTAGAATGGGTGCATCAATTCCAACAGTATTCTTTATTCCTGAGATTTTCCCGTACAGCTTTCTCATTAGATTTATGAAATGCTGCAAAGAATTCGGATCTTCGGCATCATCATTCTCTTGCATGATGTTTATTAGATACACGAATTTGTGAACTGACCCCATTCTGTCTATTCTTCCAACCCTCTGTATTAGGACCACTGGATTCCATGGAAAATCATAATTAGCCACATATTGCGCATTTTGTAGATTTTGTCCCTCACTTAGTACATCTGTACTTATCAGGAGGCCACCATGTTCCTGAAATTGCTCGACGATCTTTGTGGTATCGGAGATTCTCCCCCTGTGATCCCTGCATATAGTTCCAGACGTAAGATATGTAAGTGGATAAAGATCCTTCAATGAGTTATAGAGTAATTTTGCAGTTGCAGTGTACTGGGTGAATATCACAACACCGTTGGGCTCCTTTATTCCTGGAATCAATTCCTTCATTCTTTCCTGAAATTTAATCAGCTTCGCGTCTGTCGGGGGTATTAATTTCAGGATTACCTCTATTTGATCTAAATCCTCTTTACAGGCACTCAGGAAGTATTCCTTTTCCTTTTCTGTTAGCAGGCATCTTTCCTGAAGGTCCCTGTATTTCTCACTTTCGAATATATTGGGGGGCATATCCTCATCAAAATCGAATAGTGGATCGTCAGCCGCACTTCTAGGCAGGAAATACCCTTCTGAATTAGCAAACTCCATCGCTTTCTCCATGTACGATGAAATGGATTTCAGTGTTTCTCTGAAAGCGTCCTGGGAACTCTCAAGTCTCTTGAATAAGTTAAGCCTCACTATGGTTTTTACAAGTTCCTTGAGCTTCTCCTTTTTTTCTCTTTCCTTGAACTGTGAAATTGATTGCCCAGTGGGAAGTTTTAGCTCTGTAAGCTTTTCCACAGAAAACTCGTAGGGAGCAAAGTGTAATTTCTCGAGTTTGTAATCGAGGTCTTCATATTCTATATTGGAAGTGTATCTGTTGTTTTTGTTCGTGTCGATTACCCTTTCGGGAAATCCTTTCATGTCCTTTTCAAGCATCTGGGCAAATTTTCTTGAATGTCTTACTACGAACCGTTCGAGGACCTGGGACATCTCAAACGATTTCCCCTCAAGAAGCAATTTCTGGCTGCTTCCAAAATACCCCTTAAGGGTCATACCTTCTATATCCATTATTGATTCCTCCGACGCGAAAAGAGCGATGAGATTGTATAGATCCATTAGGCTGTTGTTGACTGGAGTGGCAGTTGCAAGGACCACTTCTGCGGAGTTGTGAAGTATCAAGTCCCTTAGAGCCTTATACCTGTTGGAGGATGAAGATTTGAAGTAATGAGCTTCGTCCACCATAATGAAGTTGTTTCCCTTGCCACTATATTTCTCCACAAAGTCATCTGGGTTTGCAGAAATATACTCTGAATTGATGCCTTCTATTTTTGTGTCGAGAACTTCCATCTCCTTTTCCCAAGTGGTTTCGAGGACACTTTTCGGGGCAATAAGCAATACTTTCTTTCCCTCCCTCCTTGCTTCATGAGCTAGAGCTATCATGGTTCTTGTTTTTCCCAATCCTGTGGAGTCCGCTATAACTACGCCCTTGTATTCTGAAAGTATCTTTCTGGCTTCAAGGACAGAAACCACTTGAAATCTCTTTAACCCCATCATCTTGATTTTCTCCGCCTCTTGAAGGTCTTTGTTGTAGTATTCGTACAACGCCTTTGAGGCTACTTCATACGGAGTATGGGTGATTGTATAATTCTTCAGGAAGCTAATAAAATTGCTCTTGTAATCTTCTGCCGATTGCCATTTATCGTCAAACCAGGTTGTTATCTCCCTAAGCAACTCTCTATCTGTATTCTCAACGTTTAACTCACTGTTTGTCTTCAAACCCGCATAGGTGAAGTTGCTGGACCCAACGATGCCAATTCCAGTCTTCGGGTTATCAAGACTTGGAGAAACTCCAACGTACGCCTTTCCGTGAAAGAATGGGCCATTCTTCTTTCTAACTTCTCGTTTATCGTTTGAAAAGTAGTTTACGGCATCCATCATAAGTGAGTAATACTCTGGATCATCCTCCTGCTCCTCAAGCTCCCTGACAATCTCTTCCTCAAATGTTACACTTTCATCCTGAGGTCTGCCTAACAGAAATTTTAGTGGTTTATCCTCGATAGAATCTTTGAGGAGACCAAACCCTCTAATATTGAAGTAAGCAGATGCAAATGCTAGTTCATTGACGCTTTTTAGTTCTTGATTGAGAGAATCCGCAAGCTTCTCCTTCCCGTTGTCAATTATCCTGCTCATCTGAATTCTCCCTCGACTTAAGTGGGCGTGCCGCCTTCAGCAATCTGTCCTCCACTAACTCAATAAATTCTGTGTAAAGTTGTTCCAATGAGAGATCGTCAATGCCAATCGCATTTAACGTATCGGCATCAAGCGCTTGTCTGTCCTTCATCTTTATTTCATCAAAGTAAATTCGTACATCTCGATTCATTGTAATACCATGTTCCTTAACAGAATAGAGATTCAGATCTGGGACGGGCATCTGTTCATAATCTCCCACCATTATATCTGATGCTCCCCCTCCCAATCGTCTGCAAAACAGCTCAACTGTCATTAAGAATAGAGTTGAATTCAGGTATTTCCAGATCCTTTCTGGATCCTTAACGTCCAACGCATACAGCCGATGGTCACAAATAACTGGTTCGTGGGAGATGGGAATGTACAGTTTATCCATCATTGACATGGGTAAAAGTATTCTTACAGGCTTCAAATCCGCAAGTTTAAACCAGGGCTTCCTGTTTTTGGTGGTTTCAAGACTGTTGTACCCTTTTACTTTTCTGCCTTTTCCTCTCACTTCAATTTCCTGCTGTTCACCCCACCTTATGTATTGTTCAGTCAGGCTTCCGGGTTCGTGCGTGTAAAGACAGAGCGTGATAGGTTCTTTGATTACATAACTGCCAAGTTGTTTTGGACTTCGAATTAAAGGCTTGACATCTTTCTTGTCTAAAACAAACCTCTCACCACCCTCATTCTCAATATAGGTGAGGTCTTGCTCCCTCAGCTCATTCTCATTTTTTGCTTTAACGCCCGACTCATCGAATTTTCTTGGATTGGAATGATAGTCGGCTTCGTACTGTGATGAGACATCTTTCATGTAGAAGAATTCGTTTGCTCCCGTTGTGAATCCACGCTTTATTTCGGTAAAGTCACCCAGCTTGTGCGTAAGTTTAGGGTAGACCTCCTCCATGAACATTTTCGGAGCGCGAAGATAGAACCATTTCCCCGGTCTAAGATTGTATCTGACAAATGTTACATTGTTCCGAGCCTGTCGAGATAGGTAAGATTCCAGATAGACAAAATCTGTGTTCTTTGAAGAATCCGTCTCGGAACTGTAAACGAAGATTATGCTGTTTATATCTGCTCCAAATGTTCTATTTCGCTGCCCATATATGCCTATGAGTCTCGATGACAACCTCTCTTGAATGTCAGCTCCATAACCGGTTTCAAGCCACTTATCAGAACTTATTACGGACACCACTCCATCGTCACGCAGCAGTTGAAGAGCCCTAACTATGAAATACCCGTACAAATCCGATTTTTTATTGAGCTTGTGTGCGGAGTTATAATATTTTTTCTTATCCTCTGGTATGTTTTCCTGTCTAACATAAGGTGGGTTCATGACTATTATGTCTGCTTTGTCAGGCAGCCAGGACTCTATCATGCCTCCTTTGATTCCTGTCTTAATTTCCAGTTCCATCTGAATTTCGGCCAATTCTCTCCTTAACTTTGCTCTTTCAGTGGAACTCGTGGCATTGGTAAACCTCTCTCTAATAAATTTCATTCTTTCGAAAATGTCTAAAGATTCGTCGCCTAACTTTGCTTGAACGCCTTGTGGTTTAACCAATGAGTCTCCTATTGTCACTAAGTTCATATCTAAGCTTCTAAGAACTTCAGGGTCCTTCTTATCTACAATCATGGATAGCCACAGACGGAGTCTGGCAATCTCTATTGCTTCACCCTCAATGTCAAAACCAAAGAGGTTCTGAAGTATCTGATCCTTGTATTGGTTAACGGAGGATTTCCAACCAACGGACTCGTCCAATCTTGTGAGAATTCCAATTATCTCCTGCATCATACCCAGAAGAAAGCCTCCAGAACCTACTGCTGGGTCCAGTACTCTGATACTTAGTAGTTTTCTTCTTAGTTCCAGAACATCTTTCTCACTCCTTTTTTCACTCAAGGTATTAAGGAGAATATCGATCCCATCTTTCAGAACTTTTTTGCCATCCAGCTGTTCAACTGGTTCAGACATTCCCAGAAAGTTTGACAGCGCCCTTCTGCAAATAAAAGATATTTCTTCAGGGGGAGTGTAGAAGGTTCCTTTCGACCCCCTCTCATTCTCAGGCAGCATATTCTCGAATATCGTTCCTATCATTGCAGGGTCTACGCTTACTTCAACGTCATTTGGCGACAACTCATCTACTGTAAAGTTGTATTTGTTCAGGAATTCCCTTGCCTTGTAAAAAATGTCATTCATGGGTTCGCGCAATTCCTGCTCAATGCTTTTGGGGAAGTAGTCCTCCCTCTCAAACAGCGTTCCGTCTAGATATGGAAAACCTACATTGCCTTCTTTGCTTAGTGCCTCGTAAAATATCCAATTCAGTTCATCATAGTTTTTGACGGTGTCTACGAACTTACTATCTCCTTTCAGCCAACCCTTTTTCTGAAGGAAATAAAGGAACATTAACCTGCCCAGGAACCTCTGAGAATACGCGTTCGTATTAGATCCAAGAACATCCTTGGTTACGCTATAAATTTCTTGATATATATCCCTGTATTCTTGGAAAAACGCCTCTCTTAACTTTTCATAGGGTAGAAATTCATTGTCGTATGCTTCTCTCAGGGCTTTCTTATCGGATATATACTTAAGTGAACTAAGAGCCTCGGAATCGGTCCTGTATATATTACCAGAGAGACTCAGAATTCTAGCTTTCGTGGAATCCTCCTCAACTGCTCCAGGAATAACTATTGAATAGCTATCTTGTCCATCTTCGAAAATAATCAACTGCCTTCCCTGCTGATGGGTTTTCCAGTATCGTGAAATTCTTGAGGCAGCTGCCCTGGTTGGCAATTCATCAAATTCAAGAAGTATTAAATCAAAAGTAAGAGGGTCTGAATAGAAAAGAATGCCTCTTTTGAGATTGACACCTGGAGGAATGGCTTTTCTCTCTCTTAGAAAATTCACAGGAATGTCTGTTTCCCCGGTAGGGTAGCCTAATTTTATCAGGCGTTCATGCCAGAATGCTCGTCCGAATTCTTCATTTGCCACTTAAATCACCGTCAATTCTCTTTGGTATGGTGAATGATTTACCCTCTCCCACATATATATTAAAATTTTCTCCACATTCCGAACACTTGACTCTTTTTACGAGATAGGTTCCAAATTGCCATGACTTGAATGGTTCATTAGAATTCTCTAGCCCGCAAGTTGGACATTTCATAAGTTGATCAAGAAGTGTGTATATAATAAATTTTCAATCAAACAGTTGCAGATTAGTAATCACTCCAATTTTTCAATAACCACCTTCCCGTCCTCCAGGTAAAAGCCAATTATCTCTTCAGCACTGAGGGCCAGTACATTCGTAACCTTACGTGGAACTGTAATCCTCAACGAAGATCCTCTCTTTGAAACATGTGACACATCTATCAATTCTTTGTGCATCATTTGCTGCATGATTGTTTGCGAACGAATGGAATTGGAACTTCAACTATACAGGATGCCGGTCAGCAAAGTTCACTCAAGTTCCAAGTCCGAACGGCTGAAACCAAACTTCTCCAACAGCTCGTATGATTTCATGACAATATTGCTCGCACTAAGATTAAGCATAAGCCATAGTCCCCCATTGATCGGTTTTCCTCCAGGGAGAGGTTTCCCATTCTTATTGCGATTCTCTTTGTTGATAAGATATCTCTTGTATCCTGCTTCTATCGGAACATTATTTCTAGAGAGCTTTCCCTTCTCTACAAGCCAGTTTGCCACATTTATGAGAATCTGGTTTTGGGCACTAATTTTATACTCCCTGCCATTGAGGCGCATTTTGGTATAGTATCTGTTGCTGTAACTTGTCTCAATATCGTTGTGATCCATCACAGGAGGTTCTACAGACCCAGGAGACAATAATGACTCCGCTTTTTCCCTGAGAAAATCGCGTACTTCCTCAAGTTCATATTTAAACTGTGCAGATCTTGAGCTCAACTGTTCGATGAAATAACTTGAGAAAACATTAGAAAATGCCTCTGGGTCTTCTATGAGTTCGTCCCACAGTGAATTTAGGTTATCGTTCTTAGCTACTAGTTCCTCAATCTTCATCACGTTGTTCGGGGACAGACTGCTTAGATTTCTGAGCACTCTTTCAACAGAGTCATTCTCAATATTGACTCGCCATATGACTCTGTCAATATATGGCTTGAACTCTTCATAGGACTTGAACAGAACAAAGTCGGAACCATTTGTTATGAGACCGTATCTAGATCCTACGTCGGATGAATACCTGGCAAGCTGCTTTATCTTCTGCATAGTATCCTCCCGCAGTTTCTTTGCCTCGAGTAGAATGATTTTTTTATCTTCTTGAAGGAGGGAATAGTCAGGAAATCCCCCTTCTCCAGTATTTTCTTCTGGTACAACTTCGTCCGGATTCTCGATATCCCATCCAAGCTCTCTTAGTATTGGGTCTATAATCTGTTGTCTTACAGCTGCCTCGTTCCTGTCATACAGGTCTCTGTGGTCTTCTATTCTCTTCTTAATTTTCTCGACAAACATCTTATCAAATGACATAACTTATCCTCCCATATCGATTGCATGAACGAGTCTGAGGTGATTTGGGCAAAGTCTCTGTATACTTGTAATTAAGGAACTGTAATAAACTAATAAATTATTGCTAGTGCGTTGCACAATTCAATAGGCATGTGTCATCTCTCTCATGATGTTGTAGTACTGCACCTTCAGGGCGATCTCCTGAACTATGTAATCAGACCTGACAGCCTTGATCACCTCACCCATTGT
>OFHJ01000652.1_pt1 | contig 12380 bp, 7 predicted proteins | sample 1522001 | NCBI WGS metagenome assembly OFHJ01 (sample SAMEA2464838, study PRJEB22497) | soil metagenome | biome: Grassland; feature: Farmland; material: Clay | place: Australia | collected 2013-02-01 | depth 1.2 m | reverse complement strand
GCGAGCGCGTATGGACGAAATCGACGATCCGCTGCCATGCATCGCGTTGGAGTTCATTCCACAGCCCGGTGCATCCGGGTGTGATGCGTCCTTCGGGCGAGACGCAGGTCATCTCGGTGTAGACGAGGCCGGCACCACCGAGAGCGCGGTGACCGTAATGCACGAGGTGCCAATCGTCGGGGACACCGTCGCTGGCGCAGTATTGTGCCATGGGCGACACGACCACCCGATTAACGAGTTCGACCTCGCGCAATTTCAACGGGAGGAACATCGGCGGGCGTCGCTCGCGCAGGCCACTGCGGCTCGCAAGCCACTGCTCGAAACCGGTCACGAACTTGGGATCGCGAGACTTGAGGTTCTCGTGCCCGATACGCTGACTGCCGGTCAGCAGGCTGTAGGCGAACTGCTCGGGCTCGAGTTGTGCATAGCGCGCGACGTTCTCGAACCACTCCATCCGGTTGCGCGCGGCATTCTGCAACCTCAGAACTTCCGTGCTGCGCTCTTGCTGGTAGGCTATCAACGCGTCGGAGAGCGGTGCACCGGAGGTCACGTGGCGCGTCAACGAAATCGCGTCCTCCATGGCGAGCTTGGTACCGGAACCGATCGAAAAGTGCGCGGTGTGCGCCGCATCACCGATCAGGACCCGCTTGCCGTGGGACCAGTGCAGGCAGTTTACCCGGAGAAAGTTCAGCCACGCCGAGCCGCGCAGATGTTTGGCATTGCTTTGCAGACGGTGTCCGTCCAGGTAGCGTGCGAACAGCTTTTCGCAGAATTCAATCGATCCGGCAGTGTCGCAGCGGTCGAGGCCATGGGCCTTCCAAGTTTCCTCGCGAGTCTCGACGATGACGGTCGAAAGTTCGTCACTGAACCGATATGCATGGATTTGGAACCAACCGTGCTCGGTCTGCTCGAATGCGAAGGTGAATGCGTCGAAACGCTGTGTGGTGCCCAACCAGATGAAGCGGCACTTGCGCCGGTCCAGTTCGGGGGCGAACGCCTCGGCATGGCGCGCGCGAGTCTTGCTATTGACACCGTCAGCGGCGACGATTAGGTCCGCATCCTCGAATGGCTCATCCGAGTCGATTTCATATTCAAAATGCTGCTTCACTCCGAGTTCGTCCGCACGCGATTGCAGCAGGGCAAGCAACTGTTTGCGGCCGAGTCCGCAAAAGCCATGTCCGCTACTGATGAATCGCCGACCCCGAAAATGGATGTCGATATCGTCCCAGTGATGGAAGTGCCCGGTGATTGCTGCGTGCGAAGGTGCGTCCGCCACGCGGAAGTTCTCGATCGTGCGATCGGAAAATACCACACCCCAGCCAAAGGTATCGGCAGGGCGATTACGTTCGTAGACCTCGATGCGGGTGCGTGGCAGGGCCTTGCGCAGGAGGATCGCCGCATAGAGTCCGGCCGGACCGCCACCCATACACACGATTCGTTTCACGCCGGTTTACCCCTGGGCTCGAGTCGATGTCGCTTTCACCTTGAGGGTGTGTTATATTCGAAAATAGTTGAGGTGTCAAATATAAATCTAGCGGGCCATCGGCCCCATGCACGTGGAGTCAGATAACATGAGTGCTTCAGGCAATGCCCCGCAGGCCCAGGTCCTCGCTCAACTCGTCGCCGCCTTGGCCGGTGGCAGCGTGCGGATCGTCGATTTGACCGTGCCGCTCGAGCCGACGACGGCCACGATCCGGCTGCCGCCACAGTTCGCGCCGTCCAAACCCTTTGCGCTGGAGGAGATTTCTCGGTACGACGAACGCGGTCCGGCCTGGTACTGGAACAATATCTCCTGCGGTGAGCATACGGGGACGCATTTCGATGCGCCGATTCACTGGGTCACCGGCAAGGATTACCCGATGAATGCAACCCACAACATCCCGGTGGACCGGTTTGTCGGCCCCGCGTGCGTCATCGATGTGTCCGAGGCTGTCCGCTCGAACGCAGACTATCTGCTGACGCAAGAGACGGTCGAGGCATGGGAGTCTCGTCACGGCCGCATCCCCGCCGGCGCCTGGGTATTGGTCCGGACCGACTGGTCGAAGCGCACCTCACCGAAGGACTTTCTCAATATCGGCGCCGATGGGGCCCACACGCCCGGTTTTCATCCCGAGTGCGTGCCGTTTCTTGCGCGGGAACGCGATATCATCGGGGTGGGCGTGGAGACCGTGGGCACTGATGCCGGTCAGGCGCCGACTTTCGAGCCGATGTTCCCCTGTCACGCCATCATGCACGGATCGAACAAGTGCGGGCTGGCGAGTCTGACCAATCTCGACCAGCTGCCGCCGACCGGAGCGGTGCTGATTGCGCCACCGCTGAAAATCGTCAACGGGTCGGGCAGCCCGTCGCGGGTTCTTGCCCTGGTCCCCACCACCTAGGGGGAGACATCGATGGCCGAGCGCTCGTTTGCCAAACAGGTTCAGTCGCTGCGACTCGGTGCGGGGGCGGAGTTCCGTGGTGAGGGTATTTTGGCCGTCACCAAGGCGCTGCTGCAGTCCGGAGTGGCGTACGTTGGGGGCTATCAGGGTGCGCCAATTTCCCATTTGATGGATGTGCTGGCGGACGCCGAAGACATTCTCGACGAACTGGGAGTCCATTTTGAGGCCAGTGCGTCGGAAGCGACCGCTGCAGCCATGCTGGCCGCGTCGATCAATTACCCGCTGCGCGGGGCGGTCACCTGGAAATCAACCGTCGGCACGAACGTGGCCTCAGATGCCCTGGCGAACCTCGCATCGGCCGGTGTCGAAGGCGGCGCCGTGATCATTCTCGGGGAAGACTACGGCGAGGGCGCCAGCATCATGCAGGAGCGCACCCACGCCTTTGCGATGAAGTCGCAGATGTGGCTGCTCGACCCGCGGCCGCATCTGCCCGAGATCGTTCGCGCGGTGCAGCAGAGCTTCGAATTGTCCGAAGCGAGTCATACACCGGTTATGCTGATGCTGCGCATTCGGGCCTGCCACGTCTACGGCCGGTTCATCGCCGACGACAACCGGCATCCACCGTTCACACGGGCCGAAGCGCTGGCGTCGCCCAAGCGCGACTATGGCCGGATCATTCTGCCACCCTCAACCTATGCGCAGGAGCGCGAGAAGATCGAGGAGCGCTTCCCGGCTGCGGTGCGTTTCGTGGCCGAACGCGGCATGAACTCGATCATCGACGGTGACGCCGGAGACATCGGCATCGTGCTGCAAGGGGGGCTGTACAACAGTGTGCTGCGTGCCCTCGATCTACTCGGTTGTGCCGATGCGTTCGGCGTAAGCCGCGTGCCGCTGTACGTGCTCAACGTCACGTATCCAATGGTGCCGGACGAATGGGTCCGTTTCTGCACAGGCAAGCGGGCGGTGCTTGTGATCGAAGAAGGTCAGCCGGAGTTCATCGAGCAGGCGGCCAGCCAAATTTTGCGACGGCACGATGTGACCGCACGGCTGCTCGGCAAGGACGTGCTGCCCATGAACGGGGAGTACACGGTCGACGTCTTGATGAAGGGCATCGGGGCGTTGCTCGAGCGCTGGGCACCGGGCCTCGGGCAGCGGTTTCGGCCACGACGATCCGTGCCGTCGGAGCGCCTCGCCGCGCTGGTGCCACCGCGCCCTTCGGGGTTGTGCACGGGTTGCCCCGAGCGCCCCCTGTTCGCGGCCATGAAGCTGCTGCAGCGCGAGACCGGGCCGATACACATCAGTGCCGACATCGGCTGTCATTCGTTTGCCACGCTGCCGCCGTTCAACATGGGCAACAGCATCATGGGCTACGGCTTGGGCGCAGCCGGTGCGTCGGCGCTGAACGCGGCCGGTGGACGACGCGCTATGGCGGTGATGGGTGACGGGGGCTTCTGGCACAACGGTCTGACCAGCGGCATCGGCAACGCGGTGTTCAATCGTCACGACGACGTGACGGTCATCGTCGACAACAACTATTCGGCGGCCACGGGCGGGCAGGACATTCTCTCGTCGCGTGCCGCCGGGATGCGCCGTCAGGGCAACAACTCGATTGCTGCGGCGGTGCGAGGGGTCGGGGTGCAATGGGTGCGGCGAACCCGGACCTACGACATGCAGGGCACTCTGGCGGCGTTGCGCGAGGCGCTCACGACGAAGACCCGGGGCCCCAAGGTCATTGTGGCGGAGGGCGAGTGCCAGTTAAACCGCCAGCGGCGCGTTCGACCGCAGATGCGCAAGGCCGTCGCCAACGGCGAGCGCGTCGTCCAGGAACGCTTCGGCGTCGACCCGGACACCTGCACGGGTGATCACTCATGCATCCGGCTCTCGGGCTGCCCGTCGCTGACGATCAAGCCGAATCCCGACCCGCTGCGAACCGATCCGGTTGCGCATGTGGACAACAGCTGTGTGGGCTGCGGGGTGTGCGGGGAAGTGGCGCACGCAGCGGTGCTGTGCCCGTCATTCTATCGCGCCGAACTCGTGCACAACCCTACCGGATGGGATCGAGTACTGGCGCGGCTGCGTCGCTCGGTCATCGGTATTCTGCAGCGGCGCCGTGAGCGACGCCTGCTGCGCTACGCGCTTTAGGAGCGAGCGGCCATGGCAGAATCGAGCGCCCGGATCACCCGCCCAATCAAGCTCACAATCGCCGCGCTCGGTGGTCAGGGTGGCGGCGTGCTGGCGGACTGGCTCGTCGAGATCGCTGAAGCGCAAGGCTATCTGGCGCAATCGACCTCCGTACCTGGCGTTGCGCAGCGCACCGGGGCGACGATCTACTATCTGGAGTTCTTTCCGCGCGCTGCCGCCGAGGCGGCCGGCCGCGAGCCGGTTATGGCATTGATGCCGGTACCCGGCGACGTCGATTGCGTCGTAGCCTCGGAACTTGCCGAGGCGGGACGCGCGTTGCAGCGGGGCTTGATCGACCCGGAGCGCACCACGGTCATCGCCTCATCGCATCGTACTTACGCGATCGCCGAGAAAATTGCGATGGGCCAAGGTGCGCGCGACGCGGCAGAGCTGACTCAGGTGCTGCGCGAGCAGTCCAGCCGGCTGGTGCTGTTCGACATGAACGCCCTGGCCGAGCGGCATCGAAGTGTGATCAGCTCGGTCGTCCTCGGGGCGATTTGCGGCAGCGGCGTGCTCCCGTTCGGCAAAGCGGCCTTCGAACAGGCAATTCGCTCCAGCGGTATCGCGGTCGAAACGAACCTGGCCGCTTTCGATGCGGCGTGCCGGGCAGCTGCCGAGGGTCCGGCTGCCAGCGCAGCGGCTGACGCGGCGGGGCCGCCGTTGCCGGAACGCGCAGCGACGGCGCGCGCGCAGCCATTGCTCGATGCGGTGCGCCGGTTGCCCGCTGCGCTGCAGGCGGTGGCGCTCGCCAGCGTGCGGCGCATGCTGGATTACCAGGACGTGGCGTACGCGCAGCTGTATCTGCGGCGATTGGGTCGCATCGTGGAGTTGGAGGCACGACAGGGTGGTACGTCGTGGACTCTGAGCGAGGCGACCGCGCGTGCTCTGGCATTGTGGATGAGCTTCGAGGACACCATCCGCGTGGCCGACCTCAAAACCCGGGCTACACGCTTCGCGCGGGTGCGTGCCGAGGTGCGCGCTACTCCGAACCAGATCGTCGGGATGAGCGAGTTTCTCAAGCCGCGCGTGCAGGAAATCGCCGGCACCCTGCCCGCCGGGCTCGGCCGTTGGGTCGAACGCTCACGCGGCCTATCCGGGGTCTTAGCCCGTTTCACCGGCGGTCGGCGGATCCGTTCCAATACGCTAGGCGGTTTCTTCCTGTTGTACGCGCTGGCGGGCCTGCGTCGCTGGCGTCGTGGCACGCTGCGGTTTCATCAGGAGAACGCGCGCATCGAGGCGTGGCTGGAGATGATCGAGCGGCTCGGCGCCGAGCACCGGGCGCTCGCGATCGAATTGGCGCGTGCGCAGCGGCTGATCAAGGGCTACGGCGACACCCACGAACGCGGCTGGCGCAATTTCAGTGCGGTGGTGGCGCGCCTCGACCAGCTGGTCACGCGCGACGATGGTGCTCAGCGGCTGGCCCAGCTGCATGAGGCGGCGCTGGCGGATGAGGCGGGCGTTGAACTCGGCAAAGCGCTTGCTGAACTCGATCGGGTGGCGCCCGCGCCGGCTTGAGGCGCCGCCTCAAAAGGCGCTGTGGCCGGTCAACGCGCGCCCGACCGAGAGCTGGTGAATGGTCTCGGTCCCCTCATAGCTGATCACGCTCTCGAGGTTGAGCATGTGGCGGATTGCGGCATATTCGGCGCTGATGCCGGCACCGCCGAGTAAGTCGCGGCACTCGCGTGCCACTTCGATTGCTGCGCGGCAGTTGTTCCACTTGGCGAGTGAGATCTGCACCGGCTGCAGAGCCCCCCGTGCCTTCAATCGCCCGAGCGCCAGTGCGAGCAGTTGCGCAGCGGTGATCTTGCGGGCCATTTCGGCCAAGCGGATCTGAACGGCCTGATTGTGAGCCAGCGGCCGACCGAACAGCGATCGCGTCGCGGTGTACTCGATCACTTCTTCCAAACAGGCTTGGGCTGCTCCGATCACGCCCCAGGCGATACCGAACCGTGCCTGGGTCAGGCAGGACAGAGGGGCCTTGAGTCCGCTCGCTCCGGGCAGGACGTTCGCTGCCGGGATGCGTACGTCGTCAAAGAACAGCGCCGAGGTAATCGAGGCGCGCAGCGAGAACTTCCGTTCGATCAACTGCGCGCTGAAACCGTGCATGCCCTTATCAACCAAGAAGCCACGGATGCCTTCGTCGGTCTGAGCCCACACGACTGCGACGTCTGCAATGGAGCCGTTCGTGATCCACATTTTCGCCCCGCTGAGGATCCAATCGGTTCCGTCGCGGCGTGCGTGGGTCTTCATACTGGCCGGATCCGAGCCGCCCTGCGGCTCGGTGAGCCCGAAGCACCCGATGCGCTCACCCCGAGCCATGGAGGGCAGGTAATTCCGCTTCTGTTCCTCCGAGCCATAAGCATAAATCGGATACATGCACAGTGAAGACTGCACCGACACGAAGCTGCGAATCCCTGAGTCGCCCCGCTCGAGTTCCTGGCAGATCAACCCGTAGGCGAGCGGGGAAAGTCCGGCGCAGTCGTAGCCGCTGAGCGAGGAGCCGAGCAGGCCGAGCGAGGCCAGTTCCGGGATCAGTTCACGCGGGAATCGGTGCTCCTCGAAGCACTCGCGGATGATCGGCTGCACTCGCTTTTGCACAAGGCGGCGAACCGAGTCCTGAACCATCCGCTCCTCTTCATCGAGGACACTGCGGACATCGAACAGATCTAAGCCGTCGGGCATTGTGGCTGGCACGTCTTGTACTCCGTGAGCGCGTCGGCAGGGCTGCCTCGCGCGAAAGTGACCAGTCGGCACTATAGATGCAAATACTTTAACCCTCAAGTAAGTTGCCGGAGCCTTTAGACTGCTGGTCGCCGCTCCGTGCCTGTGATACATTGAATTATCCTTGAAATGTCAATCATCAAGGAGGCGAGTGGGGAGTGTATCGGGGGATGCGCGACTCGCCGAACCCGTTGGCACCGAGCCACGGGCATTGAGGGGCACAGTCCGTTCACCTTGTGAGTAGACGGCCATGGCCACACGAACGACACAGCAGCGAATTCTCCAGGCGGCTCTCGATTTGTTCAATGCGGAAGGAACGGCTCCGATATCGGCAAGCCGCATTGCCGAGCGGTGTGGAATCAGCAAGGGCAACCTGCAATATCACTTCCCGAATAAACGCGACGTGATATTCGCGCTATTCCAGTGCGCAATCGATGAAATGAACGCCGGCTGGTATCGCGACCACTTGGCGCCAAGCCTAGATCACATGGCGGCTATGTTCGTACGTCAGCTACAGCTGATTGCCAAGTATCGCTTCTTCTATCGCGAACTTGCCGGGCTGCTGCGTCAGGATCCAGAGCTGCGCCGCCGGTACGCGGAAAATCGAGAGCGTCGACTTCAGGTCATTGAGCAGTTCATGCAAGCTCTCTCGCGCCAAGGACTGATGAATCTACCGTCGGATCCACGCCGAATGCGTTCAATCGTCGAGGTCACCTGGATTCTCTCCGAAAACTGGTTGAATTACGCCGAATACCAAGGCCAGGACATCACCGTGGCAACTATCCAGGAGGGCTATCACGGCATCCTCGAAGTATTGCGACCCTGTTTGTGCGTCGACCCGCAGCGCATCACAGAGGAATCTTGCTGCGCCATCGAACGGCTCGTTCCTCCGCCACGTAATTCTGAATCCCGAGCCAGATTCTAATCGTTCACGATACCCTGTTCTAATAACTTCGCTGATACGCATTAGACCCGCCAGCCTAAAGCAACTCTGTACAAAACCCTGCTCCATGTAGACATTATCGTCTACATGGACGCAATGGTTTCGTCTCCGTTGCCATGAATTCACCACGCGCCCAAATGGCATTAGGCCGAATGCACCGAGCGCGTGCGGAGTGCATTAATTCGTCTCGACCGGGACCGCCTGCATCACGGAGATTTCAGAACCTCTCGTTTCAACCGATCGCAGCCGTACAACGTGACGACCACGATCCCCACCAGTTAACTCATTAGCGCCGAATATTTTAACTACCAAGGCCAAAGACAATTCGTCCTGGGGAGGACTACGATGAAATTGAGCGCGTCAAATCGGACAACGCCGTTCATGAAGCTATTGCTCCGGAGTATCGCGAAATGGGAGCAGCAGGTCCCGCAGGCGCCATTGCCAAATCGTGTACAGGACTACGTTTCGTTCCCGAGTCGTTTGCTGAGTACACCGGTTCTCTATTTGATGTCGCTTGTCGATCAGGATCCACCGGTTACGGCGGCTGCTGAACGTGAGGCGAAATCGCTTGAGGGACGCTGGGCTGCGATAAAGGAAAGAATGGAGGCTATTAAGACCCATCAGCTAAAGGCTTTTGCGCATGAGCTACGTCTGGCAGGGAGGCAGCCGCAGTTTGCTCCGTGGCATTCTGGCGACACCCCACCGCCCCGGGTCGCGAATGTGGGCGCTTGATCCGCGGCCACCCGGCGGCATCGCCCGCCAGGTGGCTTGGGCCGAGTCTCAGCGCGGCAAATTAAGAAAAAAGTAGGCCTGGCGGCCTAAAGCCAATCTGTACACGACGCAGAGCCTCGGTGATTATCCGGCCTATGCCAGATCCCGTTGTTACACAGTCAAAACCCTACCTGGTCACGCTGGAGCGCGGACGCACTTACCATTGGTGCGCCTGCGGACGCTCGGCGAAACAGCCGTTCTGCGACGGGTCGCATGCGGGAACGGGCCTGACTCCACATCGATTCGTGGCCCCGCGCACTGAAGAAGTGCTGCTGTGTGGCTGCAAACGCACCGCTGGCGCGCCGTTCTGCGACGGTTCCCACACCAACCTGCCGGGTGGTTCGCCGCTCGACGATCCGAACAGTGCGGCCAACCGCGCCATCGGTGAGGTCACCGAACGCGATGGTCCGCGACGGTGGCTCGACGGCGGCTGTTACGTGGTGACACCCGATGCAACGCCGAAGGCGCAGCGTGGCACCCTCACACACTGCCGTATTGTCGGTACCGAATTCGGTGCGCTGCATCAGACGCAATTTCTGCTCGAAGCCGCTGATGAGACGGCGCCGCGTGTGTCATTCGGTACCAGCGACGCGATCCTGTTTGTGATGAGCGGCAGGGGCGCGCTGGTCATCGCAGGGCAACGATTTCCAGTCAAAGCCACCGACGGAGTGTACGTGCGCCCCGGCGAAGCGGTGCAGCTGGTGCCCGGAAGTGGCGAGCGGCTGAAGGTCTTTGCACTTGCCTCGCCTCCGGTTGCGCTTCAGTGGCCGGACGAGTCCTCCGGGCTGTTCGACGCGAACTATCCGCAGCGGGTGGTGGCCGTTGATGCCGACCAGCGTATCGCCATGGGACCGCGCTATTTTCAGATCCTGGTCGACAAATGCATCGGGTCTCGGGTCGTGACCCAGTTCATCGGTCACATTCCTCGCTCGAAGGCGGCGCCGCACCGCCACTTGTACGAGGAAACAATCATCGTGCTTTCGGGTCGTGGTTACATGTGGACCGAGAGCTGCAAGGCATCAGTCGGCCCCGGCGAAGTCATCTTCTTGCCACGGAAGCAGTTGCATTCGCTCGAGGCCACTGAGGGGGAAGGCCTGTTTGTCGTCGGGGTGATCTGCCCCGGGGACAATCCCAGTATCAATTATTACGACTGAACGGATCGACTTAGCCGGGCCGCGTGAACGCCGTGGCCCATTGCACAACTACGACAACTACGCCCCGGGGATTGAAACGTGCCGAAATCCACGCGCAGCGAAACTGCTTTGATTGTCTCGTCCATTCTCGCGCTGTCGGTACTTGTAGTGCCGCCCGCATTGGCCGCTGGAAACAGTGCGCCTGTACACGTCAAGCACACCGGGCAAGGTGACAAGAACGGTGGACCCGATGTCTACACCGGCGCGTTGCGCGAAGTCGTCGTTACGGCTAATAAGCTCAACGCCGCGGACGTCATTGATGTGCCAGCTTCTCTCCAGGCCATCACGGGCACCACGCTGCAACGGGAAGATGCCGCCGGCATCATGAGTATTGCCGGGCAAATCCCTGGTCTGGCCGTTCAGACACTCGGCCCGGGCGATCGCAAGTACATCATCCGCGGCATCAACTCGACCGGAGCATCCACCGTTGGCGTGTACTACGGTGAGGCGGTGATTACGCAAGGTAACAGCGACGATGGGGGCGGTTTTCAGCCCGATATCCGCCTGTACGACATGAATCGCATCGAGGTGCTTCGAGGCCCTCAAGGGACGCTCTATGGGGCGAGCTCTATGAGTGGAACCATCCGCTTCATCCCCAACGAGCCGAAGCTTGACAGAACCGCTGGCTACGTGACTCTCGAAGACTCGGCTACGCAGCATGCTGGAAACAACTACAACGTCAACGGCATGCTCAACCTGCCGATCATCAACAACGTGCTGGGGCTGCGTCTGGTTGGCTGGAAACTCTTCAACAGTGGGTACGTCAATCAGATCCGGGTCGGCAGCGGCGTCACCGGCCTGGTCAACGGAAATCCGGTCCCCGTGCAGCCTCTCGGGACGCTGAAGGGGGTCAATTACGACAATGTGGGCGGTGGACGGGCAATCCTGCGTTACCAACCAACTAGAAATTTGACCATCGATCTAAATTACACGGCCCAGAGTGGACATTCGGGCGGATCATCGCGTTGGACTCCAGCAGGCATACATGCCTTTTCCGGCGGCTCGATGCAGCAGGTTACGGGTTGTGATCTGTGCAATACGGACGTGACGCAAAGTCCGTGGAAGGACAACATCAAGGTGTTTGGTCTCACCGTGCACTGGCGCACGCCATACGGAAAATTGACGGCCACGACCAATCAGTTCAATCGGGACACGCAGTTCACTTTCGACTCGACGCCAATCCTCGCGTCCTTTGGTGTCCCGGTTCCGGCCGAGACGCTCGAGCCCCGCAAACGCAAATCGAATTCCACAGAGGTGCGTTTTGCGACCACGCTCAACTCTCCGGTGAACTTTGTGGTCGGGGCATTTCGTCAGCAGACCAGGATGGATCTGGCCGTCGACGTCATTGCCACCAATTCGCTGGGCCTGATTAACGGGCCATTTAGCAGCTCCAACAGCGCCGATGCATTGAGTAACCCCGGTATTGGAAACACGTTTTTCGGGCGCACCGATCACCGTGAAGATCTCCAATGGGCCGGGTTCGGCGAGGCGACGTGGAAGGTGACGCATCGTTGGACCGTCGTGGCCGGCGCCCGTTACTTCACCGAAGATCTGACGGGTTTCCAGGTCCAGACTCATCCGTTCGGGGGCTTCCCGCCCGGCACGCCGAGTGATGTGCCGATTTTCGACCCCCATCAGTCGTTCAATAAGGTCACTTGGCGGGGCAACATCAGCTACCGTTTCAGCAAGGCGGCGCTCGCCTATGCTACGGTGGCGACCGGATTCCGCAGCGGTGGTTTGAACGGGCTCAGTGAGCCGTTCGAGCCAGTCCCGCCTTCGTACGCACCCGATTCTCTGACGAATTACGAGTTGGGCCTAAAAGGGCGACTGTTCGACGGATATCTGCAGTACCAGCTAGACGGGTACCTCATTCGGTGGAACAATATTCAGGTGCAGTTGACGACGGCCGACGGTGCGTTCGTCTACGAGGGTAACGCCGGCAAAGCCGAGGTTAAGGGGGCGGAGTTCCAGTTTAAGGCTCGACCGATCCGTTACCTCACGGCGTCGCTAGCCGGATCCTACCAGGATGCGTATCTGTCCCGGGGTGCAAGCCCACAGCAGAAGGCACTCAATCCCACCCTTGGCGTCACGGGAGACAAAATCCCTAACGTGCCGGACTTCCAGGTAAACTTGCAGCTCGATTACACTCGACCGCTGTCCGGCGAATGGATTGGCACTATGGGCACCAACATT
>OFHJ01000651.1_pt1 | contig 12382 bp, 11 predicted proteins | sample 1522001 | NCBI WGS metagenome assembly OFHJ01 (sample SAMEA2464838, study PRJEB22497) | soil metagenome | biome: Grassland; feature: Farmland; material: Clay | place: Australia | collected 2013-02-01 | depth 1.2 m | reverse complement strand
CCAGGCGTTCAAGCGTGGATCGTGGGTCCCGAGGATGAAGACCCCGATTACAGCCGCGAGTGCCATGAGCTTGCCCAGGCCCTGGGTCTGGATGACACCGTGCGGTTCTTTGGCTTCCGGCGCATCGAGGAAGTCCTGCCCGAGGTCGGCGTGCTGGTGCTGAGCTCCATCAGCGAGGGGCTGCCCCTGTCGATCCTGGAAGGATTCGCAGCCGGGCTGCCCTGCGTGACGACCGACGTCGGCGCATGCTCGGAACTCGTGTACGGTCGCGGCGAAGAGGACCGGGCTCTTGGCGCCGCGGGCGCCGTGGTCGGGCTGGCCGACCACGAGGCCTTGGCGCAAGCCTGCGCCGCGCTGCTGGAAGATCCCAGCGCCTATGCGCAAGCCGTGCACGCCGCGGTCCGGCGGGCGGAAGCGTATTACGACCAGCGGCAGATGATCGGGCGCTTCGATGAGCTCTTCAGCGAACGGATCCACGCCGAGGCAGCGACCTGATGGCCGGCATCGGCTTTGAACTGCGCCGCCTGAGTCGCAGCGAGTCCTACCTGGGCCTGCTGCGCGCATATCTCTACGCGGGCGTCATCGGCTCCGGGCCATGGGTATTGTCCATCCTCGCGATTCTCATCCTCGGCGTGATGAGCCTGGGCGTGGTCCTGCCCGCGAGCAAGATCACTGCATTTCAAACGAGCGTCACCTGGTTGATCGCCCTCAGCCTCATCTACTCCGGCGGCACGCAGCTGCTGTATACACGCTACGTTGCCGACCGGCTGTTCGAAGACCAGCGTAAGCGGGTCTTGCCGAATCTCCTGGGCATGCTGTTGATTACCGGGCTACCACTCCTGCTCGCATCGGTACCGCTGGCACTGTGGCTGTTGCCGGATGCGAGCGTGGCCTACCGACTCCTGATGATCGCCAGCCTGAACCTGCTCAATACCGTGTGGGTCCTCACCGTGCTCCTCTCGGGACTCAAGCGGTACCGATCGCTGCTGGTGTTGTACTTCATCGGCTATGGCGGCTCGGTCGCGCTGGGGTTTTCCCTCGGCAAAGCGGGGCTCGGGATCGAGGGCTTATTGCTGGGCTTCGCATTCGGCCAGGCGGTCATCATCCTCGGCTCGCTCGCGCTCGTGTGGCGGGAGTATCCGCCGGGCCGACTGATCGATTTCGATTTCCTGCGCGCCGGGCGGGTGCACCTGTGGCTGCTGCCGGTCGGTTTGTTCTTCAACGCCGGCATCTGGGCCGACAAGTTCCTGTTCTGGCTCTCTCCCGGCACCGGCCAGCGGGTCATCGGCGATTTGCACGCATCGACGATCTACGACACACCGATTTTCCTGGCGTATTTCACGCTGATTCCCGGAATGGCCGTGTTTCTGCTGCGCATGGAAGTGGACTTCGTGCGCGCCTACGATCGTTACTACGGCGCGGTGCGCAACGGCGGAGCACTCACCGCCATTCGCGCGTTCCGCGAGCAAATGGTCGTCACCGCCCGCGAGGGAATCTACGACATCATCAAGATCCAGGGCTTCACGCTGCTGGTACTCGTCGCGCTCGGTCCATCCCTGCTCGCCGCGTTCCGCATTCCGACCCTCTATTTCCCGCTGCTCGCCATCGATTCCCTCGGCGTGAGCCTGCAGCTGCTGGTCATGGCGGGCTTGAACGTCCTGTTCTATCTAGACCGCCTGCGTCTCGCTGCGCTCGTCAGTGCCACGATGCTGCTCGCCAACCTGGCCTTCACCGAGCTCAGTCTCAAGCTCGGACCGTTCTTCTACGGGTACGGTTTCGTCCTGGCGATGTTGACGAGCTCCCTGCTGGTGCTGAGCGTCACCGACCGCGCGCTTGAGAAGCTGAACTACACCACGTTCATGCTCGGCTGAGGGCCCCGCGAGTCCCGCCAGACCGATGCCACATCGCGCTGGCATCCGCCACCGCTGGCAGACCTGCCGAGGTCACCTCCCAACGTCCTTCTGAGCGGCGAACCCCGGGGTAGGCGCACGCACCGAGGCAAATTCGTCACCGGCGCAAGCCGGCCACTCGAGTGTGCCCTATGGCGCGAGTGATCGTCGCGAAGCGGGCTGAACGGAGCACGGGCGACGGACCGGCCAACCAGCGCCGAACACCTCTTCGGTGCAATAAAAAGTAACCAAGTCTGCGGGATAGAACGTCACCGATGCGATCGGAACGTACCGAAGCGGATTGGCGCGCCCGGAGGGATTCGAACCCCCGACCACCTGGTTCGAAGCCGAGCCGAGACCCCTATGGACGCCACTAGACTCCAATAAACTCAATCACTTAGTGGTGTGAAGCGGCGGCCACTGGTGCCAATTTGATGCACCAAGTGTGGCAATAGTGTGGCAGAAATCGGCCCTCGCCGGTGGTACGAACACCGAAGGGGGCCGGGCAAGCAACACCGGGAAGGGGTGCCACCATGCCCGTCGCCGATCCTACTCGCCCGCGACCGCCGGCCGCAAAGCCGCCCACCGCCATCCCCCTCGCTGCCATCCGCGCCTACCGCAAGACCGGCTGCGCCATCGTCACCGTTGAACGCGCACACCGCACGCCGCACCGCCACCGCGTCAGCCTGCGCCGGTACGCGCTGCTGCGCGCGTGGACTATCACCCGCGCTACGCGCCACTGGAAAACCAGTGGCTGGTGGGGGCGCGGTTCGATCGCCGTCTCGCTGTGGGACGCGCGGACATGACCCGCTACCGCATGACTCCGGCACCGCGCCTCGTCCTGGATCGCGCCAAGCGGGAAAGCCTGGACCCCATAGACCGAGTTGCCGAGCGATACGAGCACCTGACGCTCGAAAACCTCCGCTCCCGCTTCGCACCGCCCGCCGAGCCGGCGACAGCGGCCCCGGAACCGGCCGCTGGGCCCGAAGACTCCGCCGCACCTGAAATGCCCGACACAGACCGCACACGGCACATGGCCCGCGTGTTCTCCCCCGACGCCATTGCTGAGGCCCGCGAACTGTTGGGTGCGGGCGGAAAGACCGACAGCAAAAGAGATGCCGCCACGCTCGCCCGCAGCTCCGCAGCGCTCGACCGCGCGTCGCGTGACGGCGGCTGGCGGTCTGTCCCCTGGGCCGGCCCTATGGAGATCGCCGACCCGTTCTCTGGAATGGGTCCGCAATTCGCGAATTTTCAAGAGGTGATCGCACACGTGCGCCAACAGTGGACGCTCGCGCGCCACGCGCGGTGCGCTGGCGCAGCGCGGATCGATCCGATTTTGCTCGTCGGGACGCCCGGCGTCGGAAAATCGTACTTTGCAGCGGCAATAGCCGATCGCATCGGCGAACGACTGTCCATATTTTCTGCCGGCGGAGCTCAGGATGCGATGCAACTCTGCGGCACCGATGCGCGATGGAGTAATGCGCGCACCGGCATAGTCTTTGATCTGCTGGCGATGGGTGACTCCGCCGCACCAATCCTCGTCATCGATGAGTTGGACAAATTATCACCGGAATCCGGCGGAAACCGAGATACACCAATCAACACCCTGCTCGACCTGTTTGAAAGCGACTCCGCGCGGCACTACCGGGACATGTCGCTGCAGCTAGAAATGGATGCCAGCCGCATCATCGTAGTGTGCACCGCGAATGAGCGCGAGCGTATCTCACCCCCGCTGCTGTCTCGCCTCACGGAATTCTATATCAAGGCGCCGAGCCTCGAGCAGCGACGCCTCATCCTCGGGGGGTACCTCGCGGAGTTCCTGGTATCTCATGAGTGCCCCGAAACGTTGACACTCGACGAGGCCAGTGCGGAGGCGGCAGTTGCCGCGCCGGATCTCGACATACGCGAATTGCTGCGCATGGTGCGCGTCGGATTCGCTAGCGCGCTCGCAAACGAGTCGGATCGCGTGACTCTCGCTCCGCCGCAGCGCGGCGCGGCAAAGCGGCGGATCGGCTTTACATGACACGCCGGGCCTTCAGCGAAGCGGTCAGCACCTCTGGTCAGACCGCACGAGACTATGCAGGCACGGTGCACGAGCCGGGACCGACAGTGGGGAGCCACGGGCGCTCCGCGCCCTACGCGCCATCCAGGCGCTCGGAGGGCGGGCGTCCGGCCCGGCTACTTCGCGGGCCCCGCCTTGCGGAGTACCGATGAGTACTTTTTCAACAGATCGTCAAGCGCCTCCCGAAGGTATGCGGACTGCGGAACCCTCGTCAGATCAGACAGTTTCCGAAGTTGGGCGACCGAGTCCGGAGAGTAATAGCCGGCCAACTGTGTTTGGTTGCCTTTCGATTTTGAGACCAAAGTCACACACTCCTATTTGCAATGACCTACGTGTAGTCTTTACTGACTCATACTTGATGAACATGCTAGCACGTAGTCCGAAGGACAGCACCATGAACAAGCCCCGTATCGCAATCCTTACCCTTGCCGCCCTCGCAACCCTCGCTCTTGCTGCGTGCTCTCGGCCCGGCAGCGCATATGTAGGCACATGGGTTGGCCCCCACGGCAACGTGGCGGTCATCTCGCGGCATGGCCGCACCTATGCAATCCAGGAGCAGGGTCACACCGAGGTGGACTACTACCACCTGGATGCTCAGGGCGATCTGACCGACGGGTTGGCGGTCGTATCGGTCGATTCGAGCACTGGCGATCTGACCGTGCGCAGCCCCTTTGGCAACGCAGTGATGAAGCGCGGCCATCGCCTCTCGCCGGCCGCTCTACGCAAGCTTGCCGCCCATCAGAAGGCGCGGCAGGCGAAGACTGCCCCGATGCCTCCGCTCTGATCTTTTCACCTTTTCATGCTCTCACCCGGAGATCCCCACATGCGTAACAACGTCACCCGTATCCGCGCCCGATCCACCACGACCGCTGCTGCCGCCGCATCGACCCCCGCTCCGCTCTGCGAGGTGATCGACGCGCTCCAGGATGCTGAAGCACTCGTCGTCACTGCCATGAACTCTTCTTGCGCCGAGGGCGACACCCCCGAGGCAATCACGCTCGGCTTTGCCCTCGAGCGACTCCGATCTGCGTTAGCCAGCGTAGGTGGAACACCGGCAACCCAGGACTAGCCACGGAATCCGGGACTGACCACAGACCCGACAGGACCCGGACCAATAGGACCAAGGCCATGAACAGGCACATGAAACGCATCCTCTCCATCTTCTTCGCTGCGCTCGCAACCGTCTCCCTGGCCGCTTGTGGCGGCGGGGGCGGGGGCGGAACCACTGCATCCAGCCCCGGCGCCGGCTCGACCGCGCCGAACGCAAAGCTCGCAAGCTGCGCCGACCCGAACTACGACACATCGACCTACGCGGACATCGCGCCCTGCATGACGGTGACCGGCCTCGCCTCCGGACAGTCCGTCACAGTGTCCGACGGCCAGAGCACGCTCACCGAGAGCAGCAACGGGACGTACACCTTCCCTGGCATCAGCAATGGCACCGAGGCCGGCGCGGCAGTGAATCCGACGGTGGCGTTCTCCATCACGGCCACCACGGGCGGAGCCACCTGTTCGCTCTCTGGCGGCGGAGCTACCGCAGGACAAGCGCCGTCACCTACCGCGTATGCGCCGAGCGTGCTCTGCGCGAAGTATCCCGCGGTGAATCCGGGCTTGCCGAACATCACGACGATGCCCGGGGTGAGCGGCTCTGCGCAGGTGATCGCCTCACCTACGATCGTGCCCGTCTATATCTCAACGGGATCGCTGGCGACGGGTAACGAGGCGAACGACGCGACGTACCTCAACCAGCTCGTGAATTCCCAGGAGTGGGGATTGCTCGGGCAGTATGGCGTCGGTACGGCCACTGTGGATGCGGCCGTGACGGTCAATCCCGGCGCCTGGTCTCAGTACCACGCGGTCACTCCGTCGGACCTCTCGACCATCGTCCAGGCTGTCGAGTCCCAAGGCGACACGCTGTCGGCCAGCACTGTCCTCGTGATTTACTTGCCGCCCACGGTCGGCGTCGATCCCGCAGGAACGTACGGGACGGGCTACACCGGTACGGTGGCGGTTGGGAGCATCAACGTCCCCTTCGAATTCGTGACCGATGACTCGAGCGGCGGAAGCTACGGCGCCGATAACAGTGTCTACTGGATGGCCGAGGCCGAACTCGTCAATGATGTGACTGGTGCCAATGGTGCTGGCTATGCCTGGATGTCATCAAACCCGGACCTGTGGCTCGGAGTCAGCCCCTACGGCCCGCTCGGCACGGAAATCCTCGGCGTCGGGACGTTGTGCATGACCGCTGGACCCGTGTTGAACGGCGGGGCGGTGACGGCCACGGATATCTCCACCGGCGACATCATGCCCATCTGGTCGCAGTCGGATGCTGCGGCGGGGCGCGATCCCTGTCAGCCGCAGGTCGTGGTGACCTACAATCCAGATGGTTCGCAGTCGGGCACGCAGGTCGAACTCTCGGACCCGACCGCGCCGTTCCTGGGCGTGGTGGTGACGCAGGGCACGACGGCCGTCACCGGCAAGCTCGATGGAATCTCGCGGACGGATCAGGCAATCGTCGTAGCCCCCGGGCAGGCCATCACAGTGCAGGCGCAGGTGTTTTCCACGCAGCCGATCCCGGATCAGCAGGCGACGGTCAGCATCGTCTCTTACATCGGAGCCTCCACAAACGGGGCGCTCAGAAGCAACGCAACGTCCTTCCCGACGCCGCTCATCTCGGTGTCGGCGGTGAAGAATGTCACGCGGCCGAGCGCGAGCGGGATTAACAACGGAGACATAATGGAGTTCACGATCACGGCATCGAGCACGCCATTTTCCGGGATGTACGTACTCGAAGTATCAACGCCAAGTGGGCCGATCCCACTGCCTATTGGGGTGACGAACGGAGCGACCTGGCAGTAATGGACTTCGACAGCCGGGGGCGGTGGCCCGCCGACCCCGGTGGAGTATCCCGCGATGCGGGAATTGAGGGCTGATGGTATGTGATGACTATCCCGCGTCGCGGGAATTGAGTTGCCGGGGCGGCAGTGTCGCCCCGGCGAGGAGTTTCACCGGTCTAAACACCAAGCGCCGGCAGAACGGATCAAGGGACAGCCCATCCAATTTCACGAAGCAGAAGACCAATGAGATCTGCGCACACATACGCATCGTCCTCGGTCACAGCACGCAACACTGACCCTCTAGATTCCAGCTTTTCGACTGCCGCTGACTTACCTCGAGAGTGGAATCTGTTTACGATATTCCCCGCCCATGCGATAACCGTCGATTCTTTCGGCGCCACCTTTATAACGTCCGCAAGGTCTTTTCCACGAGCGGCAGACCCAATCCACGCAGTCAAAATGACTTTTGCCGTTTCTCGCGCCACGTCAACAGTGGCAGTGGGCTGCTGCCGGTGAACTGCATCGACAAGCGCCTCTAGGGCACGCTCTACTGTGGAACTATCAACTTCAGCGCCATCCAGTCCAGAAATGGCGCCATCGATCATCGGAATAGCGCCTAAAAGAGAATGCGCTCGAAGCGTAAGCAAAATGTGTCCAAAAGAAATCCGCTCTGTCCCAACAATGCGCCATCTCGTGGAATATTCATGGCCGCCAATCTCGACATGGTTCCCAATGAGCCGCTTTGCGGCTACGCCATCTGGTCGCCACGTGTCGTACACAGCATTCGGCGTTACCGGATCTCTGGAATGCGGCCCAAGATATGGGCCGTATGGTCCGTGATCGATCCTGCCGGGAAACCATGAACAGGAGTTCCTGTTGGCGATGTATAGCCGTCCCCTACGAATTCGCGTGACAGGATCAAAATCGTCTTCACGGAAGACAGCCTGTTGACCTTCGTCCAACGAGACGGATGTACAGAGAAATTCACTAACGACTGGAGTCGGGTGGATGACGCGCAAATCGTCCGCGTCACCCTCGTAGTACGCACCCTTGATGACTACCAACTTTTCCATCATGGCATCGCGCTCCGGAATCTCTGCGGACCGGTTCTACTCTACTGGGGGCGCCGCGTCCAGACGATGCTGGGCATACGCGAACGCCCGCGCTGCGTAGACCCGCCTCATTCTATCGCTGACGGTAGTTCATCGACCGCGCTCGTCCGCATCGCCTCCATTTCCGCTCAAACCGCTCTAAATTGGTCAAAAGGACTGGCCCACGTTGGTAGTTGGCGCTCGAGAACCGGCTCCCCCCGCACAATAGTGTGTTTGCCGCCGGCACCTGGTCATCCGGGCCGGCCCTGCAATGGGCCCTCCACCAGCGCCCGTCAAAGCTGATACACCGCGTACTGAATCGACCCGCACCCGAGTCCATTTTCCCCGCCGGTGAGCTGGATCTGACCGGACTGCCCGGCAGGCAGCGTGAAGGTCAATGAAAAAGGGAAATACATCGCATACGGGTTGTAGTTCGAACCACCCTTTCCATACCTGCCGCTTTGCGATGCCACTGGAGCACCGCCCGAGGTCGCACTCAGGGTGATAACTCCGGTTCCCGCGGACGGTCCGCAACCGCCCTGTCCGATACCCGCTGTGGCGTCAGCAAACACGAGCTCAGGAGCCGAGGCGGCCGTGAGGTTCACGGTGGGCGGGCTCGTGCCGTATTGCGGACACCGATATCGATAGAATCGAGAACCGCACCATCCCCAGTAGGAGTAGGTCGTAGGCCCTTGCGTGCCGGTGGTAATCAGCCGCCCCATGTTTGCCACGCCAAACTGCTGAATTTCGTTGCACAGCGTCGCGATGGAGTTATACCCCGTGGAGCACGGCCCCTGGTTCAGACGATTGTTGATCGATCCGATATTGCTTGAATTGTTGTTGATCTCGTTGCCTTGCTGCGTCAGCGTGGACTTGATGCCCGCAATCTGCTGCGTGTCGCTGTACACCTGCGAGGAAAGCTGCGAATACCATGGGTACGGGCCGCCGGAGCGCACGTCGATGTCGTTCACGTCGACCGAGCCGTTCGCGGCCTGAGGGTTGGCATTCAAGTAACCATGCTCGCTGGTGACCATCGACCAGCCATTGGACCATCGTGGCTGAATACCCCAGCCGCTATTGCCTTCCACGGAATCGTTCCCCTCGCCCGGAACCACAAAATCCGCATTGCCGTTGTCGTAGGGGTTCATATCCCACTCGCCGTTCGGCTGGATCTGCATTGCCGTGTGGCCGGCGCTAGAATTCCAGAAGTTCAATGACCCATCCTCAGAATCGACGATCGCGTACGCCTGACCGGTCACGGGACTGCCCATCTGGATCGCAGACCCACTGACGCCACAGCCATTGTCTGTGGTCAGCGTGATGTCGCCGGCAGTCAAAGCGCCTTGACCTGAACAGCTCGTCGAGGTGCTGACCTTCCCGCCTTCGGCATACAGGTTGTTCGGCACGTGCAGATTGCCGTTTTGGTTGACGGCAAGGGCCACCCACGAGCCGCCATTCCACGCGAACGCCCTGTCGGTATCCAAGGTGAGGCGCACATCGCCGTTCTGGTTTCCCGAACCCGGCAGTGCCGCATAGGTCGCCACAGGAGCTCGCCAGTGCCCACCGCCGACGGCGGTCCAGGTGCCAGCCTGGCAGGTCAGCAGTGCCCCGGTGCCATCCTGGGCGATGGCACCGGTATTGGCGCACGAGCCTCCTGGTGGCTCCACGGCGCTCATAATCAAGGGCGTCGACATGGAATTGTCCGCGGGGATCGGGGCCGGCACGCGCCACAAGAACCGAGAATCGTCCGCCTGCTGCGCGGCGTTCGCCTCGACACGCACGTCGATGCTCCCCGGCCCGATGCCGGCCGGCGCGGGGGACTGCCAGGTGTGGCCGGTGCCGTAGATCACGCCGGCCACCTGCCCCGCGATCGGCACCTCCGGCACATAGCCGCCTCGATCGCCCAAGTCGAGCAGGATCTCGCCGGCATCGGGATCCGGATACCGGTAATTGCCCTGCGCGACCACGTAGCCGGTGACATTGCCGCTCGAGTCGGCCGTGTACTCGACGGAGATCGGGTCGCCCATCGCGTCCACCGCCGAGGTACCGGGGGACAGGTAGCCGTGCGCGACGAGCTGCGCCACCGTGACGGTGTGCGTGCTGCCCGGGGCGGAGAGGCTCGCCATGTAGCCGTACTCGTACTGCAGCGCCGCATTGTCGATGTGCGCGAGCTGCCCCGCCTCAACCCGAGCCACCTGATCGGTGAACGCAGTGTGTTGTATGCTGACCATGGAGGGCAGCATGATGGCGATGCCGAGCATGATGGAGATCCAGATAATGAGATCGCCCGCAGCCATGTTATTTCTCCTTGCCCGGCGCGGCCGCCCGAGCGATGGGCGGCGCGCGAACAATAATGACGCGCGGCACAGCGACCACCGCGCGTGTCTCGAGAGTCAGCGCGTGTGCGAGGCGCCGCTCGCCGGCGATGCTGATGTGCAGCATGACGAGCAGGACCGCGCAGAGGGCCAGCGAGGCGAAGTAGAGCGCCCGCAGGCGCGGGACGGCGCACTGCGGCGAGAAAAATCGGCGGACTCCGGACGCGGCACGAAATAACACAGACATGGTGGGGTCTCCTGTACTCCTGCGCAGAGGAGATGCGGTGGGCTCATCATGAGCCCACCGCAGCCCGGCCGGAGCGCCCAGGAGGGAAGCGCGGTAGCCACCTATTCTCGGGCGGCCGGGACCTCTGCACCGGACGACGGCTCCGCCGCCTCCCGCCGGATCTCTCGCGCGCCGTGAGTAAACACTGCGGCGATCAGCACGACGAGCACAACCGTCGGCCACAGGGGGTGTCCGGCGGCGAAGTCGATGCCGAGACACACGGCGAGGATGAACCGCAGCACTCGAGCACCGAGCTCCGGTGTGGCCTTAGACTGTTGCCGATATCCCCGAATGAACGAGCGGCGAATAGCGCGCATCGACATCGCTTAATCCTCCTCAGTCCTCAGAGTGTCCGAAGCGCAGCCCGGGGGCACTGACGCTGCCCTCATGCGGCAAGCCGCGGTGTGTCTGATTGCCGAGGCGCTGTGCCTGTTGCCACAGCTTGCCCGCTGCGGACGGTTCTTTCTTTGCGCCTTCGGTTCCCCCGGTGCTCTCGCTCGCAGAGCCGCCCCCGGCGGAGCTCGGAGCCGAGAGTTGATCCGGCCCGCCCGTGCCGGGGGCGCTGCCGGTCGATGGTGCATCCCCGGCACCCTTGCCCGGGCCGCTGAAAGGCGTGCCCCCCGTAGGGACGGCACCCGAGCCGCTAGTGGCGGCACCCGTCGCGCTGGCCGCTTGGCCGGCCGCCTCAACCCCCTTGCCTGCGGCCTTGCCGGCAGCCTCAACCCCCTTGCCCGCCGCCTGCCCGGCAGCGGAAACCGCCGCTCCGACGGGCTGAAGTCCAGGCACAGCGGAGATGGCCGCCCCCGCGGCCTTGCCGGCCGCCGCGACGCCCGCCCCTGCGGCTTTTCCTCCCGCGCCCATGCCGGCCCCCGCCGCACCCCCGGCACCACGGGTGCCCGTGGCACCGCCAGGCGGCGGGGGCGTGGCCGCGATCGCACCAGCGCCACCCTTGAACCCACCGACCGAACTCGCCGCGCCGCCGATGCCGCCGGCCGGCGTCCCTGAAACCGACGTGAGTGCCGCCAGGCGTCCCAGCGCGGCTTTCGCCGCGACGCCTCCGGCCGCGGCCCCGAGCGCCGTGGCCGCACCCGCGCGGGCGATACCGCCGCCCGCGGAAGTCATGTGCGAAAGGCCCAAACTCGCCGCGCCGCCCATGATGCTGCCGGCGACCGAGGGAATCGTGAGCGCCATGATCCCGCCGAGCAGCCCGCTCGTACCGAGCGCGAGCATGTTGGGGGCGGGGAGCACTTGTCCGGCAGCCAACTGATGCAGCCAGGACGCATCCTGCTGCGCGAGGTGCACCATGACGGCGCTCACGCCATACGTGGTCAACAACTTCACCCCAACTGAAGCGGCATAACTCGCATACCGCTCTCCAAACTGTACGGTCCACCGCGAGCCTAAGAACCCCAACATGACGCTGCCGATGCCCAAGACCATGTACATTTCGATCATGGTCATCATCAGTTGCAACGCCACGAGACCGAAACCCAAGTACAAGAGCAGCGACGTGATCACCGTCGACAGGGATGCCACCATGCCCTCCATGGCATTCTCTGTGGCTTGTTCCAATTTGCACCCCAGATTGAACGTGCCGCAGCTCTTCGTGGGATTGCCGCCGCCGGCCACCCGCATCGGGTTTCCCCCGTTCCAGAGGATTTTTTCCACGTTTGCCGCCTCCGTCATGATCCCGGACGGCGTGAGCGGCACTGTGGCGGCACCGGCTGGCGTACCGAACTGCGAGGCCGCGAGAAACTTCTGACCGATCGTCTCGAATTGCTGAGGGATGTAAGGCATCCACGTCGGGGCGGTGGCGACGATGAGGCCAAAAAACGAAATCTCGAGCATTTTCAAGAACAAACTCGAAAACCACTCCCCGAGATCGTTTTTTCGCAGTGCGTT
>OFHJ01000650.1_pt1 | contig 12388 bp, 17 predicted proteins | sample 1522001 | NCBI WGS metagenome assembly OFHJ01 (sample SAMEA2464838, study PRJEB22497) | soil metagenome | biome: Grassland; feature: Farmland; material: Clay | place: Australia | collected 2013-02-01 | depth 1.2 m | reverse complement strand
GCGGGTTTGCACCGCAAAATTCGCGGCCTTTCGCGGATCCCGCGAACCGGTTCCCCGGTAGCTCAGTCGGTAGAGCGTCGGACTGTTAATCCGTTGGTCGTTGGTTCGAGTCCAACCCGGGGAGCCATAAGTCTCTGATAATGCGGGAATTTTAAGCCATTCGCCGGAGATCCGGAATCGAATCGGCGTTTCGGCAGTGATCAGCGCGGCCCACGCCGTATCAGCGCACCCCATCCCAGCACAAGGCTGAGCACTTTCTAGTCTGCCGGATCGACTGGCCGACATGCGCCCGGGCTCCGATAGGCTCTCCCCGCTGCCCGTCCTCTCGGCGGCACGCCGTCGCCGCTGCTTTGCAGATACAACGTCAGCGAACTCCGCTACCCCAACTGCTCCTCACTCTTCCCTGATCGCCAGTCCCCCAACCCCTGCTGTCGACCCGAAGCGGACAAAGGAATCGTCCGTGAGCGGCCATTCCGTACTCTAAGATCAGCCACTCGTTGGATGACGGAGCGAAGCGAGACTATCACCGTTATGGAAATCAGATGACGGCGTGCCGAACAGGGTCTTCTTCCTCGCGACTTTGCTGCTGCCGGTCCTCGTCGGCTATCTAGGCTATTTCGTGCCTGCGCTGGATCGCATTTATTTCATCCGGCAATTTGCTGCCATTACATCCTTCATCACTGCTGGTGTGCTGGCCCTCTACCAGCACGCCAGGGCACGAACCTCGCGCCGATGGGCACGCTACAGCCGCAATTGGAATCCGATCACTATCGTCACCCTCAATCCCTAGCGGGACGCACTGATCAGAGTCCCGACGGCCGACCTTCACAACGCCCGGTCCGTCGCAAAAGACAGACGACACCTACCGCAAATACTGCAAGCTGTAGCAAACCCGAGGGTCGGCGCGCGCCCGGCATTGGTATCCATGGACTCTTCCGTATTCGACAGATGGCGCTCTGCCAGGGCCCCGGCCTCTGCAGTGACAGTGTAGCCCTATGTTTCCGCGCGCCCTCAGACCCTGCTCTCCTTACCATCTCAAATCTTGCTTGCTTAGTGAGTCACGCTCGCAATTTTGTCCATAGGGATCACATCCTGCACCAGATCCATTAACACGATTCCCGGAGCTTCGTTAACGACGTAATGAGCCGCGTTCTTGATTAGGAAAAATCGCTTGGCTGGCGCCTGTATCCGGTCGTAATAGGCCGACACGAGAGACTCGGGAGTCGTTCGATCGTGTTCTCCTGCAAAGAACACCACTGGGCACCTGAATCGAATGTCATTGTCGAAATTCACGTTCGTGAGCTGAGGCAGCAAGATCTCTTCGGAGATGCCTTCGCCGAGCTCAGCCGACTTAACATCATAAGCCGTGTAGTCGGGGCTCAATTTCCAAAATGAAGGCTCGTTGTCACTTGTGCGCCCATAGAGCATTCCGCCGAGCTTCAGATCCCACTTTCGCTCTAATCCTATTGCATAAAACAGCTTCGGCAATGGGGCATGGATATTCGGGTACGGGGCAATCGACTTCAACTGGTCAATAGCCACACGATTGTGAATTGCCTCGGCCCTAGCCAGTGTTTCGCGGTATCCGACAACTTCGTTCTGATACGCATTGACAACCTGCCCAACACCAATGTACGCATACAACCAATCGGGGTGATGTATAGCTACCCGCAGACCGAGTATGCTGCCAAACGAGTAGCCAAGCAGAAATATCCTTCTCTTGTGGTAGCGGTGCCTGAGCCACTCAATGAGCTGGTCGGTGTCCGACTGCATTTGCGCCATCGTCATTCCCTTATCGGGCACCCGATGCGCTGACGAGAACGTCTTGCCGGCATCGCGCTGGTCCCATTGCACAACCGTGAAAAAATCCTCCCACGGGCGCTGAAATGTCCAGCTCAGTGGCATCATCGGATCACCCGGGCCACCGGACAGGAACAGCAGGATGGGGTTTGCTCGATCGGCCCCACGAATGCTGACCCATTGCTGAATACCCCCGATCCGCACTGTTCTCAGGCTATCTATGCCACCCGGCGGCAAGGCTTCCGCGGCCGCAATGATCACTCGTGGGTTTGACTTCGTGCGTTCCGATCTGTGCGCCGCCGCTGCACTGGAGGTCCCAGGCAAGCAGACGACCAAAGACACGATTAACAAGAGATCGAGAAGCGCATGGCGCGCCGTATAACGCCCCATCTCGCCCTTGAGTAAATTTATCATCAAGAAGCCTCCGGAATTGTAGTGAGTCCAGGGGACAGAGTCGATGGGCAACCGCTCTTGACGTCCGATGCGTTCATATCATTCGCTTACCAGGCACCAGGTCGAGGACCCCATGCTCCACGGCAGGGTGCGTCGAGCCGCTGAACGGGATCGTCAACCTGCGCACGATCCCGAGAGCGCGCGCTCACCCCAACGCCGCCCGTTGGCTCCAATGCTGACAGCGACGAGGCACCAGCGCCAAAATGATTCTAGACACCTCGTTGGCCGGCTTAGACAGTGCCGAAACGCGTCGAATGCAGCTCAAACTGGTTGCCCAGTCTTCACTTTCGCCTACTTTTGTTCTGCTTATTAATAGCTCATGTTTATAACTTTATCAGCGTTCGCTCGCGTTTGCCAATGAATAACGCAGCCGCAACTTCAACGAAACAACAGGACCTTCCGGAGAGCTCCGGGCCTGGGTCAGGCCGCGATGGCCAGTGCGGACTGCTGACGATAGTACTCCGCTTCGAACTCCGCAGGGGCCCGTGACCGATGGGCTCGGGCAGTCGGCGATTGTTGAGCTAATCCATCCATTCCAGGGTCGCGTACTCCAACGCGTCTAGGGAGCGCCAGGGGCCACGGGCATGAACCAGATCAGTCTTGACCAGACGAATGATGGTTTCGGCCATGGCGTTGTCGTACGAATCGCCCGTGGTGCCGACAGACGCTTCCGCGCCGGCATCCCTGAGTCGCTCGCTGTAGCAAATCGAAAGGTACTGAACCCCTGGGTCGCCATGGTGAATCAGACCCTTGCTTACGTGGCGAGCGTGCAGAGCCTGCTCGAGGGAATCCAGCACCAAGTCGGTCTGCATGAAGCGGCTGATGCGGTCGGCGAACACGTCGATGACGAACGCGACGTATACGAAGCCCATCCAGGTGACGACGTAGGTGAAATCGGCAACCCACAGCTCATCGGGCCGGGAGGCGACGAAGTGCCGCCTGACACGATCCAGCGCTCCCTGGGCCGGCCGATCAGCTGGGACGGTTGTGCGCTTCTTGCGCCCGCACACCACGCCGCACGGGCCTTCGCTGCTCGACCGTGCAGACTGCGACAGGAATGCCTTCGCAGTGCAGCTGTCTCCAGACCTTACGAGCGCCGTAGACCCGACAGTTCTCATGCCAGACCCTGCGGATCGAGCCGCCCAGCGGGTGGGGTACTCGTGCACTGCTCCTGGAACAGCCGTACCGCTCGCTCCTGGACCTCTGCTGAATATCTCTTCGGCGTAATGTCCCATGACCCCATCCTCTTAAAAAATAGAGTCTCCGGGAAACCCGGCGACGTTCATGCCATGACTTCGGCCAGTTCCGCCATTAGCGTCAGGCTCGTGCAGACCGAAACCGTGCCCTCGCGCGCCAGCTTGAGTAAGCGTCGTGGCGACCCCTCCCACAAGAGTCCAGACAGACCTGTCATCGAGCCCCGCCGCGACGTCCGGGGCCTGAATGAAAACCGGCATTCGCGTCATGTCCCGGGATTTTGACGTGAAGCGCCTGACCGAATGGCCAATGGCGGTCTGCCGACACGACTGAGGCGTGAGGGCCAATTTATGAGAGCCACTCCCAGAACCGTTGCCGTAAATCCAATCAAGACTGCGACGCTCGGTTTCTCTCCAAGAAACACAAGACCTAAGAGCACCCCGATCCCTGCACGCAGATAGCTCTGGCTTGCGACCCCCAAGGAGCCCAGTGTATGCACCAACCTGAAGTAGATGAGCAAGGCAACACCGGTGCAGAGAACCGATAACGCCACGATCGCAGCAACTGCTCGGAAATTCGGGGCGAGATTCCAGGGTTTATCGAAAGCGAGCGCCGCCGGGACAAGAGCGACTGACGCCCACGTCATCGTTCCTGTCGCCGCTGCGGTAACGCTGATATTAGTGATCCGCGTGCCGTAAATCGCCGCACCAGCGTATAGAGCCGCGCCTGCGAGGCACGCAAGTTGTCCAATGACTTGCTCACCCAGTCCGCGCAGTGTCGCAGAACCCAAAACCAGAGCGACCCCGAGAATTCCGATGAAGGTTCCAAGTAGTTTTCGACTGCACAGCGCTTCGTGCCTCGTGAATAGCGCGGTGATAACAACCACGAAGATCGGCGAGGTGGAGTTCAGCACGCTCGCCAGGCCCACTGTAACGAATTGCTGTCCCCAGGCCAGAATGGTCCAAGCTCCGATACTGTTGAAGACGGACTGGATGCCCAGCATCGCCAGTGTGCGGGGTGTTGTGGGGAACCTCTCTCCCCGAAACAGGAGAACAATATTGAGGAAGATCGCCGCCCCGAACACTCTCGCTGCAATGAGAGTAAGCGGCGGAACCTCAACGACCGCAATTTTTATGAAGAGATAGGACGACCCCCATAAGAGGGCCAGGAGGGCCAGAAGCAGCAACTCGGCGCGACCTCTCGATGGCGCCTTCATATCAGATAATGTCGTTTCGTTTGGTGACAAACGTACACACAAATTCGATCAAACAGGCCGATGAAGTTCGGGCGGCAACCATTCATTCGCTTGCTGACCGTGAGGTCATGGCGCATTGCTGTAATCGAGCGCACACTCGACGACTACGAGTGAACTGAGCGGAAATCGGAAATTGCTCCCCACTTTTCGTCTAGGTATGGTCCGGCCATCGCCACTCAAGATTGAAGTACTCAGCGAGTAGCATGCGGCCCTTCGGAGTCAGCGTAAGGGCGCGATTCGCGGAATTACGCGTCAGGCCGCGTGAAGCCTCCAGCCGCTCGCAAAGTGCCGCGCCGAGCCAGCCTGCAATATGCGGGCGCCCTTCTGTCCAGTCCAGACACGGCCGAACGACGACGCGGCGCATCGCGTGCGGTGGCGACAGATCATATTTCGCGAGCCACTCGTGACCGGCAGCACTGATTGCAAACCCGTCGGAGCCCGCGATGACGTGACCCTTCAAAATGAGGGAGTCGCAAATTGCCACACCGAGCGCCCCGGCTATGTGATCGTAACAGCGGCGCGCGTGCCTGAGCGCTGGCGCGAGGTGTTCCGTCTTTTGCCGTGCGAGATTGGCTGCAAACGAGAGGGTCTCGATCGCGTGAGCGACATCGGCGTCGCGGAGGCGATAGTATCGGTGCCGGCCCCGAGCACTCACGGCGAGAAGTCCGCCGTCAAGCAGTAGGTTCAGATGGGCGCTTGCCGCTTGCGGCGAGGCTCCTGCCTGTATGGCGAGCGCGCCGGCGGCGCGCTCGCTTCCGTCCATCAACACCGCCAGCATTGCGGCCCGGACGGGGTCGCCTACGAGCGCCCCCATGCGCGCGATATTGGAAAGCCCTGTAGCCATGTGTTCCATGGTAAGGCTTGCGGACCGACGTTCGTTACAGGATATCCTGAAGCATGACCCGAGACCGCCCTGCCAGACTTTAACGCGCCATAGCAAGCATCCGCCGGCAGACGCGGCAGGACAATGGCGCTCTGCCGTCCCACTCCTGCTCAGCACCTCCGGCGCGGCGACAAGCACAACATCCGCCACCGCGCTGCTTACTTCGACACAGCTCGATCTCGAACAATTCCGAGGTGCCGACCACGATCGGCCGCGCTGTCGAAGCTCCAATACCGGCCATGCTCGATATCGGCAATGCCAATACGCGTAGCTTCCGACAAAGCTTTCATACGCGCCCTGGCGTTCTCCTCCGTGTCCTCGGCCGGGTGGAGCCCTTCCGCCATCACTTCACCGGCGCCTCTGATAGCGCCGCTCGTTCACGAGGCGCTCCACAAGCTCAGGCCGAGTCGCGCAAGAAGGACGTGGCGCGTCGGCATGCACGGCTCACCTGGGCGCGAGCGACACTTGTGCCGGAATGGTTTCGTAGGGAGCGGTCAGACGACCGTCATCACGCTCAAGGAGCCCGGCAGCCGTAAGCCTCTCGACGTCGTCGTAGACGTTCTTGTAGTCGCGACGGAGCCTGTCTGCGAGCTCACGCACTGAAGCAGCATCTTCCCGCCGGATTTCCTTCAAACGAATGCCGCGACACGGGTACAGGCCGCTCGAGCTGCCAAATCACCATTTCCGTAATCGAGCCATCCCTTGGATCTACCTGCTTGTCTCGGAAGATCAGGACCGCCCCAGCCACATGGTGCACTATTCCATAACCGACCGGAAACGCTCGCCTCGCCCTGCTCCGCAGCAGCCCGAGTCACGGTCCCGACGGGACCGTATCAGTGACCGCACGTGACCCGGCAATTGTCACCGAATTTATTGACCTAACGGAGCCGCCGGCCGGCTGCCAACGTCAAATTTCTGCTTTCTCCGATATTTCCAGTGCGTCATCGAGCTGCACCCCCAGATACCGGACGGTGCTCTCGAGCTTGGTGTGCCCGAGGAGGAGCCGTACTGCCCGGAGGTTCTTTTTTCTGCGGTAAATGAGAGTGGCCTTGGTGCGACGTAGCGAGTGCGTGCCATATTCCGCGGGATCGAGGCCAACTGAGGCGGCCCAGTTTTTCACGATCCGGGCGTATTGTCGGGTGCTGAGGTGCTCGGACGCATGTAGACGGCTCGGGAACCGGCACTCGTCTGGTCCGAGCGCTGCCTGATCGATCCAGGACTGCACGGTACCGCGTGTGGCCTCGGTGAACTCGAAGCCGACAGGCTGCCCCGTCTTCTTCTGAATGATGGACGTGCGCCGAATAACCTACCCGTTGGGGCCACGTCGCACACCATGAGACGCACCAGATCACAGCCACGGAGCTTGCTGTCGATGGTCAGGTTTAAAAAGACAGCACCCCGGGGTATCGCCCTCCAGTTGCAGGCGGATGCGGATGGCCCAGATCTCGCGTCGTTTGAGCGGTGGTTTGGGGCCTCGCCGTCGCCCAGGTTGCCGGTGTTTAGGCGGTTTGGCGCGGGTAAGGCAGGATAAGGGTCCGTGGATGATCTCCTAAAAATTCGGGAGACCTGTAATTGTGTTACTACCAAGATCCCTGCGGTACCGTCATGCCAATAGAAACGCATAACGTTATACGGTATAATTCGCTTTGTGATTAAGAGCTTCGCCGGCCTGGAGACCGAACGCATCTGGCGCGGCGAGCGCTCCCGTCATTTACCTGTGGACATGCAGCGGGTGGCGCGTCGAAAGCTGCGAATGCTCGCTAACGCCCAAACGGTGACCGATCTCCGAGCACCGCCCGGCAACCGCCTGGAGCGCCTCAAGGGATCGCGGCAGGGGCAGTGGAGCATCCGGGTAAACGACCAGTGGCGAGTGTGCTTTCGCTGGTCTCATGGCGATGCCGACGAGGTCGAGATTGCGGATTACCACCGCTAGGAGGAAGAGGATTATGAGCCGATTGCCCAATATATCGCCCGGTGAAGTGTTGCTGGAGGAATTTCTGCGCCCCGCGGGCTTGAGCCAGAGCGCCCTCGCGCGAGCGATGCGGGTGCCACCGCGGCGTGTGAACGAAATCGTACTTGGCAAGCGGACCATTACGGCCGACACGGCGTTGCGCCTGGCCCGTGCGCTGGGCACAAGTGAACGTTTCTGGCTCGGTCTGCAAGCTGACTACGATCTTGAGGAGGCGGAGCGTCGTCTGGGCCCGAGACTGAAAGAAATCGAACATGTCGCGGCCTAATGGAACATTGAATCGGCGAGCCCTGGGCGCCGGTGCGCATTAGAGATTCCAGCGCTCAAGCCGCGGAACCAATGCGGAGGCGATCGGCGCGGTCCGCACGCTGCTGCCGGTCTTCGTCCTATCGTCCACACAGCGTCGGTTGCCGTGAAGATCGCTCGAAGACCCGATCGCTCTGCGTATCTGTGCTGAGCGCAGGCACATCGTTGTCACAGCCTCGACTCGATCTGAGATTCGCGTAATCGCTGCCGTTGGCATTCACGGTCGGAGCGCCCCGTCCAGACAGCCATTGAATGAGTGGTAGTACGACAACGTCGACGCCTTCTATCGGCTGGAGCTGCCGATTGAAGTCATGGTCCCGCGAGTTTGACTTCGTCGAGCGGAACTCCGGTCATAGCGGTTCAAACGGGAGCCGGCGAACCGGATGGAACCCACGCCCCGTACTTTCGCGCTGCTCCGATGCGCCACCCGCGGAGATTTGGCGTACCTTCCGAGTGAAGTCCTTTCGATGAACCTCCCGGTCGGGCGGTAGTTGTGCCAGCCTTCCATTGGCGTCAAGATCGCGGTCGCTCGTGTCCCGAGTCACCGGTTCGTCTGCGCAATTCGCTGTATAGTCTCAGGAGCGACGTTCAGCGAGGATAGGAGTAGCTGCATGAGTTCGGCCACATCTTTCAGTGCGACTTACCGTGAGGCTCGTGAGAAATTTATCGCGGCGGCCACGGCAGCTGGCGCTCAAATCGAGTCCCTGGAGCATCCTGAGCGCGGTCCTGAGAATGAGCTCTTACGGACGGACGTCGCGTGGCTGGGGCCACGCTCGGCCGAACGCGTTCTGGTCATGATCAGCGCGACTCATGGCGTAGAAGGATTTGCCGGTTCAGCCGCACAGATCAGCTGGCTCAATCGGGGCGAGGCAGCACATCTGCCGAGCAATACGGCTGCACTTTTGATACATGCCATCAATCCGTACGGATTTGCCTGGTTGCGACGCGTTACGAACGAGAACGTCGACTTAAACAGAAATTGGATCGACTTCTCGAAACCGCTACCCCCGAACAGCGGGTACGACGAGCTGGCGAGCGCAATTTGCCCGGTTGCATGGACCGGTGAGGAGCGGGAGCGCGCCGACAGGCGGCTCGCCGAATTCGCCGCCGCGCATGGCAAGGCCGCATTGCAACAGGCCATTTCTGGAGGGCAGTACGATCATGCGCAGGGTATCTTTTATGGCGGCAGTGCGCCCACGTGGTCTAGGCGCACGCAGTCGAAGATTTTTGCCGAATACCTGAAGACTGCAAAGCATGTCGGCATTATTGATTTTCACACCGGTCTCGGCCCAAGCGGATTTGGGGAGCATATCGCTGTGACGTTGGGCTCCAGCGCCGAATTTCGTCGCGTGAGATCCTGGTATGGGATTGACGTCACGAGTCCCGATGATGGCACCTCAACATCCGCGCCGATTGTCGGCGACGGTTTGAGCGCCAGCCACGGTTTGCTTCGGCATGCACAAGTGACTGCAGTCGCTTTGGAATTCGGCACAGTACCTCTCGAAGAGGTCTTGAATGCCGTCAGAGCCGACGCGTGGTTGCACGCGCACGGCGATCCGCAGTCCCCTAGCGGCCGAGCGATCAAGTCCGAGATCCGCGCAGCCTTCTTCAGCGATAGTGAATTCTGGCGCGGCATGATACTGGGGCAGTCTCAATTGGCGAGCCGACAGGCGATTCTCGGACTCAATAGCTCCGTGTAATACAAACCGCACGGACGAGTGCGCAGAGATGTTCAGGTCGCAGACTTCTCTGCGCTCTGTCGTTACGCGGCTGTCGAGAACGTCCCATCAAACCGCGGGACGTCGGCGCTTACGCCGTGAAGCTGGAGAACACTCTGTGCCAAGTCAACGTCGAGTATCGTAATGTCCTTCATGGGCCTGGCTCTCCGTGGATGCATGAGCGCCGCACAGCCTCGTGCCGGCGCATCGTCTCGCCGCGTCAATGGGCAACGGGCCCATCCCATGACTTCCATTCAGTGCATGGTGTGACCCGCCGCCCAGTGACGCGCCAGGCTCCTGGCCTCTTTGAGCTGCGGGGGTGTCAGTTCGCGCGCAATCGCATCGCGAATCTTCCCGGTGAACGGAAAGCGTTGCGCGCCGTGGGACGCAACCGCAACCCATGCATAGGCGAGTTCGGGATTTCGCGGCACCGCCCGCCCGATCATGTACTGCAGGCCCCAGAGCACTTGAGCGTGCGCATCGCCACCGATTGCGGCCTTGTGATACCAGGCGAGCGCTTGCTGCCCGTTCTTCTCAACGCCCTTGCCGGTGGAATAAGCGTCGCCGAGATAATACTCGCCCCTCGCGTTGCCTGATGCGGCGGAGGCCCGGTACCACTTGACCGCCCGGGCGTAGTCGCCCTGATGCTGATAAATATCGCCCAGCAGGTTCTGGGCATTCGCATAGCCTTCGCGAGCGGCTTGGTGCAGCCAGAAAATCCCTCGCGCCGGATTCGCCGGGACGCCCTTGCCGCTGAAATAGGCCATGGCGAGCCCGGACTGGGCCAGCACGTTGCCCTGTTTTGCCGCGAGCAGGTACCACCGGTCCGCGCGCGAGGCGTTCTGCGCAACCCCTTCGCCGAATTCGTATGCCGTTCCGAGATTTTCCTCGCCATAGGCGTTGCCCTGCGCGGCGGCCTCACGGTACCACTTCAGGGCCCTGGTGTAATCGCGCGGAACACCCACGCCATTGTCATACAGGTAGCCCAGATCACACTCCGCCGGACCGAGGCCGCCGGCGGCGGCCTTGCGCAGCCAGAGTTGCGCCATCTTGCCGTTGCGGCCGACCCCGGCGCCCAGCAGATAGTCACGCCCCACCTCGAATTCTGCCGCCGTATCCCCTCGGACCGCTGCTGCATGCTCTGCGGCAAACGGGGCTTTTGATTGTGTGGCCGCAGCGCCCATCACGCGGCTCGGAGCAGTCGGAAGTGCCGCGGCGGCAGCCGACGGCGCCGCAACCGGGGTCACAGGCGATTGTCTCTGGGGCGTCCCCGCGCACCCGCTGAGCAGTGCAACGATCGCAACGGATACACGACGTGCGCTTCTCTCCATGACCCCTCCGTATGACTGCGGTTTGATTTTTCTTCGCAGCGTATCGATCCGAATACGGTAACGCCCCCACGCGCTTACGGTAGAACGATGATCCGCTTCCCGTATGGCATGAGGGACAGATGCGCCAGTTTCAGGTGCTGCAGTGCAAACGGAATCCCGATGATCGTCACGGCGAACAGCAGCGCAAGCGCGAGATGGCCGAGGGCGAGCCACAGCCCCCCGAGGACGATCCACACGATGTTGCCGATCAGCACCACGATCCGGCCCGCCTCGCTGCGCGCCGGATCGTCGACGATATCCCTGCCGAATGGCCAGAACGTGAAGGCGCCGATCCGAAATGCCGCAACGGCGAAGGGAAGGCCGATGACGGTCACGGCCGCCAGGAGGCCGGCCACCCACCACCCCACTCCCGTCACGAACCCGCCGAACACGAACCAGACGAGATTTCCGAGCAAGCGCATGGCGGCAACTCCGGTGTCACGAGGCGCGGGATGACTGCGCCGCTGATGCATTGTAGCGTGCCCACGGCCGCGGCAGGCGCAAGAGCGCTGCTCCGGCATGGCCGCTCCGAGCAGCCACGCAGCGCACCGCAGGCGCCCGGGAAGAGCCGCAGCTTCAGCGATGATCGACCAGTCCCACCGCTCCGGCCAGCCGCGCACAATGTGCGCAGCAGTAGATGTGCACTCCGCTCTCAACGCCATGGCCCAGGATCCGGATACCGCAGCGCCGACAAGTCGGCGCGAGGGCACTGATCGCGCACTCGAAGGAATCGAACTGGTGTGTGTGACCGTCGATCGATACGGTGATGGGGCGGGAGTACTCGTTCCCACAGGTCTCGCAACGTGCCATGTCCGGCTCCCGGGTCGGTATCGGGTCCCCGATGCTAGGCGATTCGACTGGCCGGGGCGCTCAGGACTTCTACGAACGCACCGCCTGCCCTTCACGCCCCCCCCGGCGCGGCCGTCTCCCGCGCCAGCCGCATGCGCGAACCCCGAAAATGTTCTCAGCGCAACGGCCCGGACCGCTCCAGCGCCGCGATCCGATCCTCGATGGGCGGATGGCTCATGAACAAGCGGCGCACCAGGCCGTGCACGTGACCGTCGGCGATCCCAAAGGCACGGAATTGACCCGGCAACGCCCCGCCCTCGGCGCCTTGCAACACGCGCAGGGCGCCGATCATGCCGGTCCGACCGGCAAGTTCCGCCCCGCCGGCATCGGCACGGTATTCCCGGTAACGCGAGAACGCCATGACCACCAGAGTCGCCAGCACGCCGAACAGGATCTGCAGCGCAATCACGGTGAAGAAATAGAATATTCCCCCGCCCGAACGGCTCTCGCGTTGACCGCCGATCGCCCCGTCGATCGCCGTGCCGACCACCCGCGCGAGGAAAATCACGAACGTATTGAGCACGCCCTGGAGCAAGGCCAGGGTCACCATGTCGCCATTGGCGACGTGCGTCATCTCGTGGCCGAGTACCG
>OFHJ01000649.1_pt1 | contig 12396 bp, 9 predicted proteins | sample 1522001 | NCBI WGS metagenome assembly OFHJ01 (sample SAMEA2464838, study PRJEB22497) | soil metagenome | biome: Grassland; feature: Farmland; material: Clay | place: Australia | collected 2013-02-01 | depth 1.2 m | reverse complement strand
GGCAGCGGACGCATTCCCGGGCATGGAGAACTCGAACCAACGAGGCGACGGCCCAGCTCGGTGAGCCCGCTTTCTCACACTCGCATAGCGCGCTACGCTGGCGTCTCTGGCCGGGGCGCCACGGCGCAAGCGAGATGCTCATGCGACCAGCGATCCAAGCCCATCTGATCAACGGCGAATGCGGCGACCCCGCGCTCTATCTCAGGTTCGCCTTCCAGCATCGCGCCCTGCTCTTCGACCTCGGCGATATCGCGGCGCTTTCGTCACGGCAGATCTTGGCGATCTCCCATATCTTCGTTTCGCATACCCACATGGATCACTTCGCCGGCTTCGATCGGCTGCTCCGCGTTTGCCTTGGCCGGCCGGCCCGCGTCCTCATGTTCGGCCCCGAAGGATTCGCTGACCGCGTCGCGCACAAACTCTCGGCCTACTCCTGGAATCTCGTAGGCGGCACGCATGGCCTCGAGATCGTGGCCACCGAGCTCGCCGCCGGCGGCGTCACCGCCGTCGCGCTGTTTCGCGCCTATGACCGATTCCAACGCGGATACTATCCAAGCGCGCCCACCAATCCCGGTGTCGGCTTCGATGATGGCGAGGTCGTCGTGCGCTATGCCGTGCTCGACCACGACATCCCCAGCCTCGCCTTCGCCATCGAAGAACCCGAACACATCAATATCTGGAAGGACCGTGTGACGGCGTTGGGCCTCGCCGTCGGTCCCTGGCTCACGCCGCTCAAGCACGCCGTCCGTGCAGCACTGCCGGACGACACGCCGATCCGCGTACAACGGGCGGGCGAACGCCATTTTGGCCAAAGCACCCTGCCGCTCGGGTATCTCAAGCAGCGGATCCTGCGGCTGACGCCCGGGCAAAAGATTTCATATGTCGTTGACGCCGCCATTCACGACGCCAACGCGGACAAGATCGTCACCCTGGCGCGCGGCTCCGATCATCTCTTTATCGAGGCCGTCTTCTTGGAGAATGACGTCGCGCTCGCTCTCGCCAAACATCATCTGACCGCCGGCGAGGCCGGCCGCTTGGCCAGTCTCGCCGGCGCCAAACGCATGACGCCATTTCACTTCTCGCCACGCTATGGCGGGCGGGAGGATTTGCTCCGAGCCGAGGCGGCAAGGGCCTTTGGCACGGCATAGCAAAGCCGGAATTGACGTCGTCTTGGCCGACAGAGACCTTGGAGCACCGCCGCTATGATTCCGCGGGCGCGACCTATGCCGACATCGCCACCAAGCCGAGGCGCCGGAACAGCCCGCGATCGTGCGTGGCTCCTGGGTTCGCCGTGGTCAAGAGCTTGTCACCGGCGAAAATCGAATTCGCACCGGCAAGGAAACAGAGCGCCTGCATCTCATCGTTCATCTCTTCGCGCCCCGCCGACAGCCGCACCATCGAGCGCGGCATGGTGATCCGCGCCGCGGCAACCGTGCGCACGAACTCGAACGGGTCGAGGCGATCCGTGCCCGCAAGCGGCGTCCCGGGCACCTGCACCAGAAAATTGATCGGGACGCTTTCCGGATGCACCGGCAAGCTTGCTAAGGTCGCGATCAGGCCGATACGGTCCTCCCGCGCCTCGCCCATGCCAGTAATTCCGCCGCAGCAGACATTGATTCCGGCATTCCGGACGTGGTCGAGCGTATCGAGGCGGTCCTGATAGCAGCGGGTGGTGATGATTTCGCTGTAAAACTCCGGCGAGGTGTCGAGATTATGGTTGTAATAATCGAGTCCGGCCTCCTTCAGCCGCTTGGCCTGCGGCGCGGTCACCATGCCGAGGGTCACACAACTCTCCAGTCCGAGCGCCTTCACACCCGCGATCATCTCGCAGACATGATCGAGATCCCGGTCCTTCGGCGAGCGCCACGCCGCGCCCATGCAGAAGCGGCTCGCGCCACCTTCCTTCGCGGCGCGCGCCGCCGCGAGAACCTCATCTAGCGCCATAAGCTTGCCGGCGGCGACCTCGGTTTCGTGGTGCGCGCTCTGCGGGCAATAGGCGCAATCCTCGGGGCAGCCCCCCGTCTTAATCGAAAGCAGAGTCGAAACCTGCACCGCGCAAGGGTCGAAATGGCGGCGATGCACCGCCTGCGCCTGAAACATCAGCTCCGGAAACGGCAAATCAAAGAGCGCCCGCACTTCGTCTCGCGTCCACGCCCGGGGTGAAGCCTCATTCGCGAGCACGACATCGACGGTACCGACAGACATTATATGCGCCTCCCTGCAGGACCGGCCGATCTTACCCGCCGACGCCCGAATTGTCTCGCCTGATCCCGGTATCCTTCAGTTCGATCTCGACGAAAATCATCTCGCCCACGCCGGCATTGATGACGTCATGCGTCACCCCGGCCGTACGGAAATAGGAGCCGCCGCGCTTGAGCGCCGTCACGGTCGAGGCACCATCGGCTATTACCACCTCGAGTTCGCCATCGCAGACCGGCACCACCACGTAGTCGTGCACATGGGTATGAGGTCCGGTGGCCGCGCCGGGCGCGAAGCGCCATTCCGTGACCCGGAGGTGGTCGTTGTCGATCTGCAGCGACGAGGATGCTGGCTTCCGGTTCATCGCCATTACCAGATTAGTCCCTAGGCAATGCCCGGCGGCGTTCCGATCAGGTGCGGGTAAGACGAACCCGATCGACGAAGATCGCCGCCACAATCACGCAACCGAGAATGATCTGCTGCACGTAGCCGCTCACCTGGAGCAGATCCATGCCATTGGACAGCGTGGTAACGAACACCGCGCCGAGCACGACCTGCGGCACCCCACCGGACCCGCCTTGGAGGCTGACGCCGCCGATGACCGCCGCCGCGATGCTCTCGATCATCAAACTGCCCCCGAGGCTGGGCTCGCCCGAGCCGGTGCGTGCGGTCATCATCAGCGCGCCGAAGGCGGCAAGCATCGAGCACACGACGTAGGCGATGGTCAAGAACCGCTTGCTCGGCAGGCCCGCCAGCCGGGCAGCGCGCGGATTGCTTCCGATCAGGTAGAGGGAACGGCCAAAGACGGTGACGTTCAGCACGAAATACAGCGCCACGCAAAGCGCCACGGCCAAGAGGATGGTGACGCGAATCCCGAACACGCTGCCGGTCGAGAGGATCGTGCTGAAGGGCAGCGGCACATTGAACACGGGTGAGCCGCCGGAAATGGTGGTAGCGATACCGAGGCAAATGTTCAGGCTACCGAGCGTCACGACAAAGGGATTGATTTCGAGCCACGACACGAAAATCCCGTTGAACAGCCCAACCAGCGCGCCGAAGCCGAGGCCAACGCCGATGCCGAGCGTCAAAACCAGCCACATCGGCAGCGAGCCCGCCAACCCGGTCATCACCAGGGAACTCGCGACGCTCACCGCCGAGACCGTCGTTCCGAGCGAGAGATCGAAGCCCCGAGTCAGAATGACCACCATCTGCGCAGACGCGAAGACCAGAAGGTAGCTCGACTGATCAAGAACGTTGGCGATGTTCCGCAACGACAACACCTGCGGCTGCACAATCCAGAAGCCGACTTCCATGACCACGATCAGGAGCGGCAGCAGAAAGGCGAATACCCAGGACGAGAGCGCGGGCCGGCCCTTGGCCACGTCGGCGTCGGCGGGCCTCGCGTTTACGCTAGACAAGGCGCCGTCTCCTCTTTCCGATCTCGTCGATGGCCACCGCGAGGACCACGATGACGCCGAGAAAGATCACCTGAATCTTGCTGTCGACGTGGAAGAGATCCATCGCATTCGTAACCATGAGCAGAAAGATCGCGCCGAGCGCCACCATCTGCACGCGCCCGACGCCGCCCTTCAAGCTCACCCCGGCGATCACCGCCGCCGCGATGCTTTCCAATGTCAGGGACGACCCCATGGCGGCTTGACCGGAGCCGATCTGAGCGGTGATGGCAAGCCCCGCGACCGCGGCCAGCAACGAGCAAATCACATAGGCCAGAATCAGATAGGTCTTGGTTCGCACGCCGGAGACCAGCGCGGCCTGGCGGTTGCCACCGATCGCGTAGATATAACGTCCCATGCGGGTATAGTTTTGCATCACCCAGACCACCGCCACGATGCCGACGGCGAGATAAAGCGCGGCGGGCAATCCCCACCAGAGGCCGCGGCCGAAATTATTCACGAACCCTTTCGGCATGCCATAGATCGGCATGCCGCTGGTCAGCAGAAAGGCGACCCCACTCGCTACCGACATGGTGCCCAGCGTTACCATGAACGGCGAAACCTGCAAGAATGCCACGCAGAGCCCGTTGACCAGCCCGACCGCCACGCCCACGCCGAGGCCGGCACCAACGCCGAGCGCGATCACCATGCCCGGATCGTGCGGGAAGCTGTGCGCGAGCGCCGCCATCACCAACGCCGTGATCACACTGGTCAAGGCGACCACCGCATCGACTGAAAGATCGAATCCGCCGACGATCAAGACCAGCATTTGGCCGGCCGAGGCGATAATCAACAGCGAAGACGCCCGCAGCACGTTGATGATGTTCTGGATCGCGAGAAAATGCGGCGCGAACAGGGCGAGAAAAATCACCATCGCCACCAGCAGAATCGGCAAGAATCCGGTGACGTCGTAGACGCGGTAAAAGCGCTCGATCAGCGACGGCCGCGCGTGGCCTCCGGAGGTTCGTTCGAGGATCACGCCTGCCCTCCCGCCGCGCGGCCTTCTGCCCCGTTTGGCTGCGTCTCGCGGAAATAGTGGGAGAGCACTTCCTGCTCGTTGATGTCTGCCCCAGTCAGCTCGGCCACGATCCGCGAGCGATCCATGACGTATAGCCGGTTCGAGAGATTCAAGACTTCGGGAAGCTCCGACGACACGAGAACGATCGCCACGTTCCGGCTCACCAAAGTCTTCATTAGTTCGTACACTTCCACCTTGGCGCCGACGTCGACACCAACCGTCGGCTCGTCGAACAGGAAGATGCTGACATCTCGCGTCAACCCGCGCGCCAAGAGCACCTTTTGCCGGTTGCCGCCGGATAAATGTGCCAGCATGCGCTCGATCATCGGCGGCCGCAGCTTAAGACGGTCGACGACGTCTTGCACCACCCTCCGTTCGTTCTTGCGCCTGAGGATGCTGCGGATGGCGAAGGCCGGAAGATCGAGTGCCGCCATCGACGCATTTTCGCGCACCGGGCGTCCCAAGGCCAAACCTTCCGCGACCCGATCCGAGGGGAAATAGCACACCCCGGCGCGTAGCGAGGCGATCGGCGCCGGGTGATCGATCTTCCGGCCATGAACGCGGATTTGGCCCGCCGCGATATGCTCGAGACCGTAGATGGCTCGGATCAGCTCGGACTTACCGCAGCCGACCAGGCCGGCAATGCCGGTAATCTCGCCCGCCCGGGCGTAGAAACTTGCCTCAGTAACGATGCCGTTGGTCAAGGTCAGGTTCTCGACCTCCAGCACCTTTTCGGTCGGTCGATAGTCGATGTGTGGAAACAGTACATCGACCTGACGGCCGGTCATCAACTCGACCAGCTCGTTCTCGGTGACGTCACCGGATTTGACGGTGGTCACATTGCGCCCGTCGCGGAGGACCGTGATCCGATCGCCGATTTCCTTAATCTCCCGCATGCGATGGGAAACGTAGATGATACCGACCCCGGCCGCCTTGAGCTTGGCCACGAGGGCGAACAGCTTGGCCGCCTCCGCCTCGGTCAACGAGGCGGTCGGCTCGTCGAGGATCAAGAGCCGCACCTCGGTGAGAAAGGCCTTGGCGATCTCCACCATCTGCTGGTGAGCACGGGACAAATCCTGCACCTTGTAGGTGGGGTCGAGATCGAAACCGAGTTCGGCCATGATCTCGCGCGCTCGCGCCCGCATGGTGCCGCGCGCCAGCACGCCGGCCTTTGTCGGCTCCCGTCCGAGAAAGAGATTTTCCTCCACGGTCAATTCGGGAACCAGGCTGAATTCCTGAAATACCGGACTGATGCCGATCAGCCGCGCCCGGTGCGGCGTGAGGTGGACGATCTCGCGGCCGTCGAAGGCGAAATGGCCGGCGTCCGGCGAAAACGTCCCGGCGATGATGTTGATGAGCGTCGACTTCCCAGCACCGTTTTCGCCGAACAAGACATGCACTTCGCCACGCCGGAGCTCGAAGTTCACGTTATCGAGCGCGATCACGCCCGGGAAACGCTTGGAAATGCCGCGCAGTTCCAGAAGAACCCCGGCGTCGCTACGGGCCGCGGACGTATCGTCCGCAGCCCGCGACGCGGTTATGGCGCTACCCTCGTCCACAACCATAGCCGATACGTGAACTCCCGATGTTTAAGCATTACAGCATCACGTTCCGAATGGTCACTTTGCCTTGACCTGATAGACCGCCTTGAAGGTCTTCGGCGCCAAAACCAGGCTCATGTTGATCTTGCTCAGGTCGTCCTTCGCAATGGCGTCCGGAATCGGCTGAATGTACTTGATGTACGGCTTATGCTCCAGCACCCGCACTGCCGTGTCGATCGCGATCCGCCCCTCGAGCACCGCATACTGGGTGGCGAAGGCCAGGATATCGCCCTTCAGCATATCGTCGAGCATGGCCTGGTTGGCGTAGGACGCAAGGATCTTGACGTTCTTGCGTCCGGCCTCGGCGACGGCCCCGATCGCCGCCTCGGCGGCCGGCGAGCAGCCCCAGATCACGTTCATATCCGGATAGGCTTGAAGCGCATTCTGGATCAGGCCGAGCTGAATCGCGACACCGGAATCGCCGAACTTGGTGGTTTCCAGGTCTATGTTCTTGTGGCCTGCGATCGCCTCCTTGAAGCCGGCCAGAAACTCCTCGGCCCAGCCGGAACCCGCGGGGCCGGGGAACGCGCCGACCTTTGCCGGCTTACCATCGAGATATTTGACCAGATAGCTCCCGGTCTGCGTCCCCATCGTCGTGAAGTTGACGAACATCTTGGAGGTGACCGGCGCCTTGGCAACCGGGTTGACCGTGCTGATGATCGGCTTGCCCGCTTTCAGGCCTTTGGCGAACTCGCGCGCCATGCCCGCCTCCGAGATCGCGCCGACCACGATGGCGTCATAGTTCGAAGACAAGCAGTCGTCGAATTGCGAGATCTGTTTCGGAAGATTGGTGTAACCGCCAGCCTGGTAAAGCGTCATGTTGACGCCGAGCCGCCGCGCCTCCTGAACCACTCCATAATCCACGGCAAGCCAGAAAGTGTCCTTCATATGCGGAAAGAGGACGCAGATGTTCCATGGCTTATCGGCTTTTTTAAGCGGCGTATACTCGACCGTTTTCGCCGTTCCCGAGTCCATATCTTGGACTTTGACCGGCCACCATTTGTCTTGCGCGAATGCACTCGAATTCATCGCGAGAACGGCCGAAAACGCCGCCACCGCTCCGACTAATAGCGTTTTGAATTTCATCGTGTTCTCTCCCTGATGCGAGATGGAGGTAAAGATGCAGCTGCCTTCGTTCTCGGACCCGATGTCCCATTCCCGTTTTTTAGCTTCGCAAGAATTGCATCACCTCGCAATATGATATTTGTGATAACGCCACACAAACGTCACATTCAGGACCCGGCGCATCCCTATGCCGTCAGCTTGAGCACATAGGTACCGTCCCCGTTCAAACGGGCCCCCCAGCCCGGCTCGATCAGGATCGACGTGGTCTCCTCCTCGATCACCGCGGGCCCCTTGACCAAATTCCCAGCCAGCATCCGGCCGCCGTCATAGACGGGCGCCCGCACCGCCCGCACGCCAGTGCCATCGGCAAAGAAGAGCTCCCGCTCGCCGCGCACGAAAGCCGATGCGTCCGGCCCGCCTTCCGCGTAGCGCGGCGGTGCGAGCTTACTCACCCGACCATAAACCGTGCTCTCGATATTAACGACCTCGGCGATGCTGCGCGGCTCGTCGTAGGTGAAGAGCTGCTTGTGCACGGCGTCGAAACGGCGGCGAATTTCGGGCAACGATTTCGCGGTGACGTTGAGTTGATCGATCACCACCGTGCACTCATGCACCTGACCGAGATAACGCATGTCCATGCTACGCTCGATCACGATTTCGTCCGCCGAAAAACCGTCGCGCGCAAGTGCGGCCACCGCATCGCGCTCGATGCCGGCAAACAGGCTGGTGACGGCTTCAAGATCGGCATCCGCATCGAGGCGCATCGGGCAGGCCGCCATGTAGTTATATTTGACGTCCGAGATGATCTGGCCGAAGGCGCAGAGGCCCGAAGCCAGTTTCGGCACCAGAACGGTGCCGATGCCGATCTCTCGCGCCAGCGCGGTGATATGCAAACCCGCCGCGCCGCCGGCGCCGATCAGCACGAAGTCGCGCGGATCGAAACCGCGCTCGATCGATACCCGGCGCATGCCGCCGACCATATTGTTGTTGACGATCTTGAAGATGCCATAGGCCGCCGTCGCGACATCGAGGCCGAGCGGCTTCGCGATCTTCTCCTCGATCGCCGCCATCGCGGCCGCACGGTCGATCTTCACGCGCCCGCCCAAAAGATGCTCGGGGTGAAGATAGCCGAGGGCCACATTGGCATCGGTAACGGTCGGCTCGGCACCGCCGCGGCCATAACAAACCGGCCCAGGATTGGCGCCCGCGCTCTGCGGGCCGACACTCAGAAGCCCGGTCTGGTCGATCCACGCGATCGAACCGCCACCCGCCCCGAGCGTCTCGACCTGAATCATCGGCACGCCGATGCGATAGCGCAGGAAGTCGATATTTTTATTGAGATTTGTCTTTCCTTGGTGGCTAAGGGTAATGTCGAAGGACGTTCCCCCCATGTCGACGGTGATGATGTTCTCGAAGCCGAGCGGCGCCGCAAAATAGAGACCCGCTTGGGGGGCTGACGCCGGCCCGGAATTCACGGCATAGATGGAACGGTTGATCATCGACTGGCCCGGCGCCATGCCGCCGTTGGATTGGAAGTACTGGATCGGCGAGGTCGCGCCGAGATCTCGCAGATAGCTGTCTACCGAGCCGACATAGCGGCCCATGACCGGCCCGAGATAGGCGTTCAGCACCGCCGTCGATGTCCGGGTATATTCGCGGGTCTGCGGGAATATCTCGTGACCGACCGTGAGGAAGACATCGGGAAGTTCCTGGCGCACGATCTCCGCCGCGCGGCGCTCGTGTTCGGTATTCCTTACCGCCCAGACAAACGAGATCGCCACCGCCTCGACGTTCTCGCGCCGGAACAGGCGGCAAGCGGCGCGTACATCGTCTTCGTTGAGCGGCGTACGCACCGACCCGTCCGCCAGCACACGTTCCCGGACCGGCACCCGCAGGTAACGCGGCACCAGCATGCGCGCCGCGGGATATTTCGCGTCGTAGCGATGCCCCTCCTCCTTGTGACCAAGCCGGATCTCGAGCGAATCCTCGTGGCCGGCGGTCGCGAGAAGCCCGACCTTGGCGCCCTTGAATTGGATCAGGGCGTTCAGCGCTACAGTCGTGCCGTTGATGCAGAGGTCCGTATCTGCAAGGATATCCCCGATCGGCTCCTGAAGTGCCTCGCTGATTTGCTGCAACCCCGCGGCGATCGCATGCGTGCCGTCGTCCGGCGTCGACGTTGCCTTGAACAGCCGGACAGAGCCCTCGCGATCGGCGAAGACGAAATCCGTAAACGTGCCCCCGGCATCGATACCGATACGGTACTTCTTATGCATGACCTCTCCATTCTTGAGCGACGAAGACCGCCCCGCCACCGCCGGCGACCGCAGCAGCGGGCCACCCGGCGCGCAGGATCTGGAATGACCGCGAAGCTGCTTAGCCGGTAGCGGCGGTGCGAAGCGAGCGGGTGGCTTCGTGGTCGACCTCGAAGGTCGCCGCATCCAGAACGACGCCGTATTCCTCCCGCGCGCCCTCGGGCGAAACGATGCCGTTGCGCACGTCCTCGACGACAGAGGCGACCGATCGCTGGTACGGATCGCCGAAGCCGCCGCCGCCCGGATTGCGGTTCGCGGCCCGCTCTCCCGGCTTGATCGTCACCACCACGTTGTCGCGATAGATCGTCTGCTCGTTGCCGCGGGTCACCTCAAGCCGCCCGACTTTCTCGTCGATCAGCCGGTTGCGCGCGCCATGCGCGCCGAGCGCGGGAAAGCGGCGCCCCTCGCCGAAGGTCACCACCGTCATCTCGTGGTCGATCGGCTCAACCTCCCAGACGGTGCCGGAACCGCCGCGGAACTTCCCTGCACCACCGCTGTCGGTCATCAGGCCATAGCGGTGCACGATGATCGGATAGGAATGCTCGAGCACCTCGACATCGCCAGAATAAAGCGAGCCGAAACAGCACTGCGGCCCGCAGGCATGCCAGCCGTCCATGAACGCCGTGGCCCCGGCGCCGGAGATGATGCTGGCAAGGATCATCGACACGTATTCTTCGTTATTGCGCTTGTCGTGGCCCGCGATATTGCAGCCGTTGGCATGGCCCCAAGAGGCGACCGCCCGGGCGGGGTCAGCTTTCTCGAAGGCCTTTCGCACCGCGTCCGCCAGAGTCTCCATCGGGGTGGTCGTGCAATTGACGCAGGGGGCCGGCTCCACGGCATTACAAAGCGTCCCCTTTGGTCCAAGGTCGAGCTCTACGCAGCGATAGAGCCCTTCGTTGTAGGGCGGGTCGACCTGGGTGAACATCATCAAGCCGAGGTAGACGCCGGATACCGAATTGCCGGCATAGGAATTGATGAAATATGGGATTTGCGGCGGGCTCGCGATCGTGATCTTGCAGGTGTCGTCGCGGATTTCGACCGTCGCCTTGATCTCGAGGTCGCCGTAGCCGTGACCGGCATCCTCGACCACGGCGCTGTCTTCGTAAACCCCGTCCGGCAGCGAGCGGATAATCTGGCGCATCTGGCGGTCGGCCATCGACATCAACTCGTCAATGCAATCGCGCACGGTCTTGACGCCATATTTGTCGAGCAGCGCCACGAGATTGCGCTCGCCGACCTTGACCGTACCGTATTGCGCGCGCAGATCGCCTTCCTGGTCGCGCCGGGCACGCATGTTCGAGAGCATGAAATTGACGACGTCGTAGCGCTCCTTGCCGCGCTCCCACAGCTTGACCGGCGGGATGTGCAAACCCTCGGCGTAAAGCTCCTTGGCATCCGGGTTATAACCGGCGGGCACCGGCCCGCCGATGTCCGTCACGTGCCCTTTGCACACCGTCCAGAAGACAAGCTCGCCGTCATAGAAAACCGGGTTGTACATGCAGCAATCGACGATGTGGCTGCCCATGTAGCGAGGATCATTGTGATAGATGATATCGCCCTCGTGGATATCGTCGCCGAAATAGGCGGCAACCGCCTTCATGGCCGGAATCAGGGAGCCGAGATGGATCGGGATGTCCTGGCCCTGAAGGATCATCTCCGGGCGGTGGTTGAAGATCGCGTTGCTGTAATCGTGCGCCGTGTTGAACACGCTCGAACGAGCCGTTTTCTCGAGCGTCACGGTCATCTCGCGCTGCGTGGTCTCGAGCACGCCGCGGACGACCGCCAAGGTAATCGGATCGACCTTGCGCGCCATCTGGGTCTCCCTTGAACTGCCGAGCCCGGCCGCCCTCCGCCCGGGTAACTGTGATATGATACGTCATATATTTTAGATTACAACGCAACAGTGCCGGCCGAAGCGCCGCGAACGGACATGTGCCCGGCTGCAAATCCGATATCCGTCGCGCCGCACTTTCGAGCGCCTCGGGCCTTCTCAGGTCAGGAAAATTACGCCTGGCGCGTGCCCAATCATCGCGATGCGCGCGAAACCGCCGTTAGGCCAGGCTGGCTTCCGTGCAAGCGCGGTCGAGTTCCCGCCGCAGGGCTTGCGCGGCCGCAACGGTGATCGCCACGAAATGCAGCGCGTCGCCGGGACGCGCCTGCGCCAGCTTCCAGAACGCCGCAGTTGGCACCGTATAGGGATTGATGAATCCGCCCGTGCTCGGCGCGTCGTTGACCAGGATAATCGGAGTCTGGCCGGCAAGATTGATGGCGCCGGTCGGATAGCCGTGATCCAGCACGTTAGAGGGGTGGTGTCCGTGCTCCGGCAGCTTTCTCGTCGCCTTTTCGGTGAAGGTCCACTCCGGGCCCTCCAGCCGAAAGCCGGTGCGGCTGCTCTTCGCGGAGAGCTTCCAGTCGGCTTCCAGGAACCGCGTGTGCCCCGCCGCATCGATCCAATCGTCGTTCGGACCGGGAACGACCTCCACCTCCCAGCGCCGCGTCGACACGATCGGCGGCCGGCACTCCGCCCGCACGTTGCGCCCGGCAGTTCCCGCGCCCGGGCCGAACGGAATTCTTTGCCCCGCCTTCAGCGCGTGGCCATCGACGCCGCCGACCCCCGCCATGTGAAACGTCGCCCGCGAGCCCATCACCGGCGGCACCAAAATCCCGCCGGCCAGCGAGATATAGGCCCGGCTGCCGGGCCGCCCCGGCCACGGCGGGGGGCGGGCCCGCGGGGGGGCGGGGGGGGG